>Ga0082207_1001495_pt1 | contig 11006 bp, 10 predicted proteins | sample LakMenEpi10Aug09_FD_71540 | JGI IMG/M metagenome (GOLD analysis project Ga0082207, IMG submission 71540) | reverse complement strand
AGTATTCGAAAGATAAAGCATCATATTATGAAAATTGTCAGTAAAGCCGACCTCAATCGTATTTTGCTGTTGTTCTTATTGAGCATTTGTTCGATTGCTTCTTCTTTTTCGCAATCCCCCTATGTCAAAAAATATCAGCCGGTTGCGGATTCACTTTCCAGACAATACGGAATTCCCACAGGTGTAATTCTTGGAATTGCCATCATTGAGTCGGGTTCTGGCACGTCCCGAAATGCGCGCCTGCTGAACAATCATTTCGGTATTGTAGGGAAAAATAACGTGCTCAAAACGCATGGAATCAAGACGATGTATCGTCAATTTCCAACTATCGAAGACTCGTATGTCGCTTTTGCCAAATTGGTCGCTTCAAAACCCTATTACGCCAAGTTGAAAGGGAATCCTTCTTGCGAGGCTTGGGTTACTTCCATCAGCAATTATGGCTATTCTACCCAACCGGCAGCTTGGCGGAAAACCATCATGAACGCCATTCGAAAATCGGGTTTGATGAAATAATTCAACCTTCAACAATACCCACACGTGAGAGAAATACTTTCTTTCCTCTACAATCCCTCTTTATCTGAGTCATCTGCCCTTTGTCTGGATGATACTTATTTTTCATATAGTCAGCTTCGGGAACGTGTTTTTTCGATCGCAAGACACATCGACGCACACCAGCTTCGTAATTCCATGATTGGCATTTATGTGTCCGATCATATCGACACATATGCTTCAATATTGGCTGTTTGGATCACCGGAAATGCTTATGTACCCCTACACCCAAGTTATCCATCAGGCAGGATAGAGTCCATTCGGGAAATGGCCGACCTTAAACTTGTTTTATTTACAATAGAGGACGTTCCCGGCATCTCCGACAAACCGGTTACTATGAATACAACTCGTTTGTCTATAGAGGGCTTGCCTCCTACTTACCCATTGATCGAGCGTTCGCAAAATGACCTTGCGTACATACTGTTTACCTCCGGTAGTACCGGGGTCCCCAAAGGAGTACGGATCAATTGGGGCAATTTACAATCCTTCCTTCGTCACGTAGATTCGATGCATCTGGGGCTGCCCGAACAGGCTCGTTATTTGCAGATGTTCGAGTTCACCTTCGATCTTTCAGTCGTATCCATTTTACTTCCACTCATTCATGGTGGAACGATCTACCACGTTTCTTCTACCCGCGTTAAATACCTAGAGATATATCGTTTGTTAGAGGAGTACGAAATTCACTTCGCCATCATCGTTCCATCCGTGTTGGCGATGCTGCGGCCCTATTTCGACAGCATTTTGCTTCCGAACCTTCGCGTGATGGCGCTTAGTGGAGAGGCGGTTCCACTTGGACTCACACAGGCGTGGCAAGTCTGTTGCCCCAATGCTCAGTTTTATAATTTCTATGGGCCCACCGAGTGTACAATTTTTTGTACTGTTTACAAAATTCCTCGCACGGAGATCAAGAGTCATAATGGTATTGTGTGTATCGGTTCTCCTACGATTGATTCAAAGGCTCAATTACGGGATGAGTCAGGCATTCTTACCTCCTCCAATCTAAAAGGAGATCTTTGGATCGGGGGTGCGCAAACCTCTCCCGGATATATTCATATTGAGGAATTGAATGCGCGTCTTTTTCTTGAATTCGAAGGCATTCGTTACTACAATACCGGCGACATTGTCATTCAAGACGATGACGGGGACCTTTTCTATCTGGGAAGAAAAGATCATCAAATAAAACTAAACGGCTATCGGGTCGAGTTGAGTGAGGTTGAGTATCAGGCAGAGCAGCATCTGAAACTCAAGACTGCTGCCATTGTGTCGACCGATCAGAAGGGGATTCACCATTTGATACTTTATGTTGAGGGAACGGAAATCGATAGTGAAACCATACGTGCTCAATTGCAGAAGGCGCTTCCAAAATATATGCTTCCCGAGACCATCTTATTGATGCAAGCATTTCCATTGAACCAAAATGGAAAGCTGGATCGAAACCAACTGCGCAGTTTATATGAGTCGAACAGCCCACAATAGTAATATTGTATACCGACGGGCGCAGCCTGCCGATAGAGCATTCTTGGCTCAAACCATCATTGAGGCTGACCAAAGCGGTACAGAAAGAAGTGCATATGGGGTGTTGTTGAATCTAAATCGGTATGAGCTGACAAGTTTATTTATACAAATATTCGACTTGGAAATAGCAGGGTTTGAGTTTGATGAGAATTCATTTATCGTGGCTGAAAAAGATGGCGAGCCGGTTGGGGCATGTGCAACGTGGGTAGAATCTGCCGACGGTGTGCCTTCTTGGAATAAAAGAATACTCTGTTTCCGGGAGCTTCTGCCTGCTAATAATTATGACCATTTTCGGCAACTGATCGAAAAAGGAGGCGGATTATTACCACCCCGATCGCCACGCGCGGCTCAACTCGAGTCGGTATATGTTGTTGAAAAATGCAGGGGAATGGGGATATTGTCTGGTATGTGGTCAAGACAGGTTGCTGATATCCAGACAAGTCATCCCGATGTTCAAGCCTTTCAAGTCATCACCTATGCTAATAACGACCGCGCCATCCACTCATACCAAAAACTGGGTTTTGTATCGCGGTCTAAGACTAGTATCTCAGCGCCTGAACTAGTCGATCAACTTCCCTTTTCAGAAATGGTTTTAATGGAAAAAAAGGTATAAACATGGATATACAAACTAGATTACAGGATTTGTTTCGCGTTGTTTTTGATGCGCCGAACTTGGAGATTCGTCCGGATATGACTGCCGGAGATGTTGAGAAGTGGGATAGCCTGACGCACCTACTGATGATCGAGCGGGTAGAGGTAGAGTTTCAAATAAAATTCAAGCTGAAAGAACTGATTAAGCTAAAAAATGTAGGCGACTTAATGCAATTGATCCAAGAAAAAATTACCTGAAGGTATGAATAGTCGTCCCGGCTTAATTTTTTTACTGTCATTACTATTATTCAGTTCTGCGCTGCACTTTTCTGTTCGGCAGTGGCCCATAGAATGGAATGGATATACACTTCGGGGTTGGAGTTGGCGCGATAAATCTGTTGATACGACGGATGCCCCCAAAGCCATAAAAGCAGAAAAACCTGATTCAGTTGTTTGCAAAAAAATAGAACTGTTTCCGGAGAAAACGCGTGAAGAGATCGACCGTTATGTAGATAGTTTAGAAAAGTTCCTTTCGCGGCCCCTTTCCGACAGCGTGTTGGTCGAGTCGCCTTTTTTAGTCAATTGCCAGCGTCCTGACGGAACGTTCCCCCTGGATAATTTTTTTCAGTCGCTTCATACGTTATCTGTTGACTCTAGCGACTTGATTCGAGTGGCACATTATGGTGATTCACAGATTGAGGGAGATCGATTGACCGATCAATTGCGGATTTTGTTTCAAGATGCTTTTGTCGGTAACGGAGTGGGTTTTGTTCCTCTTGTTGACATCACCGCACCCGTATCGTATGTACGTCAAACAGGAAAATCATGGACACGCTATTCAATCTTTAATAATAAAACCAACAAATATCCTTATGGTATCGGAGGAACATGTTTTTTATACGATTCCTCACAGACTGGTACCATTGGCCTACAATTGATGCGTCAATATCAGGTGATCAAGCTTGCTTACGGTAAAGGTTCTGCTCAAAGTTTGCTGGAAGTTTATTCCGGTACGAGTCAACAAAAACTGGCGACCCACACACTTGATCAGGAATCCGACTTCAATCTCTTGACTCTTTCTGTTCGATCCGGAGAAGCTCGTTTGAACTTTCGTTTTACCGGTCCGCCCCCAGTGATCTATGGGTTCTATTTCGATCCGGTTTATGGTATTCAGTTTGATAACTATGGTTTACGTGGTCAGGCCGGTGATGGTCTACAACTGATCCAAGAAGAGCATTTTCGGAAAATGAATGCGATCCTCAATAATCGATTGACGATTCTGGAATTTGGAGGAAATGTGGTACCGGGCCTTCGAAATGAAAAAGCGATCGCCTTATACGGCAATCTTTACAAAAAAACATATGGATATGTTCAGCGCGCAACAGATAGTATTTCTTTATTGGTGATTGGCGTTAATGATGTGTCAAGGTCAACAGGTGGGGGCTATAAATCTTATCCTAACATCGGGGCTTTGCGATACGCACAACGGCAACATGCCGTTGAACAAGGGATGGCATTTTTTGATCTCTTGCAATGGATGGGAGGTGAAAACGCCATACAGGTGTGGTATGATCGTAAGCTCTCGAGCCGTGATGGCCACTTCTCAAACAGAGGACGCGCCCTTTTAGCGCGGGCCATTTTTCTATCACTGATGTATGAATACCGACAGTTTCTGAAACGAAAGCAGATCGATGCCCCGATCTTATTTCCGTAAACCACCGATCAAACTAAAAATCAACCGGCATGGATATCTGGGACTCGCTTCGATCTTTTCTTGCCTATGATCCGGAAAGACCGATGCTTTTACAGACTACTGGTTTTTTCATCGTCTTTTCTTTCTTTTATGCGATTTATTCTTCACTGAATAGTGAAAAGATCCGTACACGTAATGGCCTTCTTTTATTCTTCGGACTTTTTTTCTATTATAAATTAAGTGGCTGGTTTGTATTGGTTCTATGTGGGTTGGCTTTTTGTGATTACTACATGGCCATCACCAGCGCTAGAGCGTCTAGGTCCCGCGATAAGAATCTATTATTGCTACTGTCTGTTTCTTTAAATATCGGACTGCTTTTTTATTTCAAATACACTAATTTTTTCATTGGCCTTTATAATGTGTTCGCTTCCACGAATCCGGTAGAACCTCTTGCCATTCTCCAACCTATCGGGATCAGTTATTTTGTATTTAAGTCGCTGACATATTCAATCGATATACATCGGGAAGTGATTGAAGAGCCCGAGCGGAATTATTTCCGATATCTCTTGTACGTTTCCTATTTCCCAAATATTCTAGCTGGTCCGATCACAAAGGCTCGTGATCTGTTGCCTTCATTCAATAGTACTGTCAGCATTACAAGAGATATAATTTCTCAGTCTGTATTAATTATTTCCATTGGTCTTATAAAGAAGATTGCAGTGGCGGATTATCTGGCTGCAAATCTGACGGATCGTCTTTTTGAAAGCCCACAATTCTTCTCATCATTTGAATTATTTATTGGTGCTTTTGCCGGTTTGTTTCGCTTGTATTTTGACTTTGCGGGCTATACGGATCTCGTGGTTGGACTATCACTTATGATGGGTTATCCAATAAAGGGCAATTTTAATCAACCTTTTAAAGCGGAAAATATAACTGGATTTTGGAAGCGTTGGCACATTACACTATATGATTGGTTGAATGAATACGTGTATCAACCAGTTGCGTTTCACCTTCGTCACTTAAAGCTAAAAGGAGTCATTCTGGCTGTATTTGCAACATTTCTCATTTCTGGAATTTGGCACGGAGCGAACCTTACATTTATCTTGTGGGGTGTATTACATGGAATTGCCATTTGTTTTGAGATTGCAACGGCGGGCATGCGAAAGAAAATTGCTGCAATCGGTGGTAAATCGTACAAAGTATTTAGCGTGGTTGCCACGCTTCTTTTCCTTGCCCTCACATCTGTGCTCATCAATAGTTCAGATATTAATTCTGCTTTCGGGTATTGGGCAAAAATATTATCAGGTATTGATTTTACCCTGTTTTCGGATTGGTTTTCGATCTACCAGTGGCCAGCTATGGTGTTGATCATAGCTGTATTTTCTCAGTATCTCCCCGTTCGCTTCTATACCCTACTGTCTAAGCAGATTACTCGATTAAGTATGTGGTTACTGGGGCTTGGCTTTGCCTTTCTAGTTTGGGTTTTATATCAGCTTGTCCAAACCGAAGCGATCTCATTCATTTATATCGAATTTTAATTTTCTTTTAAATGATAGTGCCCTACAGCTCCTTTCGTAATCGGGCAACGGGAAGGTTCAATTGTTCACGGTATTTGGCTACAGTTCTTCTAGCAACGGTATAGCCGCGTTGGACTAGTAATTCTGTCAAATGATCATCACTGAGCGGATTTTTTTTATCTTCTGTTTCGATCAGCTCCGATACGATCTTCTTCACTTCCCGGGTGGAAGCTTCCTCACCGCTTTGAGTTTGTACGGCCTCGCTGAAAAAGAATTTGAGTCGGTATGTACCGAATTCAGTTTGTACAAATTTGCTGTTAGCCACTCGGCTGATAGTAGAGATATCGAGTCCGGTGCGGGCGGCGATGTCTTTCAGGATCATGGGACGAAGGGCTGTTTCGTCACCCGTCAGAAAAAATTGTTGTTGATATTCAAGGATCTGATCCATCACCAAGGTCAATGTCTGTTGACGCTGCTGAATCGCATCGATGAACCACTTAGCGGAGTCTATCTTTTGTTTGATGAATAGAACGGCTTCTTTCTCCGATCGATTTTTTTTACTGCTCGCATCGTAATGCTTAAGCATTTCTTTGTATTCGGGGCTGACTCGAAGTTCAGGTGCATTTCGGCTGTTGAGGGTCAGCTCCAGTCGGCCCTGGTTATTGATCACGAAAAAGTCCGGAATCACATACTGTTGTTGTTCGGTCCCTTCACTTCGTCCGCCTGGTTTGGGATTCAATTTGGTGATCTGTTGTAACACGGATCGAAGCTCTTCATCGCTCATTCCAAGATCACGTTGCAGCTTATCGAAATTCTTGCGGGTGAATTCTTCGAAATACTGTTCGATGAGTTGTTTCGCTTTTTTTACTTCCTTCCCTTCCGCTTCCAAGCGTCGGAGTTGTATCAATAAACATTCTTGCAGATCGCGGGCGGCGATGCCGGGAGGATCGAGTTCTTGCACGCGTTTCAATACGGCCCCCACGAGTTTTTCATCTATGTATAGGTTTTGTCGGAAAGCCAGATCATCTACGATGGCTTGAAGGTCGCGGCGAAGGTATCCGTCTTCATCTAGGCTGCCGATGATTTGTTCGGCTACCTGTTGTTCGGTTTCGTTCAGCTCGAGCCAGTGCATTTGGTCGAGCATCAATTCATAGAAACTGACAGGGGAGGCATCCTGAAAAGTTCTGTCTTCAATGTCCGATGAACCATTTGCTACTTGCAATTTGTATTCAGGAATTTCATCTTCCCCATCTTGCAGATAATCACTTACATCGATATCGTTGTAGATATCGGTGACAGGATCTTCTACGGATTCATCGGGCGAAACATCGTATTCATCTGTCGTGGAGGTTGTTTCTTCCGGGGTCGACAGCTCCCACTCAAGTGCGGGGTTTTCTTCCAGCTCCTCCTTGATACGGGTTTCGAGGGTGGCAGTAGGGATCTGCAGCAGTTTCATCAGTTGAATCTGCTGAGGGGAAAGTTTTTGCTGCAGTTTGAGTTGCAGTCGTTGTCCGATGCCCATGTGCGGACAAAATTACGTCAAGCTTTTTGCTCAGATGGCTTTTTCGATTACCTCACGCATGCGGGCACCTTTTTCGCGGATCTGTTCCTCTGTCCATAGTAAACTGATCGAGGTCGAAACACATCGACTCATGATGGCATCGCTGATGGGGAAGTCTTTATTCGCTTCGGCTTCTATCCGTGTGCGCAGTTCGGGTGAGAGGCTGTTCAGGGTCAACGCGTTTTTAAGATGATCCCACTTGCGGATGTAGTGCCAGTTGTTGTTGTACCAGTAGAAATTGCCTGCTAGGATTCCTGCCTCCCGAAGGGCGTCTACCGCGCGTTGTGTTTGTTCGGCAGTAGGGAGGAACCAACTGATGAAGCTGCAACTATCACCGGCGGGATCAGGTACGCGGCGGAAACTGATTCCCGGGATCTCGGAGAGTAGGGACTTCAGCAGGGTGTGATTTTTTTTCTGTGTTTCAAGGAATTCGGGCAGGCGACGGATCTGTGCCAGTCCGACCGCTGAGTGTAATTCAGAGATCCGGAAATTATATCCGATGAAGGGATGCAGATCGGCTCCGCGATCAACACCCAAGTGATCGTGTCCGTGATCGGTGTACCCATCGCTTTTTACGTAGACTTCCTGGTTGTTGGTCATTACCACACCGCCTTCTCCGCAGGTCATGGTTTTGACGAAGTCGAACGAGAAGGTACCCGCGTCTCCGATGGTGCCGAGTTTTTTGCCTTTGTAGGTACCTCCAATACTTTGACAAGCATCTTCGAGTAGCCAGAGGTTGTGTTCGCGACAGATCTCTTTAAGCGCATCCAGGTCGGCCATGCTGCCACACATATGAACCGGCATGATGGCGCGGGTGCGAGAGGTGATATTCTTTCGTACGGAAGCGGGATCTAGTGTGAGTGTGTCATCGATCTCGGCCAGTACAGGGATAGCTCCAACGCTGATCACCGCTTCGAAGGAGGCAACAAAAGTGAAACTGGGCATGATCACTTCATCGCCGTAGCCGACACCCAATGCACTGAGGGCGGTGGTGAGGGCTGCCGTACCACTGGAGGTGAGTTGTGCGTAGTGGCAACCGAAGGTTTCACAGACGGCTGCTTCTAGCTCTTTGGATTTCCAGTGGCCTTTTCGGGCACCGTCGAAACCGTAGCGCATCAGGATACCGCTATCGATCACATCCATCAATTCTTTACGTTCCAGGTCGCTCCATTTTTCGTATCCGGGCATGGGGGAGAAGGTTTAGATAGTTGAGTAAGTTGAGGGGGTTGAGATTTATTGAATGGACCAGGTTTGGCCGAGTGAGCGGGTGATTTTTCTTTCTCTGGCGGCACTTTCTTCATTGGTTTGATTGACGGCTGTGATCCAGTAACGGACTGTACGATCTTTTTCATCGAGTATGTCTGTCCACCGAAGATTTGTCTGAGCCGGCAATATCGCCGCGATGGTTTTCGATTTATTTACATCCGCCTGTTTATACACGACGTAGTATTTTATGTTGGCATGCTTCTTTGCATCGTGAATGATCTCAAGGGTAGCTTGTTTATTATCGGCGGCGGCGATGCCTGCTTGTGGGGAGGCGGGTTTGCCTTTACTTAGCCAGGGAGTCGCGGGGATGAGTGCCGGCTCTTTGTAATAATTGTTTTTGAGACTATCGTTCCATCCGTTGTAGTTCTTCTCGAATGATTTGCTACTGAAATAGATGCTTCCCTGGATATTCGGGTTGTCGCGCAATAATTTTATCTGGTTCGGTAGTTCATTCGGGTTTTTCCATTTGATCGAATTATTCTCTCCGGCTCGGTAGATGCCGTGTCCGATGTAGACATGTTTTCCGTAGCTGTGCTTTCCCCACCAGTCGAGTAGTTTTTCGTAGGCGATCTTATCGTGTCCGATCTCGAGGTAAAGTTGGGGTGTTACGTAATCGATCCAACCTTTTTTCAACCAGAGCAGAATATCGGCATAGAGATCATCGTAATTGGTGACACCGGCCTTGCTGTCGCTTCCATCCGGATGTTGTGACCGGTTTCGCCAAACGCTGAAAGGAGAAATACCGAACCGGCATTCCGGTCTTTCGCTACGCAGTACGCGGTGGATAGCGGTGATGATTGAATCACAATTGCTTCGACGCCAGTCATCCTTCGGTAATGCTGAACCTGAATTTTTATAACTGATTTCGTCTGGAAATTCTTTTCCGGCGATGCGATAGGGATAGAAATAGTCGTCCATGTGTATCGCATCTACCGAATATCTTTTTACGATGTCGCGCACCACGTCGGAGACGAAGGCTTGTGCTTGTTTGTTTCCGGGATCGAAATATTTTTTATCGCCATAGGTCAGAAACCATTCCGGATGTTTACGCGTAATGTGATCCGGCGCGATGGAAGAGCCATTGATATTGAATACGGCCCGATAGGGATTGAGCCAAGCGTGGAATTCCATGCCGCGCTTATGTGTTTCTTCGATCATGAACTGAACCGGATCGTAGTACGGGTTGGGGGCCTCTCCTTGTTTACCGGTTAGGAATTCGCTCCAGGGTTCGAGTGAAGAGGGATAGAAAGCATCTGCTGCGGGACGGATCTGTACAACGAGTACGTTCATGCCGTTGCGCTTATGCAGATCGGCCAATCGAATGAAATCGGCTTTTTGTTTTTCGGGGTCGTTGGTCCGCGTTTGGGGCCAATCGATATTGCTGACGGTGGCGATCCAGACCCCGCGAAATTCGGTCGTAGGTTGTGCTTGGACTAGGTAGGTGGTCAGCAGAAAAACAGCGAGAAAGTTGAGTCGTTTCATCATGACTCAAAATTACGTCATTCTCTTCCTTGGCGGATCTTATCGAGCAGATGATTCAGTTCTTTGGCTTCTGCTTCGTTCAGGCCTTTAACAATCTCATCCATTTCATTTTCTTTGAGATCGAACCGTTCCAATAGTTTTCTGCCTTTGTCGGTGATTTGAACATCTACGAGGCGACGATCGGATTCACAGGTAACTTTTTTTACCAGTCCCTTAACGATTAATCGGTCGACAATGCGACTGGTATCGCTCATTTTTTCAACCATACGATCGCGTATGGCTTGGGTGGAGAGAGGTTTAGGGTGACTTCCTCTCAGGATGCGCAGGATGTTGAATTGTTGGGGTGTGATGTCTTCCGGGTCGAATATCGCTTTTGTCTGTTCTTTCAGCCAGCTGACGGTGAACAGCAGATTTACCACCGCCTTTTGATGTTCGTTTCGAAATTTAGATTGTTGTATGTCTTGCTCGAGTGACACGTGCGTTTGGGTTCAGCGTTGAAAGCCTAAAGTTGGTTTAAAGAATAGGGCCTAGTTACTTCTAAACCCTATTCTCTAAACACTAAACTAACTATTGTAGTAGAATTTTTCTTCTACGATCTTACCGTCTTTCCAACGCTGTACCGCGAGTTGCGTGTACGTGCGGGATCCAAAATCTTTGTGGGTATAATCGAGGATTCAAAATTAATGTTGCAACATTGAAATGCCAAATCTTTATTTAACCCCAGACTTTAGTGCCTTCGGAGCAGTTGGCGCAGATGTCGATGTTTTTGCGGCCCTTCCAGAGTTGTTGGCGGAATGAGTGGTATGCCGGGGAGCGCCAGATCTCTTTGAAG
>Ga0082207_1001491_pt1 | contig 11026 bp, 8 predicted proteins | sample LakMenEpi10Aug09_FD_71540 | JGI IMG/M metagenome (GOLD analysis project Ga0082207, IMG submission 71540) | reverse complement strand
CAGTAAGCGTCAAGATCAGATAAAAGATTTTCGTAAAGGATATCTTCCATTGATCCTTCCCGTGATCCTGATCTGTGGTTTGATCGCCCCGGCAAATCTTTCTACCGCCTTATTATTGGGAGCCAGTTGTTTGCTTTTATTGTTTATTGGAAGAGCAAGCATCAAACACCTTCTCGCAACGGTTGGTATAGCGATGATTCCTTTGATGATGCTGATCCTGGCGGCCATAGCCCGGCATGACACGAAGAAAGTGGACCCCGGTACTGCAACCGTGGCAGTCAGTTCTGGATCTGCACTCACCGCTCGTGTAAATACCTGGATCAAACGTGTAGAGAATTTCATGTATGGTAGTGAAGATGTGAACGATGATGCGTATCAGGTCAATCAGGCTAAGATCGCCATTGCCAAAGGCGGATTGATGGGAGTAGGCCCGGGAAGAAGTACTACACGCGATTTTCTACCTCAGGCGTATAACGATTTTATATACGCGATTATCATTGAGGAGTATGGTCTGGCCGGAGGTGCCTTTATGCTGTTCGTCTATCTGGTATTCCTATATCGGTGTATCCGGATCTTCAAACGGTGCCCATATGCTTTCGGGGCGTTTCTGGCACTTGGACTCAGTTTCACCTTGGCTATTCAGGCAATGGCCAATATGGCGGTGACCGTCAATTTATTTCCGGTCACCGGTGTCACCCTTCCGTTGGTAAGTATGGGTGGTACCAGTTTCATTTTCACCTGCATATCGATCGGAATCATTTTGAGTGTTGCCCGCCACGTTGAACAACAGGAGGGTGAAGATGCATCATCAAACCCAGTAGCCGAACCAGCATGAACCATCGCTTCATCATAGCAGGAGGAGGCACAGGGGGACATATTTTCCCGGCACTCGCTATCGCGGAGGCGATCCGTTCAATGGCACCCGAGACAAGTTTTCAATTCGTGGGTGCAAATGGAAAAATGGAAATGGAAAAAGTGCCTCAGGCGGGATTTGCTATTGAGGGACTGGATATCGTCGGTTTCGATCGGAAACATTTTTGGAAGAACATCACCTTGCCGTTCAAACTGTTTCGAAGCTTTATTCAAGTGAAGCAGATCTTTCAGGCTTTTCGTCCCACCGCCGTGATCGGTGTTGGCGGTTATTCCAGCTTCCCGGTTTTGCGTTATGCGCAATCAAAAGGTATTCCGACTTTCCTCCACGAATCCAATTCATTTGCGGGTAAAAGCAATCAGTGGCTGGGTAAACGAGCCACGCGCATCTTTACCGGAATGCCCTCGATGGAAAGTTTCTTTCCGTCTGATAAGATCACATTCACGGGCAATCCGGTACGCGCAAGTATCACACAGAATATCCAGGATCGAACACAGGCCTTACAAGCATTTGGCTTGGATGCACATAAAAAAACGGTGTTGGTGATCGGCGGTAGCTTAGGTGCCAGGTCCATCAACCAGGCTATCCAACAGGGATATGATCGGATTCTGCAGGCCGGATTACAACTCATTTGGCAAACCGGTAAATCAGGATCCGACTTGCCAACGTTGAGTATGGATGCGGCTGGATCTGTTCATCGTACTGTTTTTATCAAGGAGATGGAGCTGGCCTATGCGGCAGCTGACATCGTAGTGGCTCGTGCCGGTGCCATGAGTATTGCCGAGCTGCAAGTGGTTGCCAAGCCGGTGATCTTGGTTCCTTTTCCTTTGGCAGCGGAAGATCATCAGACCGTGAATGCGCAGCAATTGGTACATGCAGGTGCCGCTTTGATGGTAGTGGATGCCGATGCTAAAACGCAGTTGATCGACAAGATTCTGGAACTGAGTTTGGATGAAGCGCGCTGTCAGCAGATGCGCACGAACATCGGCGGTATGGGTATCGAGGATGCAGCTGTTCGTGTTGCGACAGAAATATTGAGGATACTGAACAATAAAGAACCGTTAACGAAGGGATAGTCCTTCGGGGATGATAATATGAGACAGACACCGAATAGAGATCGATCCTTTGTTTTTCCCTTGACAGGGAAAGAAATGGGCTATGTCTATTTTCTGGGCATCGGTGGCATCGGTATGAGTGCTTTAGCTCGTTATCTCAATACTGCGGGCTATGCGGTTTGTGGGTACGATAAATCTGAATCAGACATAACGCGTGGATTGCAAGCAGATGGTATTTCGGTTCATTACACGGATGAAGTATCGAGCATTCCTGCCGGGGTACAACTGGTCGTTTATACACCCGCTGTTCCGACCGACCTGTCGATCTATCAGCATTGTATTCAGTTGGGGGTACCGATGAAGAAGAGAAGTGAGGTGTTGCAATCACTTACTGAAAAGACATTCAATGTTTGTGTGGCAGGCACCCATGGGAAGACGACTACCTCTACGCTGATCGCTCATATACTGCGGCACAGTGAATATGGATGTCAGGCCTATCTCGGCGGTATCTCGGTGAACTATCAGACCAACACCTGGTCATCGGATCGGAATGTTTCGGTCATTGAAGCCGACGAGTATGATCGGAGTTTTCTCCGTCTGCATCCTGACCTCGCGGTGATCACCGCCATGGATCCCGACCATCTGGATATTTATGGAACGGCCGAAGCCATGGAGGAAGCCTATATCGAATTTACCGGTCTGCTCTCTGAAGGTGGCAAACTGATCTATCATCACTCACTCAAACGCGCCCAGGAGCTTCACGGAAATGATCGGAGTAGCTACTCACTTCTTGATACGGCGGCTGACTATCATGCTCGAGCACTCGCTGTGGAAGCAGGTGGTTATCGGTTCGATCTGCAGACGCCTCAAGGGGTTATTGCGGATTGCCGGTTACCGATCGGCGGACTTCACAACGTAGAGAATGCTATCGCAGCGGCTGCGGCATCTCAATCGATCGGAATCGATCCGGATTCGATCCGAATGGCCTTGTCTTGTTTCAAAGGAGTGAAAAGGCGATTTGAAACGGTTTATCGCAACTCCGATAAAATCTGGATTGATGATTATGCGCATCACCCGGAAGAGTTGCGAGCCTTATTGCAAAGTGTTCGGGATCTGTATCCGGATCATTACGTACGTCTGGTCTTTCAGCCGCATCTCTTTACCCGTACCCGCGATTTGGCAGCTGCATTCGGTGAAACCATGTCGCTGGCAGATGAATCCTTGCTGTTACCCATCTATCCGGCCAGGGAGCTACCGATTGAGGGCGTTCGCTCAGAAATGATCTGCTCGAAACAGCATCCAACTGGATTTTCAGTTTATAGTAAAGAGTCATTTATGGAGTGGATGGTTCAGCAATGCGCACCAGAGGGGAAGGGGCCGACCGTGATCGTGACAGCTGGCGCCGGAGATATCGACCAATTGTATCCGATAATCTTAAATCGATTGAAACACCCATGATCCGCTCCATCAACATAAAGAGGATCTTATTCGTGCTTTTTTGGGCAGGAATCGCTGTGGGTATGGGTTTCCTGATCAATGCTGCTTGGAAAAAACAAGGGAAGGCTATTTGTAAGGGATATGTGATCACGCGAAACGATGATGACTCCTTCGTTTTCATTAAGAAACAGGATGTAGAGGCAGTCATTCGACTCCGAGCTGGTGGATCCCTGCTTGGGCAATCGGTAGATCGGTTCCCCTTGCAGCGAATTGAAGATTCATTGAAAAAGTTCATCGGTGTTTCGGATGCACAGGCCTACTTCGATAATCGATCCGTATTGTATGTGCGGATACAGGAGCGTATTCCGGTAGCAAGAGTGTTCACTACACTGGGTACTAGTTTTTATCTAGACAGTACAGGTCGTTCTCTTCCGTTATCGGATCAGGTGGTGATCGAGTGTCCGGTTTTCAATGGATTGAAATGGGTGAATGGCCGAGCAGATAGTCTGCAGTCGATGCGTATTGTCGCACTGGCCCGTTGCATCCAGGCCGATTCATTTTGGTCGGCTCAGGTCGGTCATTTTGAGATCGATGAGAAAGGTCGATTTGAGCTGATTCCGGTTGCCGGGAATCACCGGGTACAATTCGGAACGGCTGAAGATCCGGCGGCAGCTTTTCATCGGCTTTGGATCTTTTATCAGCAAGTATTGCGTCCGAGGGGATTGGATACATACCCTCGCATCGATGTGCAGTATCAGGGACAAGTGGTGGCAAGTCGCAATCGGTATACAGCCGAATCTGATTCGACCCGTCAGCGTAAACAAGTGGATGCCTTGATACAGGCTGGAATGAAATCTGATTCGACCATACAAATAACAAAACCTATTAAACGCGCTACATAAACCCCAACTAAAAACAACGAAGATGAAACAGAAAAGACCCATCATTGTCGGCCTCGACATCGGTACCACGAAGATCGCGGTGATCGCAGGCCGGAGAAATGAGTACGGCAAACTCGAGATCCTCGGGTTCGGCCGCGCCAATTCCAATGGCGTTAAACACGGACAGGTACTGAATATCGATGAGACCATCAAAGCCATTCGAACCGCCATGGATAATTGCCTGGCTTCGAATCCGACACTTCAAGTGGAAGAAGTGTATGTCGGTGTTGCCGGTCACCACATCAAAAGCCTGCAAACGCGCGGCGACATCGTTCGTCAGCGTACAGAAGATGAGATTATACAGGCCGAGATCGATCAGCTGATCGCCGACCAGTACAAGACCTACATCCCTGCGGGCGACCAGATCATCGATGTCATTCCCCAAGAATTTACCGTCGACAACCATCCCAACATCGCCAATCCGATCGGATACGGCGGTGTCAAGATTGGTGCGAATTTCCATATCATCACCGGTGATAAGAATGCGATCCGCAACATCAACCGAAGCGTAGAAAAAGCGAATCTTCAAACCAAGGATCTGGTATTGCAACCATTGGCTTCTGCCGCTGCTGTCATGGCACAAGAAGACATGGAAGCAGGTGTTGCCATCGTCGACATCGGGGGCGGTACGACCGACCTGGCTGTTTTCTATGAGGGCATCCTGAAGCATACAGCCGTGATCCCCTTTGCCGGTGAGAATATCACCAATGATATCAAGACTGGTTTGGGTGTGTTGAAATCGCAAGCGGAACTCATGAAAGTGCAGTTCGGTTGTGCATTAGCCAATGAAGCCAAGGCGAATGCGTTTATCACCATACCCGGACTGCGTGGCATGCCGGCCAAGGAGATCAGCGTAAAGAACCTGGCCAATATCATTCAGGCTCGTATGAGTGAGATCCTTGATTTTGTAACCTATCACCTTAAGCAAGTTGGACTGGACAATAAAGCGCTGAACGGTGGCGTGGTACTGACCGGTGGTGGCTCACAACTGAAGCATTTGATTCAGCTTACGGAGTACGTAACCGGATTGAATGCCCGGATCGGTTTGCCCAATGAGCATCTGGCAGCTGGTCATCTCGACGATCTTTCCAAGCCCACGTATTCAACTTGTATCGGCTTGATCTTGAAAGGGCTCGATGATTTTGAGAATAACCGTCAGGATTTTTCTTCCAATTATCTCAAAATGGAATCCGAAGCGTTGGCTGCTGTTGAAGCTGAGGAAGCACCCGTGGCAGCGCCGGAAGAAATTACAGAAGTAGATGTGACCTATCGCAAGGGTATGGCTGGCTTCTGGGATAAATTCCGCGATCGGATCATTGAATTATTCCGGGAAGAGGAAGATTCCAAATTCACCGGACGGCAATAGAACTAACCCTTACTAACCCTGGGGCAAGCCCCATAAAACCTATCATATGATTCATTTCGATCTGCCAAAAGAGAAATCCTCGATCCTGAAGGTTATAGGCGTCGGTGGTGGCGGTGGTAATGCAGCCAACCACATGTTCAACCAACAGATCGACGGCGTAAACTTTATTATTTGTAATACGGATGCTCAGGCACTCAGCGAAAGTCCCATCCCAAATCGTATTCAGCTCGGTCCACACCTGACACAGGGACTAGGTGCTGGTGCGAATCCTGATATCGGTCGACAGGCCACAGAAGAATCGCTGGAGGAGATCAAGCGCATTCTGGAGGTAAATACGAAAATGGCCTTTATCACGGCGGGGATGGGCGGTGGAACCGGTACCGGTGGTGCGCCAATCATTGCCAAGATCTGTCGGGATCTGGGTATTCTCACCGTAGGTATTGTTACCACACCCTTTTCTTATGAAGGAAAAAAGCGTTTGCAACAAGCTGAAGAAGGCATCCGCAATCTGCAATCTCATGTTGATACGCTGATCGTTATCAACAACGACAAGCTCCGTCATCAATATGGCAACCTCAAAATGCGCGAAGCATTCGAGCGGGCAGATAACGTACTGGCTACAGCTGCTCGTTGTATCACCGATGTTATCAGCAGTACCGGGCAGATCAATGTTGATTTTGCCGATGTATGTACCGTCATGCGGAATGGACGTCGGGCGATCCTGGGGCATGCTGCTGTTGCGGGTGAAAATCGTGCTTTACATGCTGTAGAGCAAGCATTGAATTCCCCGCTATTGAACGATAACAATATCCGTGGCGCAAAATGGTTATTGATCAATATCACCTCAGCTCCCGGTGAATTTGAACACACAGTTGATGAAGTAGAGATCATCCAGCAATATCTCGCACAACAGGCAGGTGAGGATACGGATGTTATCATGGGACTTGGGTTCGAAGAGGGGATGGGCGATAAACTGGGTATCACACTCATCGCTTCCGGTATCGATCACCCGGAGTCATTCACACAGCCTGTAATACGCGCAGAGAAACCCAAAGATGAAAAGATCGTAATGGTATTGGAACAGCCACAAGTACCTACTGCGCCACAGCCTTTTGTTTCTCCAACTCCGGAGGCATCGATTCAAACTGTTGAAGAACAAATTGAAGCAGTTTCAGCGGAAACTCCGATTGTAGCAGTAGAGGAATCCGTCGTCACGCCAGAGCACCTGATGCCGGTGATGACAGTTGAAGAAGAAGCACCTGTTGCGATTTCAAGCACGCAAACAGAAGAACCTGCGGTTATTCATTGGCAGTTGGGTGAAGAGACGTCGGTAAATGAGATTGAGACGCCGGTGTCATTGCAGTCAGTTAAGCCAACAGATGCAGTCTTCATGCAGGCTTATGCTGAAACTTCATCTGCAGGCCGAGTCAGTTCCGGAGGTTATTTGTCTCGTCCGACAAATATCTATGCTTCTGCGGCCATCGATTCCAAACCCGTGACACGTATGGAGGCGCCTGCACCTGCGCCAATTGCGGAAGCACCTGTTGCTCAGCAGCCGATGAATGAATCACCTGTTATGCAAACTCCTTCAGTACCGGAAATAAAAGAAGAGGATGAGCTGCTTGAGTTACAGATGCATCTGGTAGAGCATGTAGCTGAGGAGATGCCTGAGGCACTTCCTGTATTGGACAGCCAGTTCTCTGCGGAGACAACTTTGGATGCGCCTGTATGGGATGAAGAAGCCGAGCAGCATCGCCGTGCGGCCGAGCGGCTTCAAAAACTCCGCAGCCTGTCTTTTAATTTCAATTCAACGGATTCCAATAATGAATTTGAGACGGTACCTGCCTATATCCGTCGCAACATGGAATTATACAATACATCCAATACGGTGGAAAGCTTTTACAGCAATTACGAGGTTCGTTCAGATGATAAGAACCAAGTGCAGTTAAGCACCATCAATACATTCTTGGATGGTAAACGTCCCGACTGATCAGGGTTTGTGTAGCAAGCCCGATGGGCACCCTGTTTTTAGTTGTTCCTCCCGCTTTTGCGGGAGGATTTTTTTTAGGTAAGGTCTTTTCTGCGTAGCCACCAGAAGCAAAAGAACCAAAGCAGACAAGTGTATCCGATGGAAATAACGATGTGTTTGGGAATAGAGTCCAACATCAGTTGGTAATCGGTCGGATTCGAAATTCGGGCCAAGTAGGGGGGAGGCGGGATCAGTCGGTCCGATGCCTCCAACGGAAGATAGTGATACCAGTTACCGGTATGCCAGCGCCAGCGGGATAATTGAATCAGAATGTTTTCTGGGATCAGGAAATAAAACAGAAAGAAACCCAACGCCAGCAGGGCACGTTTGAATAGAAATCCAAACAGGAAGGCAATGGTTAACTGATTGAACGTGATCAGCGCAAACAGTCCGATGAAATATGATTTCTCTTGAATCCCAGAAAGCGCGATCTCCGGACTGGCCCAGCCGGTAATGAGAACCACTCCTGCATAAACGAGAGAGAGCAAAATGCTAAGCGCGGCGATATCGATGACCTTGGACCACAGAAATTGATCCCGGCTCCATCCATCCAGAATATTCTGTCGTTGTGTGCGGTATTGGTATTCATTCGTGATCAGCATGATCACCAGTACACCCGGAATGAATACGAGGAAGGAGGCGATATAGGCAAGTGTATGCCATATCTCCGGAAATCCGAAGGGCGATCCGACCGTGAATTTGAGGATTGCATCCATTTGCCGGTTGCTGTTGCGCAGATCCTGATAACCGGTATAAAAAAGATAACTGATGCCCGGGTACGCAATGAGCACCAATGCAAAAACGCCCCAAAATGCCCAGTACTTGCGGACTTTCAGCCATTCTGTATGAAGCAATCGGGTTCCTTTCATCGATCAGTCATTCGTCAATTCAAAAAAACGTGTTTCCAACTTCTTTTTTCTGAGCAATAAGTGTGTCAGCACGATCCCCTGCTCCATACATCGGCGATTCAATTCTTCTATCGGTGCCGTTCCCTTAGGAAAGCGGGCACAGATCAAGCCATGTTCACTATCTACAAATGTTTCGATCTGTTGCGATTTCAGGTAGCTCTGTAACTGCACCGGATCAGCGGACTTCATTTCCACTACGTCTTCATCCATCAGAACATCGGAAACCGGACCATCCGTCAGCAAAACACCTCTTTTTAAGATGGCTACATGCGTACAGACTTTCTCCACCTCATCCAGCAAATGGCTGGCGATGAGAATGGTACGCCCTTGTTGATTTAGTCTTCGGATCAATTCGCGGATCTCAGCGATGCCCACTGGATCCAGTCCGTTCGTCGGTTCATCCAATACCAATACGGTCGGATCACCCAACAGGGCAGCTCCAATGGCGAGCCGTTGTTTCATGCCCAAACTGTAGGTCCCGAACCGGTGTTTTCTTCGTTCAAATAATCCAACCAGCTTTAACACCCGCTCTATATCTTCCTCATTCCCTCGGCCACTGATCGAAACGGTGATCCGTAGATTTTCTTCACCACTCAGGTAATGATAGAAGTTGGGCGTTTCAAGCAGACAGCCGATTTTTTTTCTGTACCCGTCACCGAATGCGCCATTGAACCAAGTGTAGGATCCATCTTGGGGACGAAGAACGGACATCAGAATGCCCAGCAGGGTAGTTTTACCGCTTCCGTTAGGCCCTAATAGCCCATAAACCGACCCCTCCGGAACACCAAGACTCACATCGTTCAATGCTCGAACCGATCCGTAGGATTTTCGAATGTTGTTTATTTGTAAAATGGATGACACGAACACTAAGGTAATCGAATTATCGATGAACCATTTTGATCTTTCTCCGTTTTAAATCAGTCATGGCAAATCATCTTATCACAGGCGGTACGGGATTGGTCGGCAGGGCGCTGACCGAGCAACTGATACATGACGGACATCACGTTACAATCCTCACGCGTGATCCATCGAAGCAGACATCCTTTTCACCACAGCTCACCTATCGTTCTTGGGATCCATACCGGCAGACGATTGATGAACAGGCCATTCGCGAAGCGGATCATGTTATTCATTTGGCCGGGGCCAATGTGGCGGAGCAAAGGTGGACGGTCAACCGAAAAAAAGAGATCGTTGATAGCCGTGTGCGTTCCGGCCGATTTCTTTTTGCTTGCTTGAAGAATATCCCCAACCGAGTGAGCTCTGTAGTAGGTGCATCGGCACAAGGTTGGTACGGACCGGATCCTTCGATCCCGAATCCGACTCCTTTTACTGAGCATGATCCGGTGTACTCGGATTTTCTGGGAGAGACCTGTAAGTTGTGGGAAGAGAGTCTGTCGGATGTCTCATCTCTTGGCATACGTCTTGTACAGTTACGGATCGGAATCGTTCTCAGCACAAAAGGGGGCGCCTTAGCTGAATTCAGAAAACCTGTTCGTTTCGGTGTTACCCCTGTTCTCGGTACCGGTGCACAAATGATCAGTTGGATACACATTCTGGATCTGGTTTCTATGATCCGCTGGTCCCTACAAGAAAATAACGTCTCCGGGATCTATAATGCATCAGCGCCCCATCCGGTTTCCAACAGAGAACTAATGCAGTCGCTGGCAAAAGCAAGTGGGGTTCCGTTCATTCCGATACCCGTTCCGGCTTTTGCTTTGAAGCTTTTGTTGGGCGAGATGAGTATCGAAGTGTTGAAGAGTACTACGATGAGTAGTGAGAAGATCCGACAATCAGGATTCTCTTTTCAATACCCGGAGATCGGTCAGGCGCTTGCCGATCTTTTGCGTAACTGATCAATTACGGACCGGCTTGCCGCCCTTCAATACACTTTGAATTCGCTCCAGTGTTTTTCGTTCACCACAGAGCGATAAGAACGCTTCTCTTTCCAGGTCGAGCAGATATTGCTCAGTAACTAAAGATGGTTCGCTCAAGTCACCGCCACACATCACATAGGCCAATTTCTTCGCGACCACTGCGTCGTGTTCTGTCGCATATCCGGCGGTACGCATGCCATGTATCCCAGCATATAAAGCACCCAATCCGGACCGGGCAAGTACCTTGATATCTTTTCTCGGAGTAGGTGATACATATCCTTGTGTCAGCATATGCTTTGCGAGACTTTTTGCTTCCGATACGCGACGGTTTTGATTCATCACGATTCGGTCTCGTCCTTTTCTAAAAACACCGAGATTGAATCCTTCCAATGCTGAGGTAGCCACTTTTGCGGTGGCGATGGAAAGAAATCTGTTCTTAAGGGTGATCGTTTCCGGTTCGTCGGGATGCATCTCGTCGGAAGCACGCAACACAAACTCTTTCGTACCGCCTCCGCCCGGAATAACACCGACGCCTAATTCAACCA
>Ga0082207_1001488_pt1 | contig 11039 bp, 6 predicted proteins | sample LakMenEpi10Aug09_FD_71540 | JGI IMG/M metagenome (GOLD analysis project Ga0082207, IMG submission 71540) | reverse complement strand
GTGCGGCGGGCGCCGCGGGCCACCGATGTCCCGGCCGTCGTCGGCAGGTCGAACGCCGCCCCCTCGGCGAGCGTCCCGCCGGCCGGGCCGCAGCGGGTCAGCAGGTGACGCCACACGACCTTGCCGCCGGGGCCGCCCCGGTCCGCGGCCGCCGCGCCCCAGAGCAGCACGACCGCCCGACCTTGTTCGGTGGGCTCTTGTTCGGTGGCCTGGCGGTCCACGGCCGCGGCGACGAGCCGGGGGAGCGCGGCCGGTGCGTTGGTGAACTCCAGCGGCTCGACCACGTAGTCCGCCCACGGTCCGACCGGAGGCTTCTTCGATGGGGCGAACTCGCCCTTTCCGGCCTGCGCGTCGAAGGCCTGGCCCACGAGCTTGCGGTAGCGGTTCGCCAGGGAGCGGACGTCCCGCGACTGCCGCCCCGCCGCGAGCAGCGCCTCGACCCGGCGGTGGAGCGTCGCTGCCCCGGTCGGGTCGGCCAACACCAGCTGGGCGAAGGTGGTGGGACTGCGCATCAGCGGCGCAGCGTCGCTGCGCCGCTCCGCCCCGGCGACGAGGCGTTCCGCGTAGCCGGGTGCACGGCCCGTGATCGCGAGACGCTGCGCCGCGAACTCGGCGATCCGGGCCACGGTCGTGAAGGCCGTCACCTCGTAGATCGTCCACGGCGGATCGGCCGAGCGGAAATAGACGTCGAGGATCCGCTCCGCCGCCGCCGTTCCCCGATCACCGGGCGCGGCCAAGAGGCACGACAGGCCCACGATCCTGAGCGCCGGATCGTCGCCGCCGACGAGGCCGTCGATGAGCGGAGCGATGTCGTCGAGTGGCGGCCGCGACGGGTGGTCGTTGAGCGCGATGGCCAGGGCGGTGTGATAGAGGTTGGCGAAGGCCTCGCGGGAGATGGCGACGCCCTGCTGCGAGACCATGGCCGCGGGGCCGTCGGGCAGCCGATCGGCCATCGCCTCGGTCGCCAGTTCTCGCTGGACGGAGGACACGAATCGCATGAAGTCGGTGGCCGTGGGGCGGGGCGCGCCGGGCACGAGCCGGTCAATGGCCGTCAATCGTCGCAGGAGCACGAAGCCCGTCGTGGCCCGATCGGCGGCACGGCGAAACGCGAGCACGCGGTCGGCGGTCGCCTGCTCCACGGCGCGGATGCGGTCGCGGATCTCCCGCTCCTCGTTCGACACGGGAGCGGGTGTCGGCGACCAGATGCCGTGGAGCAGGTCGACGGGAAACAGCGTTTCCCAGGCCAGAGACTCCGTCGTGCGGTCGTAGAAGTCGCCGATCAATTCCGCCTGCCGCAGGCCGGCCTGCGCCAGGTCGACAGGGCTCGCGTCATCCGGCAGGGCGACGAGGCTCAGCGCGTTGGCCATGTCGAACGTTTCGCGGCAGGGATGGAGGACGTAGGCCGCTTCGGCCAGACGGGATGCCTGCGGGTAGTCGCCGAGGCCGACGAGTTTCCGCGCCCGTTCGAGGAGCAGCTTCGCCTCGGCGGTCGGGCCGGCGGCGCCGGCTTCGATCTTGGCGGCCAGCATGTCGGCCAGCGCCGCCGCGATGGCGTCGCGGGCGGCCGCGGTCTCGGCGCGGGGGGTGACGGTCCGCTCCTGCCGCTTCCCGTCCTTGAGCGGCAGCAGGGCGAGCGCGATCACGAAGCCGTCCCCCTCGCGTCGGAGGCTGCCCTCGAGCAGCACCGTGGACGCCCGCAGGTCGAGCTCCGTTCCGGTCAGGTCTCGCTCGGTCGTCAGCCGGCGGAGCTGCTCCCGTTCGAGGACGACGACGTCGGGAATCCGCTGCAGATCCCGTTCGGCGAACACCGACAACGCGCGGGCCGTGGCAACGGTCGCGCCCGCCTCTTCCTCGCTCCGCAGGCCGACGACGCCGACGAGCCGCCGCCCGCCCGGGGGAACCCGCAGTTTGGCGAGTCCCTGCCGCACGTCCACCAGCAGGGCGGCGCGGTTGGCGAGCAGGTCGCCCGCCGCCCACTCTCCATCTGCGAGCCTGATCCCGGTGCGGGTTTCCACCAGCCGCACCCGGACCCGCGGCGGCGTCTGTGCCGCGGCCGCGTCGAGCAGCAGGATGGCCTCGGCCGCGAGGAGTTGGCCGAGCTTGACGTCCGCCGCGACGTCGGTGGCCGAGGCACGCTCGAGTTCAGCGACGACGCGGTTCACGGCCTGCCGCTCGACGAGCCGGAAGGCCGCATCCTTCGCCAGGTCGGCCGTGAGCAGGTCGGCGAGCGCGGCCCGCGCCGCCGCCGTGGGCACGATGGCGACGCTCGGCGGGCCCGGCTCGGCGGCCGCCGAGCCCCGGATGCATGCCAGGCCGTAGGCCACGATCACGGCCAGCCATGCCAGACGGTGAATGGGGGGCACGGGCATCGAAGGCAATGGGTATGCGGAGCCGGCCGGGAGTGACATCTTCATCAGACTGCCGTGCAGCGCCGATCTTTGGCCGGGCGACGGGCGATTCCCGTCCGGGAGCCGCCACAGGCTAGCTTGGAACCCCCCGGATCAAAATCATGGGCCAAGATATGGCCGCCTGACCCGTCTCATGGATCGACACGGAGCGGTATCGTTTTGGGAACGTCCGACGAGCAACTCGTGGCCGCCTGGCGGCAGGCCGCCGACCGTGGGGCGCTCGACGAACTCGCCGCCAGGCATCTGACGACGGTGCGCCGCATGATCCATTCCATGATCCTCGACGACGCGGCGGCCGACGACCTCGTGCAGGAGGTGTTTCTGCGGGCCTTCCGCGGTCTGGACGCTTTTCAGGGGCGAGCCAAGTTCACCACCTGGCTCTACCGGATCGCCATGAACACGGTCCACGACACGCTCGCCCGGCGGCGGCGTTCGCCCATCGACGATCGGGGCGAGCTGCCGTCCGACGCGGCCATGCGGGCCGCGGGGCCCGGGGCGGCCGCCGAGCGCGAGGAGTTCGACGCCGCCGTTGCCCGGGCGCTCGGCACGCTCCCGCCCAAACTCCGGTCTGCCATCGTCCTGGTCGCGATCGAGGAGCTCGACCCGGCCGCAGCCGCGCAGGTCGAGGGCTGCACGCGGGCCACGATTTACTGGCGGCTGCACGAAGCCCGCAAACGCCTGGCGCTGGCCCTCGGGGAGCAGTTCGAGTCATGACGCACGACGAACGAACACCGGGCCGATCGGACGCCGCGATCGACGCCGTTCTCCGTGGGTGGCGTCGCCGCCAAGACGATGCGGCGGATGCCGCCGGCCGCATCGGCCGCATCGCCGCCGCGGTCCGCGCCGCCGACATGACTTCCGCTGGCACGGTCGTCGCGGTTCCGTCGGTTCGCTGGGGTGAGCGGACGGGCTGGTTCGCCGCTGGGCTCGCGGTGGCCGCCCTGGTGGCATGCGTGGTGTGGAGCGTCGGCCGTCCCGATGCGGCGGTGGACTGGCCGCCGAGCGTGCGGTTCGCCGCGGCCGACCTCGCCGCCCGATCCGAGGTTCTGGCGGGCATGGAGCAGACGTTCGCCGGCCGGCTCGCCTGGTTGGCGGAGCACGACGACACGGTCGCCGTGGGGCTCGCCCCCCACGCGGGGGCCCCGGCCGGCCAACCGGTCGCCGGGCGGCTGGTCGTGCTCGCGAGACGCGGCGCGGCCGCGGAGTGGGAGCCGGTCTGGCAGACAGACCTCGTCGTCCGCGACGAGCAGGTCGTGGACGTCGCCGCCGGTTCGCACGGCGACGGGCGGCTGCGGCTGTGGGCCCATTGCCTGCCCGACGGGGCGGTCGCCGTGGACGGCGAACTGACGCTCGCGGCGCGTGCCGTGCCGCTTCGTGCCTCGTATGGCGGCGTGCAGAAGCCGGGGCTGCCGCGGCGGGTGACCGGCGACCGGGCCGCCGACGTCGAGTGGCAGGTGATCCAGACGGTCGTGCCGCTGCGGACCGCAGCCGCGAAGGAGGTCGGATGACGGCCCGCACGGTCCTGCGCGGCGTCGCCGCGGCGAGTCTGGCGATCATGGCGGCCGCCGTGGCGGCCGGTGACGACGCGGTCGTCATCGAGCCGGCCGATGCCCGCACCAACTACTTCGCCGGCCGCGCTGCCGAGTGCGACACCGTGATCCGGGGCGGCGTTGCCGTGGAAGGCAGTCTCATTTGGGCGCTCGCAGCCGGCAACCGTGTCCTGGCGAACGGCGCCGTGCCGGTGCGGCATCCCGGTCGCGGCGCCACCAACGCGGCGGTGTCGGTCCAGCTTCCGGCCGGCCGCGACGGCGTGGTGGCGGATGCCGTGCTGACGACGGTCTTGGCCGACGCCGCCGGTAACCGGCTCGGCGCGGCGACGCGGAAGGTGCGGATCTTTCCGGCCGATCCATTCTTCGATCGGCGTCGCTGGCTCGAGTCGCTGCGGATCGCGATCATCGATCCGGAAGGCCGGACGGAGCGGCTGCTTACCGCGGCGGGCGTGCCGCTCATGCTCGCGCGGGCCGACGCCGACATCGCGGCGTTGCAGCCACAGGTGATCCTGGTCGGCGAGGGCCTGGCGTGGGCCGATCATCCGCGGCTGGCCGCGGATCTCGTCCACCTGTGCGGCCGCGGCGTGAACGTGCTCTGCCTCGCCCCGGCGTCCGGGACGTTTCCGCTGCCGGGCAACGACGACCCGCTCGCCGACGCCCGCGCCACCCGGCTCACGCTGCGGCGGGCCGATGTGGTCGCCGATTTCGACGAGCGGCTCGACTGGCGCGACTGGTCGAAGGCCGGCGCCACCGTGGTCAGTCGGCTTTCGATCGTCGCCGATCGCGAGGCTGTGGTGGCCCGGGCCGGCTCTACACCGGCAGGCTGGCCGTGGCTCGAGGCCCGATTTGGCGCCCGCGAGGAGGCCCCGCCGGCGGGAACGTTTATCGTCTGCGGCCTCGGGATCGTCGCCCACTGGGAGGAGACGCCAGCCGCCCGCTACCTTCTCGCCGCGCTCCTTGCCCGACTCACGCCACCGTCCGACGCTTCACAAGATTCCAAGTCCCTCCCGGAGAACCCGCGATGACCATCGTGCCCTGCCGACTTTTGTTCTGCCGATTTGTTTCCATCCGCGCTCTTCTGTGCGGCGTTCTCCTGGCCGCCGCGACGCCCGCGGCCGCCGAGCCAGCGACCGCCGAGCCTGCCGTCGCCGAGTCTGCGGCCACGCTCGTGCCTGTGGCGATCCTGCCCTTCCAGGATCGGGCCACCGAGGGGGCCGGCGCCCGGCCGGGCGGGCCGGCCGCTCCGGCCGGTGACGGAGGGAAGGTCACCGACCTGCTCTTCGCCGAGCTCGTCGCCGAGCCGGCGCTGATGCTCATCGAGCGGGAGGACATCCGCAAGCTGCTCGACGAGCAGGAATTGAACCTCTCCGGCCTCGCGAATCCCGCCACGGCGAACCGCGTCGGCCAGCTGACGGGCGCCAAGATGCTGATCTCCGGCTCCGTGTTTCGCGTCGACAACTCGCTGTATCTGGTCGCCAAGATCATCGGCACCGAGACCAGCCGCGTGCTCGGTGCGAGCGTCAAGGGCTCGGCCCGCGACGACCTGGGAACCCTGGCCGACCGCCTGGCCGCGGAGATCGTCAAGGTGGTGACCGAGCGGGGGGGCGAGCTGCTGCCCAAGATCGTGACGCGGGACGACCGCCTGGCCGCCTTGAAGAAGGCGTTGCCGGCGGGTGAGCGGCCGACGCTGCTGGTGGAGATCGCGGAACGTCACATGGCCCCGGTGGTGGCCGTCGCCATCGTGCCGGGCGTGGTCGGCGTCATCGATCCCGCGGCGGAGACGGAGATGACGCTGTTCGCGAAGGAGGCCGGCTTCGATCTCGTCGACCCCAAGGAAGGCAAGCGGTCGGCCGCCGCCGTGCTCGTGCTCGGCGAGGCGATCAGCGAGCCGGCGGTGCGGCACGGCAACCTGATCTCGGCGAAGGCCAGGCTGGAGGTGAAGGCGGTGGATCAGGCGACGGGCAAGGTGCTGGCCATCGATCGCCAGACGACCGTGGCCACCGACCTCACCGAGCAGATCGCCGCCAAGACCGCGCTGCAGGAGGCGTCGGCCGCGATCGCGGAACGTCTGCTGCCGAAGATCGCGGGCTTCAAGCCGCAGGCCGCAGGGAAGTGAGGGGCCGGATGTGGCAGCCCCGCGTAATCCATCCACCGGCGCCATGCCCGGTTGCATCACGGGCCTGGCTTCTCGTTCGGAGCGGCTCGCGATGACGAGTTCACGGCACGTGTTCACGGCGGCGTTCGTCGCGGCGGTGGCGTTCGCCGCCACGTCCGCTGTCGCCTCCGAACCGGCGGCCACGCCGCCGGCGTCGCTGCATCGCTGGGGGATTCTCGCCACCGAGGACGTGCGGGCCACCGGCCTGCCCGATCTGATCGGTGCGGCACTCTCCGCGGACACGTCGCTGGAGCTGGTCGAGCGCGAACTGCTCGCGGAAACGCTCCGAGAGATCGACCTGGCCTCGGTCCTGGGAGCCAAATCCACGGCCGCCCGGCTGCAGGTGGGGAAGACCCTGGGGGCCCAGGGCCTGATGCTGCTGTCGATGGAAAAACACGCGGGCCGGAATGCCCTGCGATTCGATCTGTGCGACTGCCGCTACGGCGTCCGCCTGCGGAGCGAGCTGTTGCCGTATTCGGCTGCCGATCGCGAAGGCCTGGTGCGGCAATGCGTGGCGCGGCTGGGTGACGTTCGCCGGCAGCACGAGTCGGGCGTCCGCAGGATCGTCTGCGTGACCGACTTCGTGTCGCGGAACGTCCAAAACACCTACGCACACATGCAGGCTGCGTGCGGGCAGTTGTTGCGCGAGCGGCTGCTGCGGGTGCCGGGTGTCGCCGTGGTCGAGCTCGACGAGGCCGAGGCGATCGGCCGTGAGCGGCAGCTGCAGGGCACGGAGATCCGTGAATCCCCCACGCTCTTCATCCGGGGCGAGTTCCGGGTCGTCGCGGCGCCGGACAAGAAGGCCGACGTGGTGAACCTGAAAGTGGAGCTGTTCGACGGCCGGCAGACCCGCGACATCAGCCGCGCAGGGGTGCCTTTGGGCGGCGTGGCCGACGTGCTGACCGGCGACGTGGCTGCGAAGATCCTGGAGCACTTGGACGCGGCGGGCGATGGCCTGAAGACCCGCGACCTGGCCGAGGCGCTCGCCCAACGGGCGCAGGCGTTCGCCAGCCTCGGGCTGCTGGACCGCGCGGCGTCGCTCCGCGAGGCCGTGCTCATGATCGACCCCGACGACGCCGACCAGCGGATCCGGCTGATGGCCGAACGGCCCGAGCCGCTCTTCCCGGCCGGCTATCGGCGCGCGGATGGATATACCGACGAACAAGAGGTGGTGATCGCGAACTGGCCCGAGGCCAGGCAGCGGGAATTGAGGCTGCCCTTCTTCATGGCCCACACCGAGGAACTTATCCGCGGCCGTCTCGTCAATCCCCGCGAGGCGGTCCACCTGCTCGAGCTCTGCCGGTGCGAGGCGTACGCGGAGATGGAGATGGTGATCACCAGAATCGGCATCCCCGCCGTGACGGGCCGCGTCACGGACGAGCTGTCGGCATCGGCAGAGGCCTTCTTCTGGCGGATGGCCCCGCTGGTGGTCGCGTTGGACCGGGGCATCGCCGATGGTCGAAACCGCAACCAGATGTACGAGCCCTTGCAACAGCTTCGCATGGAAGATCGCCCGGGCGCCGACCCGATGACGGCCGCCGAGCAGGACGCCCTGGCGACGCACTGGCTTGTGCTGTTGAACATGAAACTCGGCGTGGTGGCCAGCAGCAGCCGGCCGATGGTGGGGGCGGATGGAAACGTGATCCGGTTTCCAGGTGGATGGGTCCGGCTGGAGCGGGTGGTGCACTTCAAGGACGCCAACCGCCTCGACAAGACGGCGGACATTCTCCAGACGCTCTCCCCCGTGGACCTCCGTCCGCATCCCGAGACGCTCCTCCTTCTGAGCGACAACCGCCTCCCGATGGGCCAGTGGATCTTCGACCAGCAGCGGTTCTCCGCGGAGGAGAAGCGGGCGTTTTTCGAGCGGCTCGCGGGGAGTCCGCGGCCGGGGGTGGCGTTCTGCGGCCGGTACGGCCTGGCGTGCCTCGATGCCCGCAGCGACGACCCCGCGGTGGCCGCGAGGACGCTGGCCGAAATCGACTGGCTGACGGAAAACTATCCGCGGGTCGTGCTGACCACGGGGAATCGCAAGCGCCCCCCTGCGGAGCGGCCGCAGCAGGCATGCCTGTCGCACCTCAAGGCCATGCGAGACGCGTGCCAGAAGCGGGTGGCACCGCCCCGGACGATCTCCGCACCCTTGATGACCCTGGCCGAGGAGAGAAAGTGGGTCGGTGTGACGGAAGCGCGGGTGCGGCTGTGCCGCCAGCCGCGGGTGGTGGCGGAGAAACTCGACCTGAAGTTTCCGCAGAATCCGCAGGTGTGGATGAATTGCGACGACCGGTTCGACGTCATCGTGTGTAGCTACTCCGCGTACCTGATGCGGAAACCAGGCGAGCTCACGCCCCTGGTCGAGCAGCCCGCGGATGCCGTCATCGGGGACCAGGATCGGGTCGCTTCGGCGGCCCACTGGGACGGCAGGTATCTGTGGCTGGGTGTCGGGAACAGTCTCCGACTGTTCGACGCCGAAGGGAGAAAACTCGGTCGGCTGGATCCTTCCACGGACCTGCCCGACGTGAGCATCGAGTGGCTCCATATCGTCGGCATGGGCAAGGCGATCATGGGCTGTCGGAAGAAGGAAGATCAGTGGAAGACGCGGGGCTGCTGGTTCGCAGTCATCGAGGTCAAGGACGACGGCCCGGGCCGCGTGCGGTTCGAGACCCGCGTGATCCACGAAGCGACCGAATTGTCCACCGAAGTCACGGACGGCACCCTGGACGACCCCCGGCAAGGGTTCGGGATCGAGTGGATGGGCGAGTTCAGCTTTTCCGAGACCGAGGACAGGCGGCTGCTGTTCGTGGGCCGCCGCTTCCTGCAGGGCCACCGTGCAGGCAAGCCCACGCGGCCGCTGACGATCGACCTGAAGACCTACGAGGTCGCGGTCTTCCCACACGAGTTTCCGAAGTTCATGGCGACGGCCGGCAGCAGCGTCGAAAACCGGGTGATGCTGCCCCATGGGGTGGTGGCGCTTCGCGGAGACGCGCCGTACACGGATGTGTGGAAGGCACCCGCGAGCGCGGCGCGGCCGTGGACGAAGAAACGCCTGCCCTTGGAAATCGACTCTTACGCCTGGCATCGCGGTCACCTCTACGACTCCCAATGCCGCCGGCGGTTGGATCCGCGGACGCTGGAGGTCGAGGAAATGGTGCCCAAGGGTGAGTTCATCCCAAAGATTCCGGTTCCGGTGGGCGGGGGTTGGGCGGGGACATCAGCCTTCTACGGGATCGTCTTTTGGGAACGTGGAGTGGGCGATCAGCCGAACAGCCCCCCCTATCGCATCTACATCGACGACCCGCAGGCGCCGCCGCCGGATTACTCGGAGCATGTCGCCTCCTTTCCCCGCGAGGTCCGCGACCGTCACTATCAGGCCGTGCTGCGGCTGTGGAGCGGCGGAGGCCACTTGGACATGCCGCCTGTCGGGCGGGCCAATCAACGGACTCAAACCCACCTGCAGGTCTCCTCGAACTGGGCCGGCGACCGGGAGGCCGCCGCTGCGATCGCCGACCTGTGCAACCTGACCGTGTGCCGCTTCAGTGGCGTAGGCCGGCAGGTCATCGAAGACACCATGCCGGGGCTCGAAAAGCAGACGGCGCTGGGGCAGCTGGTGCTGTGCGAAGCCGGTGCCACCAACGCCGACCTAGCGATGCTGGAGCGGCTGCCCGCGTTGGGCTCGCTCGTGCTCTCGAATACCGAGATCGACGACACCGGGCTGCGGGCGATCGGGAAGCTCGAAAGGCTGACGCACCTGCGACTGCGGGACGACTCTGGGAAACGCCTCACGTCGGCCGGCATCGCCCACCTTCGCCACCTGCCGAATCTGGCGCGGTTGGAGCTCTTGGGGCCGGGCTTCGGCGACGCGGCCTTGGAACACCTGGATGGCGACGGCCTGCCGAAACTGCAGGCGATCGAAGTGTCCGGGTGCAGCCTCACGATCGACGTGGTGCGAAAGCTCAAGGAGAATCGGCCGCCGACGTTTTACATCTATCCCACGCCGGACTGATGCCGCTCCTCGCGCTCAAGCTGGCCGCGGAGCCCGGGCTGACGCTCGTCGAGCGTTCCACCGTGGATGGAGTGCTGAAGGTCCGCACCTGGCGGAACGCCTCAGCGCCGCCTGCCGCTGTACCTGCTGGGCGAGTTTCGGCACGGCACTGAGCCCGATCGCAAGGTGACGATCAGGCTCCACGCCGAACGCGGCGGCAAGCCAGTCGGCACGAATTTCGAGCGCGAACTAGCCAAGTTCCTCGAGATCAGCCAGGTCCTTGAGCCGGCCGGCCGCTTTTTTTGCCTTCCGCATGTCTTCAAGACCGAGCACTGGGGCGGGCACTTCGCCGAAGTGCGCCGTGATCCGATTCGGCCACGCCGCATCGAACTCGAGCCCCGTGACGCTTGTCATGATATCGATGCGACTCGGCGGCAGACCTATCTGATAGAGGACTTGAGGTTCGGCAAAATCGCTGATCTTCATCTTTGCCAGCGGCGCACGAAAGCGCTCCAATGCCCGCCAGGTTCGGCGGGCATTCTCCTCCGTGGGCCGAACCCAAAGATCGATGTCGAGGGTCGCTCGCACGTGGCCATGTGCGGCTAATGCATGAGCACCGATGACGAGGTACTCAACCTGCTCGTCGCGAAAAGCTCTCAGAATCTCGACAAAATGAGGATTCATCCAGTTTCGCTCCAGTGAGCGCCCAGGCTTGCTTTGTCGCCTCCCAGCAGAGGGCGATCCGCTGCGATGGACTCAGATGCGCGTAACTGGCCTTGGGCTGCGGATCACTCACCCGACCGACCCAGACGGGCCACTGTGAGCGATCGCACTCGATCGCTTCAGCGCCGGACTGTGGCGGTTCGTGTGAAGACTGCTCCGGTTCTTTCATAACAGGATTATACCTCATCCCCAGCGATCTGCAGGGCCGCGGTGCTCGCCGCCAGCCG
>Ga0082207_1001487_pt1 | contig 11043 bp, 9 predicted proteins | sample LakMenEpi10Aug09_FD_71540 | JGI IMG/M metagenome (GOLD analysis project Ga0082207, IMG submission 71540) | reverse complement strand
CAGCGGATAGATACGATTGAATAACCACTGCCTGGCTTGTGGTAAGAAGGTCTCAGGCGCCAACCTGAATGTCCCGAAAACGATCACACTTTTCCAATTACGCAGATCAATCAATTGATCTACCTCAAAACAAACCTTTGGATTTTCTTTTAATAACCTGAGCTTAAGACCGGCGACCGTTTGACCTAAGATGTTTTTCCCATCATATGCATAGGCCATCGGAACAATGTATGGTGCATCTCCCTGTATGCACGCCAAACGTCCGACCAGTTGGCTGTGCAACAAATTATCCATCTCCAATTGTGTTAACTGACCTGTCATTTGAATTGCATCAAACGTAATTCCTCGTCGGTAGTGAAACCCTGATCAATAGCATGTTGCACACTGATTCAGGTTGATATGATCAGTGATAGCTCCGAAACTGACCAATACCAATGTATTGACTGAACAATTGAAATTGATTTGCAATCAAACGGCACTATGAACAAGTCTAAAAGAAAAATTGACGTACAGAAAACCGCAAAGCCACCCAAACATGGTATACATGAAAATAAAAATGACAAATCGATAAATACAATCGCATCAACACCGGCAGACATAGAAGAGCCCTTAACCAATGACACAGACATCCATGAACGCCTTCCCTGGGAAAACGAAGACGAAGGCAATGTGATTGGTGATACGGGGGAAGAATAATATAAAAAACTAAATCATACACCCATGCAAGACGTCAACTTAAGCAGTAGTCCTACTACCTCGATCCGATATACAACTCTTCGTATCAGGAGCCGGGCCTTTTCTGAGAATGGACAAATTCCGCCTGATTTTACTTGCGATGGAGAAAATATAAATCCGCCGCTTCAGGTAGACGGCAGCCTTGAAGAAGCCCAATCGCTGGCTATTGTCGTAGATGACCCCGATGCCCCGGTAGGAAATTGGACACATTGGCTGATCTGGAATATTCCGGTCACCCACTTTATACGATCGAATCACCCACAGGGTGAAGAAGGATTGAATGACTTTCTGCACAATCAATACGATGGTCCCTGTCCGGCCAACGGAAGGCACCACTATCGCTTTAAAGTTTATGCACTGGATTGTATTCTGAACCTCAATGGAACGACCCGACAACGTGATCTGGAGAAAGCCATGGCAGGACATATTCTGGGTTTCGGAGAGCTCGTCGGAACCTATCAACGTAAATCAACCAACAATTAATGCTTCATTTTATTCTAACCCTCCTATTATTATTTATTAGTCTTTTCACTACCATCATCGGAATCATTTTCATGATCATGCCAGCGGAAAATTGGTTGCTATGGCCACAACAGTGGCTGGCCGGCACGCCATTCAGTGACCTCCGGATACCAGGCCTGATGTTGATCAGTATTGTTGGGATCACAAACATTTGGGGATTTTGGAGTGTATGGAAAGAACACCCGAAACAATTCGACCGCGCCATGTTGGGTGGGTATGCCTTGATCGGCTGGGTGGTGACTGAACTATTACTAAGTCGGGAGTTATACCTAATCCATGTTTCAAACTTATTCTTAGGCAGCATGCTGGTATTGATTGCCTATCAGCAAAAGGAAAAATGGGCCGTATAAAGAATGCTCACATTTATTTCTTACTTATCCACAAATCAGAAAACACAAGAAAATGAATGCAGCGTTTATAACAACCTAACAAACAGCAGATTAACTGCCATAAGACTGTTTAATTGTAACCTCGTAAAGATTTGACAAAGAGAAATGGGAAAATATTCAATAGGCTGACATTCAATATATTACAAAAGCGAATACGTGTAATTACTTGTAACGTTGAAATTTTGAACCTTCTGAATCCTTCTTCGTTTGGTGTAAATTGAAAGTGCTTGTCAATTTTATTTTTTAACCAAACCCAAATCGTATGTCAGCATTACTGGACATCACGTTGTTAGCGGATGTGTCAAAAATCGACCCAACCGACTACACTTCGTTCACCTTCTTTATCGGCTGTATGGCCATGATGGCTGCGTCAGTGTTCTTCTTCTTTGAGATCAGCAACACCGACAAAGCTTGGAAAACATCTCTCCTGGTTTCAGGATTGATCACCTTCATCGCCGCCGTGCATTATTATTACATGCGCGATTATTACATGGCGAATCACGAATCACCCACGTTTTTCCGTTATGTGGACTGGTTGTTAACCGTTCCGCTGATGTGCGTGGAGTTTTACCTCATCACCAAAAAGGCCGGTGCGAAAATCGATCTGCTCTGGAAATTGATCTTCGCCTCTGTTGTGATGCTGGTTACAGGTTACCTCGGTGAAGTAGGCGCCGCTGCCGACAACACCAATGCTACCTTGTGGGGTACCGTTTCTGCTATCGCTTACTTCTACATCGTGTACCTGATCTGGGCCGGTGATGTTAAGAAGTTGGCTACAGCTGCGGGTCCTGCCGTTGCCAAAGCAAATTCCGTCCTCGGATGGTTTGTATTGGTTGGTTGGGCGATCTATCCACTCGGTTACCTGGCTGGTACAGGTGCCGGACAGTGGTATGAGTCTCTCTCCGCATTGGGCAACATCGATGTTTACTACAACATCGCTGACGCCATCAACAAGATCGGATTCGGTCTGGTTATTTATAGCCTGAGCCGTTCGAACTCCTAATCTAGTTCAAGAATAAACCGGGGGAAATCAAGTACCCCGGTTTTTCTATTTCTATGAGTCTCCCCTTCCGATCCCAACTCTACTTACTGGCCTTTGGTTGGGCCCTTGCCTTGATTTGCGGACAGACCGCCATTTCTCAGCCCTGGCAATGGGGATTTTTTATATTGACCATTGTCGGACTCGGTATCCCTCACGGGGCACTCGACTTCATTGTGGCCCGTCACAATGCCGAGCGTCAGCAAACAAACTCCTATTCGATTAATCGGTTTCTTCTTTTTTATGTGGGCCAGTCGGTTTTATTCTTGATGCTTTGGATCTGGCCGCCGCTGGCATTAACGCTGTTCCTTATCTTCTCCGCCCTGCACTTCGGTGAAACAGACTTACAGGAATTCAGACTTCATTCGATGGGGAAATCATTGGCCATTTTCTTGTACGGCTCCTCCACCTTCGTACTGCTCTTACTCGGACATCACACCGAACTGATTAACTACATTCCCGAGATCGGATCCTTCATCCAACAATACGATTTTTTGGGATGGTCGATCGAACATTTTGATGCCATATATCGGAGTACTCTTTTCAGCTCACTCCTTTTACTCTTGATCTTTTCGAAGAAAGACGAAATGTTATTCTTCCGGATCATGGTGTTGGTGCTGGTTCAGTATCTGGTTGCCAATCTACCCTTTCTGATCGGATTTGCTTTTTATTTCGGCCTCTGGCACTCTGTTTTATCTATACAGGCCATACGTCAGGAAGCTCAATTCAGCACCCTGACGTATATGCGTCGATATTTCACGCCACAAACAGCTTTGTTCGCCGGACTGGCCTTTATCATCATGATCGGCTTGTACTATCTGATCGATCACTATTTTGATTACAGTAACGGACTGTTTATTTTCTTCATTGGCCTATCCATTTTGGCCATCCCGCACATGCAGGTTATGCATGGTTTTTTCAGCAGAGCGCCTCGTTCCTGAAATCTTTTCTGTTCTTATCTTCATGGCATAACATCATTGCCATGAAAATGCTTCAGCGACTATTTTTCATCCTTATTTTTTCTGCCGCTAACCTGATTGCTTTTACGCAGGATCCGTTTGGGTATCAAAAACCTCCAAAAGTCATCGAAGATCTTTTATTAGCCTCCCCCACTCCCGGTGTCAGCATCGACGACAAAGCCAATTGGATGTTGCTGATCGAGCGAAATAGTTATACAACCGTGGAGGAATTGGGACAGCCGGAAGCCCGTATCGCGGGCTTGCGGATCAATCCGGCTAATTTTTCACCTAGCCGACAGAACTATATCAACAATCTTAAACTGAAGGATCTACCAACTGGAAAAGAATTCCAGATAAAAGGATTGCCCATGGGTTTACTAGCTGGTCAACCCGCTTGGAATCCAGCCCAAACAAAAATTGCCTTCACCCATTCAACCTCGAGCCGAGTAGATCTTTTTGTGATCGATGTTAAAACCCAAACAGCCAAAAAGATCAATCAAAAACCACTTAATACCATATTAGGCAGTTCATTTTCTTGGGTAGACGATAACACACTGATCTACAAAACCACGTTGAAACCCGCCACAGCCGCTCCCAAGCGCCCCATTACCCCCACCGGACCAGCCATGCAGGAGAACTACGGAAAGGCTGCTCCGATCCGGACCTATCAAGACCTGATCAAAACACCTTATGATGCTCAGCTTTTTGAATTTCTGTCTACCGCCCAATTGGTGAAAAATGTGAACGGGATCGAAACCAATGTCGGAATACCAACGATCTATTCCTCGATCAATATTTCTCCTGACAGAAAGTACTTGATGGTCCGTACGATCCGTAAACCCTTCTCGTATTTGGTGCCTGCTCAACAATTTCCTTCAACTGTCAGCATCACGGACATGAATGGGAAAACGGTCAAGGTGCTGGCTGAACTTCCTTCAGGCGAAGGCGCTCCATCCGGATTTGACAATGTGCAGGATGTAGCCAGGGGATTTGATTGGCGGGATGACGAACCGGCTACTGCCATCTGGTGTAAGCCACTTGATAGTGGTTTGATGAAGAATAAAGTGGAATACCATGATGCCGTATATGGAATCAGTTCGCCATTTAACGGTCAACCGAAGGAGTTATTCAAAACAAAATGGCGATTCCGGGGCATTTCCTGGGGCAATGAAACATTGGCGCTTGTTAGTGAAGGTTTGACCGGCTCTCAAAAAGCGAGAGTTCAGCGGTACAATCCCACCACTGGCCAAATGGATGTCATGTTTGAACGTTCCACAAACGATGCTTACAACGACCCAGGTCAGCCTTATACCTCTAAAAACAAATGGGGTCGATCTGTCATTACGCCGATCGAGAACGGAAGCAAACTGTTGATGATCAACAATACCGGCTCCTCTCCAAAAGGAGACCTTCCCTTCCTAGCTAAATTCGACCTTACCACCAAGCAAAATGAGATCCTCTGGAGATGTCCGGAAGGGATGTTTGAATCGATCGTAGACATTCTGAATGCCGACCGACTAACACTCATCACACGAAAGGAATCACAGCAGGATGTGCCAAATTATTTTTTGAAGGATTTGAAAGCGCGCATCGCTGACCGTCCCTTAACTGAATTCAAGAATCCCTATCCTGCGCTGGAAGGCATAACCAAAGAGAGGATCAAATACAAGCGTGCCGATGGCGTAGACCTGACCGGTAATCTTTACTTGCCGAAGGGATATGACAAATCGAAAGATGGCCCTCTGCCCGTCCTGATGTGGGCCTACCCAAGAGAGTTTAACTCTGCAGCGGATGCCGCGCAGATTCGTGGCTCCAATGACCGATTCACCACGATCAGTTGGGGCGGACCGGTGTTCTGGGTAACCCAAGGCTATGCCGTACTCGACAATGCCGAAATGCCGATCGTAGCAACGGATGCCGACAGAAAACCGAACGACAATTTCATCGATCAGCTGAAGATGAATGCGGAGGCAGCCATCAATAAATTATCGGAATTGGGCGTGGGCGATAAAAATCGAGTTGCCGTAGGCGGCCATAGTTATGGTGCCTTCATGACCGCCCATTTGTTATCGCATACCAACCTGTTCAAGGCCGGAATCGCCCGAAGCGGTGCTTACAACAGATCGCTGACGCCGTTCGGGTTTCAGAATGAAGACAGAACCTACTGGCAAGCCCCGAACTTGTATTTTGACATGAGCCCGTTCAGCTATGCCAATAAGATCAAAACTCCTATTCTGCTTATTCATGGCGAAATGGACGACAACCAGGGCACCTTCCCGGTCCAAAGCGAGCGGTATTACAATGCCATCAAAGGGCATGGAGGCACATCGCGCTATGTAGTCCTTCCGTATGAGGCGCATGGCTATCGTGGAAAAGAGAACCTATTACATATGCTTTGGGAGCAACATCAGTGGTTGGAAAAGTATTTAAAGGGAGCAAAGTGATACTTTTCTGACACCTATTTATTGAAAACATTCTAACAAGTAAATCTGAACTAAAAACTGAATCCCACACCCATCTGTGGGGCATTGGTCAATGGCATGAGCTGGATGGGCAAGCTGGCTTTTCTGGTTCAATATGACTCCGGGGCCGATAATTGGTTAAATGAGTTAATTGAGATAAAGCAATCTACATAAATTGCATGTTCGTGAAATACAACGAAAAGTCCATGAAATTTTCAAACAGAAAATTGGCAATATTTGCTGCATTGATGTTTTGTACAGTCGTACTATCAGCACAACAGGGCATCTTAAGTCAGAAAATCGTTTTTCAACAACCCTACAGGTTCAAGAATAATGCATTCAGCAAAAAGCTGATGAGCGGACATATTTTTGAGGACAGTACCACCAATGAACGTCTGGTTTTGCTTAGCGGTAACAAAGTGATTAACTTTTACCTCGTTAATAATGACTGGAAAGTGCTGAAGTCTTTTGATGTGGCAACTCCTAAGAACAGTGCGTTTAATAACGACAATTTTGAGGTAGGTAGTTTTTCACATAAAGACGACCGCTGGACGCTTATTACCGGAAGCAACACAGATTTTAATGCAGAAGTGGTGGACACAAAGGACCAGACCATTGTTGTGGCGGGGGCTGTTTTCCAGGATAAAGACAAAAAGTATTTCAGTAAAACACTATACGATGGCAAACGGTTCTTTAGTGTTTATCCAAACAGGAGCGGAAGTATTACCGTAGGTGCCATTGATGAGGCGGGGACAGTGAAGAATTACTCCCTGGACTTGTCAACGCAATTGCCATTGAAGAAATCGAAAAAGTATACGCCAAAGGATGTCTGGGAGATGTTTGAACATATTGACACGATAACCAGCCAGATAATCTATCTTACCCGTAAGAAGGTTCATTTCTATAAGAATACTTCTGCTTATATCTTTACTGTAGCAGACACAGAACCGGTAACGGAAGTAAGCTATTTTGACAAGAATACCTGGAAGAAAATTCGTTCGGATATTTTTTCTGTGGAGGAACTGATTCCTGCACAGGAAAGGAATAATACACTCAATACTTCAAGCCTCATTTTTGACAAGAAAGTGTGGGTGTTTACAGCGTACAAGGATGGTGCTGTACTGGGTGCATTCGACATGGAGAGCAAAAAAATAGTTTACAGCCTGAAACTGGATGGCAATACATCGGAAAGTACCTTTGCCTATGGTCCGATATTGTATAAGTCGGCCCCCGCAGCAGGAAAAATATTCAGCGGAACCTACGAGGTAAAGGAGAAAGCAGAGCCAACTTCTGTAAAGGAATATATCAAAGAACTGGGCAAGCGGGATATTGCCTTATACCTCCATCATTTTAATGACAACGAATATGCCGTTTCGTTAGGTTCTTATTCAATGATAAGTTTTCAAACGCCCGGTGCTCCCAACCGTGATTTGCAGAGCAGTATGTCGAACCCAAGTGTTTATGAAAGTGCAGTAGCCGGCCTGGCTTTTAAGAAAAATGAAGCAAATCCGGTTGTCCGAAAAACAAGTTTTAATGAGGTGAACTTCAGTAATGCGACTACAAAATATACTGTGCAAAAGAGTGAAAAAAAGGGCCCGATGCAGCAACCTGAATTTAGTGATAACCGCAGAGCATATGTAATGAAAGAGCAAGTAATTAAGAACCGGGTATATACCTTGTATTACCTCGATGAAATCTTCAAGATATTCGAAAAAGTGACGTCGTTCGACTTATCGGCATTTGGTCTTAAATAGTAGATGCTTTAGTAAGTATCTAATCGCGAGGAAGTACTGCCTTACCCAAATATATTATCCATTACAATGTGTTTAAATATTAACTGCTTCTCATTTCAAAAAATAATTGGCAGACTACACCCACTAAGAAAATCTTGCTGCATTTTTAAGGAGAGTGATTTGACAGCTTTATATTGTACACTAATCTTTAATACACCTTACAGAGTTGCCTGAGGTTTTGTTGGGACTTGATCTGAAACATACTCCATAACCATCACCTAGTTCCCTATCATACGCCGTTGTGGCAGTAAGCCCTGTTGAAGTCCACCATGCGCCATAAACACTTTCCCCAGCAAATCCTCCACCACCCCAGATTCGAGAGCCACCAGGCAATGCAGTAAATCCGCTAGAATTAGTTGCACCCTTATTAGGTGTTTTAAACCCAGCAGACTTCATTTTGCCCCCAGCATTACCACCAAGAAAATTGGTTAAAGTTGTGAATTCAGCATCGGATGGCACATGCCATCCTGATGGACATAATCCTCTGGGATCAATTACGGCATAAAAATTGTAAAGCTTTCCATATATATCGGCATATGATTGATCGTTTAAATAATCACACATGGCCCCGGTAGACAAGTTGTCCCAGGTGGCCTGATTTGTAACCTGAGCGATAGGAGATCCATCTCTGTATGTAGAAACATTGAGGTTCTCAAGCATCCAAATTTGATTGCCAATTTTAACTGATGCAACCTCCTGCGAAGAGGAGACTACCTGGAGAGATAGCCATCCGGAACTTGTCCTTATTTCGAGTTTGTCTGAGGTTGTATTAAAAATAATCAAACCAATTGCTGGGCTTGAAATTTGATCTCGCTGGGCGGTGGTCATCCTCGGCGGTAGTAATCCTTGTGTGGTAGAACTTATTTCCAGCTTTGCAGAAGCAGCTGGACTACTTGTTCCTATCCCTACTTGAGCATTTGTAAATGTTACTTGCAGTAATATCAGGCAAGTGGTAAAAAATGATTTACTAGTCATATTCATCTTGATTTTTCTGGTTTTGAAAGCAACAGAATGCTTTAAAAATACATTATCAATGTAGATTTTGGAAATCGACCAATTAGGTAAGGAAATCGAATCAACAAGTTTCAGCGGTTCGAACCTTGAAAACGCCGAAAATAAATGTTTGACGATAGCACAAATCCTCTGCCAGTCATGGGTTACAGCCGAGTATGAAACCAAGCAACAACTACAAAAGCTAGTATTCCCCGAAGGAATCCTGTATAATAAGCAAAAAGGGGCAGTTCGAACTCCAAGGGTGAATAGCCTGTTTGAAGCAATTCCTTTGCTGGCAGGCGGTTCAACAGGAAACAAAAAAGCCGATTCATCAAAGAATCGGCTTCAGTCTAACAAAGTGCCCAAGACTGGATTCGAACCAGCACGCCGTTTCCAGCGCTACCACCTCAAGGTAGTGCGTCTACCAATTTCGCCACCTGGGCAGGGGGTGCAAATTTAAGCGGTTTTTGCATTCAAGACAATCCGAAAACGGGTTCCTTTTCCCAACTCAGAAGAAACCAACAGCAGCTCCCCACCATGGTACTGCTCCACGATCCGTTTGGCCAGTGAAAGGCCCAGTCCCCACCCCCTTTTTTTGGTACTGAATCCGGGTTCAAAGATTCTTTTCTGATTCGAGAGGGCGATCCCCTTACCCGTATCTGAAATCTCTATTGAAACTTTATCATTGGTAGCATTCAATGATACATCGATCGCCCCTACCCCATCCAACGCATCCAACGCATTTCGGATCAGGTTTTCAATCACCCACTCAAATAGCGTTGCCGAAAGTGGCACTTGAAGGTTCTCATCAACCAGACTGCTTAACCGTATCTCGACCTTATCAGATGATCTTCCCCGCATGTACTCAACTACCCCTTCTATAACAGGCGCGATTGAGGTAGACTCCAATTGAGGCTTGCTACCGATCTTTCCGAAACGATCAGAAACCAGTCTTAGTCGATTCACGTCTTTTCCCAGCTCCGCAGCCAATTTCTGTTGATTCGGATCCTCCCGCAACATTTCTACCCAGGCCTCCAACGAAGAAACCGGTGTGCCCAACTGATGAGCGGTTTCCTTGGCCATGCCTGCCCATACCTGATTCTGCTGGGACCGATGCCGGGTCCTTAATGAGTTCAGGGTGATGAAAATAAATAATCCAACGATCGCCAATTGGATCAACGGATAATACCTGACCTGATTCAACAGCTCAGAATCGCCATAGTAAAACAAGATCACCTGCGGCGGATCGGACTCGATCACCAACCGGATCGGATCTCGCTGCTTTTTAAATTCCTCGACCTTTTGCCGAATGAATAATGAATCCGCCACCGGGTCCAAATCTCCCATATTGATGGGCATGCCCAAAGGCCTTTCCTGTTCATCGGTTTGGATAATGGGTATTCGGTTGTTTTGATTCGTGATGCGACTCGTGAGTTCGAGCGCCCGATCGTCGCCTTTCGATTGAATGTTATAATTCACCGCCTCTTTCCATAGCTCTACATAGGCCCGCTCATCGGCCGCGATCTTGTTTGCCAAGAACTGCGAATAGAATACAGTACCGGTAACAACCGCAATTGCCAGCAGGGCAACCCCGATCCTCCAATTGAACCAAGCGGGAATCATGCCTACAAAATAAGGAACCTGCGGCAGGTGACTTACATTTGACCCATAATTATCAGGTGAAAAACAGTCCTACAGTTTCCATCGTCATCCTCAACTGGAACGGTGCGCATCATCTGCGTCGCTTCCTGCCTTCCGTACTCAAAACCGAGTATGATAAGCTGGAATTTGTGGTAGCGGATAATGGGTCATCTGACGATTCACTCGAGCTGCTGCAAAAAGAGTTTCCCTCCGTCAGAACCATTCGTCTCGACCGTAATTATGGTTTTGCTGAAGGATATAACCGGGCGCTAAAGCAGGTTTCATCGGATTACTACATGATCCTGAATTCGGATGTACTGGTGGAACCCAACTGGATCCAGCCGCTGGTCGATCGACTGGAATCCGACACTCAAATCGCCGCTTGTCAACCTAAAATCCTTTCGCTCCAATACCCCGACCGCTTCGATTATGCAGGCGGTGCCGGCGGATGGCTGGATGCATTCGGATATCCATTTGCCAAGGGTCGCATTTTTGATTTGTGCGAGACTG
>Ga0082207_1001486_pt1 | contig 11044 bp, 12 predicted proteins | sample LakMenEpi10Aug09_FD_71540 | JGI IMG/M metagenome (GOLD analysis project Ga0082207, IMG submission 71540) | reverse complement strand
GATCTTTCCTGGATATTCACCAGGTTTTGGTCCAGCTGGTTTCTTACCCTTAGCCGCAGATTTCGCGGGAGTCTTCGCAGTTGCCATTGGGGCATTCTGCCAAGAGTCAGGCTTAATTTAGGGGAGGGCGCGCCCCAACTGATGAAACACACTTTGCTGCCAATGCTGCACCTGCAGAAAGCGCTTGAGTCAGATCACTTGTTTCTAGCCACTTCGGAATAAAGCCAGCAGCAAATGAGTCTCCGGCACCTGTGGTGTCAACAACATTGGTTGTTACCGCAGGAACCTTGGCTTTTTCAGAACCATTGATTGCCATCGCACCCTTTGAGCCTAATTTAATGACAACAAGTGGCGTTATCATTGCAAGATTCTCTTCGGCAGTTTCAACATCGGTTGCATCGCCAAGGTACAAAGCTTCTTCGCTATTGAGCAGAATTCCATCCATCAAAGCAACCCAGGAAAGAACTTCATCTCGACTAACAATCTTCATGGCACCTGTTGTAGTTGGATCAAAATAAATTGGCTTTCCACTTGCCTTTACTTTCTTAATCATTGCAAGCACCGCTTCACGGCTACGGAAATCTAATAACGCATACCCTGATAAATAGACTCCATCAATGTCATCAAGTGACGGCAGATCAGATGCTTCAAGGTCGGCGTTTGCGCCATTGTCAGGAAACATTGTTCGTTCACCATTGGCATCAACCAGAATTACAACAACACCAGTTGGGCGTCCGCTGTGCATCAAATTGAGGTGTTCTACGCCGTATTTGTCTAGATCTGAAATCAAAGCAAAACCAACAGGATCATTGCCTGTTCGCGCTACTAAATGCGCCTTGGAATTTGTGCGGGTAATCCACGTCGCAACATTTGCGGCCTGACCACCTGGGTGGCTTGAGATTTTACTGGCGGTGTCATTGCCGTAATTGATTGGCTCTTTGAGCTGTGAAATTACATCAAGTGCTAAATCGCCAATACACAAAATCTTTTTCATTGAAGTGCCACCGCAATCTGCGCACCTAGTAGGCAGTTGGCTTTGATAATTTCAGTGTTGATAGCCAAGGATTCGCCTTTAGATGTGGTGTGGAAATGTTCTAGTAAAAATGGAGTCACGTTCTTTCCAACAACTCCTTGCTTTTCGGCTTTTTCGAGACCAGATTTCAAGATCTCATCATGACGAGCCTTATCCATCTCTTTCACAACAGGGTTCGCAACGACAAGAGCTTTGCTCAGCGTTCCAACATCTTTGCGGGCCTTGATGATTGCGGCAATTTCAGCAGGGGAATCGACTCGGTGCTCAAGTGTGTAACCAGAATCAGTCAAGTAAAAACCAGGGAAAGCAGTTGTCTTGTATCCAACCAGGCTGATCGCCAAAGTTTCTAGTCTTTCTAAAGTTGCAGGAACATCCAAAATTGATTTCACTCCGGCACAAATCATGGTCATATCAACGTTTGCTAAAGCAGTTAGGTCAGCAGATTCATCAAAGGATTCGTTGGCTCCTCTGTGCACGCCACCAAGACCACCTGTTGCAAAGACATGAATTCCAGCCATTGCTGCGATGTGCGCGGTTGCAGCAACTGTTGTTGCAGCGCTCTTGCCTTGAGCAACGATTATTGCCAAGTCACGAATCGAAGCTTTCGAAACATCGTCTCGATTAGCGATCGCTTCTAGCTCAGATCGTTCTAATCCAACCAAAATCTTTCCATCAAGTAATGCAATAGTGGCTGGGACTGCGCCTGCATCACGAACGATTCGCTCACATTCCAATGCCACTTCTAGATTTGAAGGACGGGGCAAACCGTGGCTAATAATCGTTGATTCCAGAGCAACGATCGGCTTTCCGGCCTTAATGGCAGCAGAAACTTCAGCCGATAGCTTGATCGCTTTTTCCATAGCCAAACTCTAGTGCACTCTCGTGGGAAGATAAGCACGTGCATTTGTCCCAGATAACTCCTTCCATCTTTTCTTCCCTCGGGTTGGACAGTGCCGTCGATCACTTGGCCATGGGGCAATCGCCAATGGGGCGCGAACTTTTATTTCTTATCGATGGATTCGGCTTTGATACTTTGTCGAAGTACGCAGACGTTATGCCAACCATGAGCCGAATGATTAACTTCGGCAAAGTTCAAACTGCTTTTCCTTCGACAACTGCGACTTCGCTTGCAACCTTAACAACCGGAGAACTTCCTGGTGTTCATGGAATGTTGGGTTACACAGTTCAAGTTCCCAGAAGTGGTGGGCGATTGCTCAATGCGCTGAAATGGGATGAACGTGTAGATCCTGAAAATTGGCAACCAGTCGAAACTCTTTTTCAGAGAGCTTCACATGCCGGAATCAGTGTTACCCATGTTGCTGCGAAACGTTATGAAGATACAGGTTTCACTCGAGCTGTCTTTCGTGGCGCTCAATACAAAGGCGCAAATGTTGTTGCAGATTTAGTCAGTGAAACCAAACTTGCTTTACAGAAAACTCCTTCATTTGTTTACCTATATGTCAATGATTTAGATTCCGCGGGACATTCAGATGGAGTTGGTAGTGATAAATGGATTGCGGCACTTTCTGCAATTGATCAAATGGTTTCGCAATTGATGAAGGAAGTTCCCAAAGGAACTCGGATCTGGGTAACTTCAGATCACGGAATGATTAATGTTGAAGAAATGATTATTCTTGGGCAAGACAATCCGTTGTTAACCGGTGTCAGTGTTGTTGCGGGAGAACCGCGCGCGCGACACATTTATTTGACCGAAGATTCAGTTCAGGCACGTGTAGATGCAGCCGGTATTTGGCAACAGTATTTGCAGGATAAAGCCTTGGTTCTTACCCGCGAAGAAGCGATTTCAAGTGATTTATTTGGCGCGGCTTTAAGTGCTGATTCCATTGATCGTATGGGTGAAGTCATTGCCATAGCTCGCGGCGGTCTGATTCTTGTTGAGGCAGAACGTGTTGATAAAGAAGGTGCCATGGTTGGACATCATGGCGCAGATAGCGACATTGAATCTCAGGTTGGTTTACTTACAACAACTCTGAGCTAATTGCTTAAAACTTTTACTTATTGCCCTCTGGCTTGATGCCAAACATGATTTCATCCCAGCTTGGAACCTTGGCACGTGCAGTGATTCCATCACGTGTGGCTTCATCATCTGGCTCTTCGCGAATAACTGCTAGCCGGGGAACCTCACGAATAGGCTCAATCTCTTCTTCAATTTCATCTTCAAGAGTTTCTTTGCGGAACTCGCTGTATACATCAATGATGCGACGCTCTGAGGGGTGAGAACTCTCGGTGGGGATAAGCGCTGCCGTCGGCAGTTGTCGTGGGGCAGGATCATCACCCATCATCCAGCGCGCATTTTCATCCATGGATGTAACCGTGCGTAGAACTGAATCAAAACTCCACTGAGCAATACCTGTACCTGAACTGTTTGGATAATGAAGTTCTAAAGTCCACGTGCCATCTTCTAAACGCCAGGTGTCCCATGACAATTCGGATGAATCAATGTTGCGGGGAGCTAAACGAGAGATAACAGTTCCGAGCAAAGTAACGGCATCGCGTCCACCTTCTTTGCGGATAACAATTTGTTGGGCTTGATCAATAATGTAAATGCGTTCAGAAAGAATTGGTCCGGCAAAACGTTCTACCTTCTCAATAGTTGTGCTGTTTTCACGAGCGATTTGTTCTGCAGTTTGTCCTGCACGCAATAGACGCTGAATCTCTTTGATTGAAATACTTGGCTCATCACTAGATGGGACAGCCATCAGTCTTTGCTGATTTACAGTTGCACGCAATGTGTCAGAAACTCGAACTGTGAATTCATTGCCATCATTGTCATGCAAAGACAGGTAAAGACCGTCCTCGGTCTTTCCGCCTAGTCGTAGCTCAGTCACGAGCACGAGGGTAGCCGATGAGGGCCTTATAAGTCTGGAAATACGGAAGTGTGGCTGCACATGCCGCAATCATGAATCCCAAAGGAACCCAATATGCGATATCGGCACCAAACTGGTCGATCACTAGGCCAGCAAAAGCACTTGCAAAAGCTCCACCCAAAGGCATTCCTGCAACGACCCACGTTAAAGTCTCAGTGATTTGTTCTGGCGGCACCGCACCTTCTGCAACTCCGTAAGCATTAATTACTAAAGGTGCAACTGCAAAGCCATTAAAGAACAATGCAACAGCAAGCCAACCCAAAGTATGTGTGAACAACATAGGCACTGACAGCGCAGTAAGTGCGAATAAGAAGATCAAGAATCTTGAAGCACTGGATAACTTCCACTTGATTGTGCCGTTGATAATCGCTGCGATTCCACTACCGAATGCCCAGATGGCCAGCAACAAACCAGATTTGCTTTCCTGGCCGCGTTGCTCGGTAAAGGCGACGGTGACAATTGCGATTGAACCAAAAAAGCCACCTAGCAAAGTAGTAGCAAGAACCACCGCCTGAACTCTTTTGTTACGGATCACGGCAGGATGGGGATCAACTATGCGCTTAGGGGTAGAAGGAGGTTCGGTTGATTTCTGTCTAACAAACAATGGAACACCAATTGTCACAAAGATGATTCCGGCAATCATTCCGGCAGCAGGTGCAATTGCGGTTGCACAAGCAGTGACAATGATCGGACCCAGAATAAACACGATTTCATCCATCAGCGCCTCGAAAGAGTAAGCAGTATTTACTAAGTGACGATCTTGCTCATCTTCGGCGGTAGATGATTTATCTGGACTAAGAACATGCAGCCAACGGCGGCGAACTAAGCCACCCGTGTTTACCGACATTGATTCGGCGATGATGATGCTGGCAAACCAAGTCCACGTTGGTGCTTGATTTAAAACTAAGTAAGTGAAAAGACAAAGCCCGGCAACTTTGATGGGAACCACACGGACCAACATTGCGCTTTGGCCAATTCGATCAGCAACACGCGACCAATGAGGTGTGGCAAAAGCCATGACAACTGAAGCTGTAGCACTGAGTGCGCCAGCAATTGCATAGGAATCACTTGCTGCAACAACTATGAAAATTAGGGCGAGTGAATCCATAGATATTGGCATACGCGCAATTAATCCAGGGATAGAAAAAGCAAGGCCCCCGGGTAAGCCAAAGAGGGTCTTATAGTCAGTGAACACTGCCAAAGACTATCTTTGATTGTAAACAATTATGTATAGTTTAATCATGGTGGCCAAGCAAAGAGTCGAACTCAACTCTGACCAAATTCAACACTTTAAATCTATTTTCCAAAATCGATTTGTCACAACAGAGTCGGTTTTGGATGAACATGGAAGAGATGAGTCTGCATTCCCGCCAGCAATGCCTTCTGCTGTGATTTATGCAAAGAGCACCCATGAGGTTTCTCAAGTCATGAAGATTTGTTTTGAGCAGAACATCCCCGTTGTGCCCTTCGGTGCCGGAACTTCATTAGAAGGGCATGTGCTTCCGATATTTGGGGGCATTAGTTTGGATCTTTCAATGATGAATACGATCCTCGATGTGGCTCCAGAAGATTTGCTTGTTCGGGTCGAGGGCGGCGTCCATCGAGTCGCCCTTAATGAAAAGCTGGCAAATTTTGGATTGTTCTTTTCCGTTGATCCTGGTGCTGATGCAACTTTGGGCGGCATGGCATCGACAGGTGCTTCAGGTACGACCACGGTTAAGTACGGATCTATGCGAGAAAACGTTTTAGCGATGACAGTTGTTTTAGCTGACGGAACAGTTATTCAAACCGGCAGACCAACAAGAAAGTTATCTGCTGGATATGACTTAACACGATTAATTGTTGGCTCAGAAGGAACTTTGGGGATTATTACCGAGTTAACACTTCGAGTTTTCGGTATTCCAGAAAAGATGTCCGCTGCTGTCGTGCGATTTGAGACTCTCGAAGATGGTGTTAAGGCGGCCGCGGCAATAGTACAAATGGGTACAAATATTGCCCGTTGCGAATTTCTTGATATCGCTAGCGTTGAGTCTGTTAATCAACACAGTAAATTGAGTCTTCCGCTGAAGCCGACCTTATTTTTTGAATTTCATGGAAGCCAAGTCAGTGTTGACAACGATGCTCAGATGGTTAAAGAGATAGTCAGTGAGTTCAACGGAAGTGATTTCGAATGGACTTCAGACGAAAGTGCACGGAGAAAGTTGTGGCAAGCTCGACATGATTTGTATTGGTCTAATCTTCACAATAATCCTGGAAAAAGAGTTGTCAGCACGGATATGGCAGTACCACTTTCGAGATTAGCCGAAGCTGTGGAAACTTGCGATCAAATCCTTTCTCAGAGCAAGTTCAAGTTTTGTATTTTTGGACATGTCGCCGATGGAAATTTTCACTGCACAATAATTTCTGATCCCAATATCCCTGATGAACTGCAAGAGATTAGATCATTGACGCATAAAATGACTTCGTCCATTATCGCGATGAACGGAACTTGCACAGGGGAGCACGGTATTGGTTTAGGAAAGATCGATGCCCTGGTGGAAGAGGCTGGACAACCGGGTGTGGACACCATGATCAAGATAAAGAATGTTCTAGACCCACAGAACATATTGAATCCTGGCAAGGTTTTGAGGATTAACTAATGAGTCTAGGGAAGTTAGACATCTGGTCAACGCCTAAGTTAGCCCCGCTTTATCCAGAATTTCCTATTCAATATAGAAACGTGCAGATTCTTACTTCTGTGTATGAAACCTCAGCCGAGGCTATTGCTAGACATTTGGATGCTCCGCTCAAGTCTCTGAACAATTACGTGATGATTCATAATTATTTTATGCCTGAAGTGCAAGGCATGGGAGTCGTTGAAGAAACAAACGTTATGGTCGGAGTTTCAGTCACAGATCTAGAAGGTCACGAATTCATTGGTGGTTTTAGTACTAACTTGCTCATTAGCTCAGATGTGGGCTTGGCACAAGGCAGAGAAATTCATGGACAGCCGAAGAAATTGGGCAGCACAAAACTTGTAGTGGATAACGGGCAGATTGAGGCCAAGGTGTACAGGAATTCCGATCTGGTATCTCACGTGACGGCTACCTATAAATCAGAGGTATCTACAATTGAAGAACTCAAGAGTTACTTTCCTTTTGCTCAGAACATCAACCACAAAGTCATTAGAAATATTGATGGAAGTCAAGGAATCAATCAGGTTACGGCACGCACCTTGTCTGATGTGCAAATAAAAGGAATATGGAGCGGAAACTGCACCGTAAATCTCTACCCAAATACCGAAGCTCCATTTCACTTACTGCCTGTTGTAAAAAGTGTTAAGTCTTTCTATTGGGAGGCAGATTTTGCTTTAGTTCCAGGTGTAATCGTTCGAGATTTTCTTAAGGAGAAGTTAGATGATTGAAAGCACTTCATTAGAAGGCCAAGTCATTTTGGTGACAGGGGCTGCTAGCGGAATTGGAAAGCAAATAGCAATTGATTTGTGTTCACGCGGTGCAAAAGTTGTTGCATCCGATAGAAATTTGCCCGCTCTGCAAGAGATCTCACACAAGCATTCGATGTCAGTCTATGAAGTAGATTTTTTGGATGAAAAATCTATTGTGGATCTAGTCAGCAAGGTTGAAACCGAAGTAGGTGCTATTTCTGCGGTAGTTAACTGTGTTGGCATTCTTGGTAAGAACGGTGACCCTATTGAGTTTTTAGATATTCAGGATTTTGATTATGTCTATGCCGTCAACTTACGCGGGGCAGTAATTCTCACTAAGTCGGTGATTGCCGGCATGGCACAGCGGGGATATGGGCGCATACTTCATATAGCAAGCATTTCAGGCAAAGAAGGCAATCCATATCTTGTCGCTTATTCGGCCACTAAAGCGGGATTGATCGGAATGGTAAAAAGTGTAGGAAAAGAGTACGCAACTACCGGAGTTACAATAAACGCAATGGCTCCTGCACTTATTGAATCTCCGATGAGCGCGAGTTTTTCAGAACAGCAAATGACAGCTCTTAAGTCCAAGATTCCAATGGAGCGACTAGGCAAAGGCCAGGAAGTGGCGGATTTAGCGGCCTGGATCATATCTCCAGCCTGCAGTTTCACGACGGGATTCACTTTTGATCTCTCAGGCGGAAGAGCTACATATTAAGTGACTAGTGCAAATGAAAAAGGTGAACTTCTACACCTCGCACTGACTGTTGCAAAAAGTGCAGGTGATCTTTTGGTTAATCGTCCGGCTTCTTGGGACTTAACGGTTAAATCAACTGCTATCGATATTGCTACGCAGATGGATACTGCTAGCGAAAAACTCATTGTCGAAAGCATTTTGGCTGCACGACCTGATGACGGCATAATCGGCGAAGAAGGAACATCGCGTGCAAGCAAGAGTGGAATCACTTGGGTTATTGATCCAGTAGATGGCACCGTTAATTACTTTTATGGTTTACCAGGGTGGGCTGTAAGTATCGCCGCAAAGGATGACAACGGAACACTGGTTGGCGTTGTTCATAGTCCAACAGTTGATTCAACCTGGCATGCAAGCAAAGGCGGGGGAGCATTTCTCAATGATGTAAAGATTGCGTGCAACGATCCCGTTGAACTAAATCGGGCCTTGTTTTCAACTGGCTTTGCATATGATGTAAACGATCGCATTGAACAATTAAAGATTGTGAATGTGCTCATTCCTCAAATTCGCGATCTACGAAGAATTGGATCTGCCGCGGCAGATATTTGCCATGTGGCAACGGGACTGGTGGATGGCTACTTCGAAACTGGTTTGCATGAATGGGATTTAGCCGCAGCTGAGCTGATCGCCCGAGAAGCCGGGGCGGTTGTGACGACGCAGCCATGGCACGGGCTCAATTTGACCTTGGCCGCAGGCCCGCACCTGTACGAGACGCTCAAGGGGCACATCCCCGATTAACCCTCGCCCCGAGTGAGCAAGGGCCGATTTACGGTTCTGAGCGTGGCTATGGCACAATACGCAGTCTGCACCGCCAAAGCGTGTGCTTAATAGAAATGACAAAAGGATCCGAATATGAACATTCTTGACGCCGTAGATGCAGTATCCCTGCGCAAAGACATCCCACAGTTTCGTGCTGGTGATGAGCTCAAGATCCATGTTCGCGTTATCGAAGGTAACAAGAGCCGTCTTCAGGTTTTCCAAGGAATCGTAATCCGTCGCCAAGGTGATGGAGTTCGCGAGACTTTCACAATCCGTAAGGTTTCATACGGCGTTGGTGTTGAGCGTACCTTCCCTGTTCACACACCAGTGATCGAAAAGATTGAGTTAGTGAAGAAGGGCGAAATTCGTCGCGCCAAGCTGTACTACCTACGTGACCTACGCGGTAAGGCTGCAAAGATTCGCGAAAAGCGCGATGGCGTCGAAGGTTACGGCGATGGAATTCTTTCAACTCCAGAACCAGTTGCGGTAGTAGCACCTGTTGTGGCAGCGGCTGTTGTCGAAGAAACAGTTGTGGAAGCACCTGCTGTAGAAGCGACAACAGATGTAGTGGTTGAAGCAGAGGCAGTAGTTGAAGCACCAGTTGCTGAAGAAGCAACTGAAGAAGCTCCAAAAGCTGAATAATCTTTTCAATGCGCAATAAGGGATCGCTCCTTAAGGAGCTCCCAATCCTTGTAGTTGTTGCATTAGTCGTATCCCTATTTATCAAGAGTTTCTTAGTGCAGTTTTTCTATATTCCTTCAGGATCTATGGAAAACACACTTCAAGTTAAAGACCGTGTTGCGGTTAATAAGGTTCCTTTTATTTCAGACAATATTAAGCGCGGAGATGTCGTCGTGTTCCGCGATCCAGATAATTGGCTTCCTGAACCATATGACAGCACAACAAACCAGTTAGTTGCAAAGGCGAAGAGCGCGCTGGTTGCAGTTGGTGTTCTTCCAAATCCCGCAAAGCAATATTTAGTTAAGCGAGTCATTGGTGTTGCTGGCGATAAAGTTGAATGTTGCTCAAAGGATAAGAAGTTGATGATCAATGGCATCGAGATAGATGAGCCATATATCTTTGCGGGAAATACAGCGAGCGATACCAATTTCAATGTAACCGTGCCTGCTGGAAAGGTTTGGGTTATGGGTGATCACCGTGGTGCCAGCGCTGATTCACGATTCCATCAAGATGATATAAATAATGGAATGGTTCCAACCTCCAAAATTACTGGAAAAGTTGTCGGAATTATCTGGCCGATTAAGCACTTAGGCATTGTCGATTCGTACTCTTCACTGAAGTAAATCCTGCCAAAATTAGCCTATGAAGGTTATTGAATCACTACTGATAGATGCAGGAATCTCCCCGCTTGCTGGAGTTGATGAAGCAGGTCGTGGCGCGTGCGCTGGTCCTCTTGTAATCGCATCAGTTGTATTGGCCGATCCTTTTGCGCCAGAGCTTTCGCAAGTTAGAGATTCCAAAGATGTATCAGAGAGCGAACGTGAAAAACTATTTGATGTAGTGACAAATGCAGCACTTGCCGTGAGTGTGATTATTGTTCCTGCGGCAGAAGTAGACCAACGAGGAGTCCATGCCGCAAACCTTGATGGGATGCGCCGGGCAGTGCAAGGTTTAGCAATTACACCAAGTTATGTACTCACCGATGGTTATGCCATTGAGGGCTTAGCCATTCCCAATGTGGCAGTCTGGAAAGGCGATCAAGTCGTAACTTGCATCAGCGCAGCTTCGATTATTGCAAAAGTAACTCGTGATCGAATTATGCGCGAATTGGATACGCATTTTCCTAAATATGGATTTGCTAAACATAAAGGCTATATCACCAAAATCCATACCGAGGCTCTGCAGGCGCAAGGTCCGTGTATAGAACACCGACGTTCATTCGCCAATATCGCAGCACTTTCTCAATAATTACCCACAAGTAAAGCAAGAGGGATCTTCGCATTGCGCGATGAGATCTAATCTGCGCGCTATGAATAATGATATTGAGTGGCGCGCTCATTTAGCACTTTTTTCGGTAATCGAAGGTGGGCACATCTATTGGAGTCGTCAAATCAGAGATTTTGGAGCTCTGAATGTTTATGAGCACCTCGTAAATGAGATTTACGACCCTGTTAAGTATCGCAAATTAATCGATCGAGTTAGCTCTGTAAATATTGGAGAAATCG
>Ga0082207_1001485_pt1 | contig 11056 bp, 10 predicted proteins | sample LakMenEpi10Aug09_FD_71540 | JGI IMG/M metagenome (GOLD analysis project Ga0082207, IMG submission 71540) | reverse complement strand
CCAGGCCGGCTGCCGCTCGGAAGTTCATCCAAGGCGTTGCGGTCGCGGGCCGAGAGCCGGGAATCCCCGAGCATCCACCAGACCCATACATGTGTATCGAGGAGAGGAGGCTTTGTCATCGCAGGTTCATCGTAGGGCTTCGATGTCGGTCTCAGCGACGACGCTCGCGAAGGGGTCCCCGATGAATTCGCCCCTGCCGCGGAGGGCCATCCACGGCTTCTCATCGCGGGCGGGGACGACCCGGGCCACCGGCCGCCCCCGTTTCAGAATGACGAGTTCCTCCCCGGTGCGACTGACTTGATCGAGCAGTCGCAGACAACGGGCTTTGAACGCGGAGGCAGTGATCTTCATGAGACTACTGTACATGACCAGTGTACGGATTGTCAAGCCGCTCGTGGGGTGGAACTTCAAATGCGTGAAATGCGTACCGTCCCCTTTTCGTGGCCCCAGCCGGTCGAGCACGGCCCCACGACGGCGCTCTACCCACCGTGATACCCCGATGTGTCCGGCGAGGCGGCTGGGTCCCAGAAAAGGTGTCAGGACTCTTTTTCGATCCCTCGGTTGTGCCCGTCGTACGACGGCAGATGCCTCGGAAAAGAGTCCTGACACCTTTCAAACCATCGACGCAGTGGGCCGCATTCTCAGCGGCGGCCGTGACGCGGACGGGATCGAGGTCGAGGTCATAGGCATGGCGAAACAGATGGCGAAACCCCTTGAGTTCGCGGACGTCTCGCACCGCATCGGCAGGCAGAAATGCCGGACGAATACCCTTCAGGTCGAGGGTCACCCGCTCGATCAACGTGTCGTGGTAGCGGCCGGTCTTTTCGAGATGGTTCTCGAACGACTCGCAGAGCCGCTCAAAGGCCTTCTCCAGAATGTTGTAAATGCGGTTGATCTCGAAGGCTGCGGCGGCCCACCGGCCGTCGGTCGACTCGGCCAGACGGTCCTTGAGAATGCCCACCGCTCGGCGCATGGCTCGGCCGTCTTGTTCCCAGCCATCCTCCAGGATCTGAAGAGCTATGCGATCCATCGTTCGCCGCTCCCTTCGATCACGGGCCTCAGGCGGGTGCGGTCGATGAGGCAGACGTCAACCTCGCGGCCCACGTCCGCGGAGAGCAGGCTCTGCAGATACTCGAGGGTCATTCCGGCGGGCAGCGACTCGAGCGCCACATCGACATCGGACCAATCATGAAATCGGCCAGGCTTCACCAGTGAGCCGTAGACCCACACCACCGTGCCCGGGACATGCCGCGCCAACGCGGCGCGGAGAAGATCACGGGTGCGATCGGCAAGGATCGCATCGTCACGCCGCCGCCGTTCGCGTTCTGAAGCCAACATCCACATAGATGCAGAATACGCTCCAGACGGTCGGCGAACCATCCCGCCCGCCGGCTGTCGCGCAGCAGGTTACTTACCGGTGAACAAGCTATGAAAAACTGCCGGCCACCCCGATTGGGTAGACGAGAAAGGCAGCAGTTCGCAGATTGCCTATTTTTGGTGGCTGGCACCTTTTCCCCTCCCCGAAGCCTGAGATTGATCACTTGGAAGACAGCTCGAGCTTCGGCTGGTTTTTGCCGGCGACGATCGAGACCGTGAGCCCCGAGGTCTTGATATCGCCATACCGGGGCGGCGTGATGTCGGTGATCTTGGGGGGCGGAGGCTTGATGATGCCCATCGCATCGGGAACGGCGCCGGGTGGTGGCGGAAGATACTCGACGAACTGTTTGCTGACCGACACGAGATAGTCGCCCTTCGCCGTGCCCGTGCCCTTCCGACGCCCGCCCTGCGGGACGACCGTCAGCGTAAACTTTCCGTCAGGCCCCGTTTTGCCGACGGCCGGCAGGCCTTGGCCGCGCTGAACCGGCGAAAACGCAACGATTGCATCGTCAAGCGGCACTCCGTCGAAGAGCACGATCCCCTCGACAAACTCCACGCCTGATCCCCCACCGCAGCCGCACGCAGCCAGAACCGCGATGCCAAGGAAAACAACGCAGGCAGCGACTCTGCGGCCGGCGTTGGCGGATAGCGGGTGCAAAGAAATGTGATTGTGCATGCTCACGCGGAACCTCCTCCGCAAAAATGGGCTGATCACGGATTCGGCCGTCGACGCCTGACGGCCCCTGATATCTGACGGTTCATTCGGCATTCGCGTTCACTTCGCCGCCGTTGATGGTGTGGATCGCGCCCCACACATTCCATACCGACTGCCCCTTGTACGTGAGGCCGGATCCAGAGCCGTTTGTCTGGTCGCCGGCGTCGATCGAGTCGGCGACGAATCGCACAGAGCCGTCGCAGAACGCCAGATTGGCACCCCCAGAATGGTAGCTGCCAGCGGTGTACGTAGCGTATTGCCCGTAGGTGCTATCGTTGCTGTTGGTGCACGTCGGGCCATTGGGCGGGATGATTCCGTAATATACGGTTAACCTTCCTTCGCCCCAATTCATGCCTCCCGTGCTAGCGTTGGGCGTCGACGTGGTCGAAGCGGCCCAGCAGACGCCCGGCTTGCTCGTGGGGCTCATTACAGCGGTCCACTGGTCCGCCTTCGTGCCGACAGGGACGACGGATACGCTGGTCGCGAAGCCCCAGGTCCCAATCGGGGCTTCCGCGAGCATCGCCGTTTTCGATGTGCCGTCGGTGATGTCTTTGATCGCCACTCTTCGTGACGTTCCGGCCGTTTGAGCGCTGGCCCAGTCGATCACGCCCTGCACGAAGGGGGCCCTGATCACTTGGGTCGGGTATTCCGCACCCGGGGCCAATGTGGTGCTCGCGAGATTGACATCACCCCTATTGCAGCGGTAACTCGTGGGGTATTGGCCGTTGCCGCCTCCGTACGTTTGTCGCCTGCCGGCGAACCGGTCGGAAGGGCACTGGAGCACGGGAATAAACGCTGTGTATGGCGACGCGATACCGCCTACTGTGCCACTATTGCTGGGTTCTCCACCGGCATTGGCAAAGGGTTCGACGCGACTGAAGACGGCCGCCTCCTCGATGAACGGCAGAATGATCGGGATGTAGCCGCGGTACCAGCCGTCGAGGGTAAGACCTGTAAAGCCGTTGTAGAGCAGACTCTGTTGGCTATTCGGCAGGTATCGCTTGGCATCGGCGAAGTTGATGACGCCGAGCGAAACCTGCTTGATGTTGTTCATGCAGCTGCTGCGGCGGGCCGCCTCGCGGGCCACCTGCACGGCCGGCAGAAGCAGGCCCACGAGCGTGCCGATGATCGCGATCACGACCAAGAGCTCGACCAGCGTGAATCCCGCGGCGGCTCGCGGTGCCGCGGTTCGCCTTTGACACCGGCTTCTGAGATTGGCCCGCATGGTTCTCACCTCGGAGTTTTCTTATGGAATCTATTTGGGTACATCGCCCCACCATCCAACTTGTGCAATCTTAGCTTCCGACAACTGCCCCGCCAACAACTATTTCTTTCGATTTTGCGTAAGTCTTTCGATTTTGCGTAACCGGTTCACACCCATTCGCAATCAGCCCCGGCCGCCACGCAGCTGGCCTGGCGTCATGCCGAGATGCTTCTTCAGAAACGTCGTCATGTACGACACCGAGCCGAAGCCGCAGGCCCGCAAGGTTCATGGGTGTCGCGGCTTACTCCTTGAACTGGTAGGCGTACACATCGGCATCTTGGAGCACGATGCGCAGCCGGACGGCCTGCCCGGCCAGCGCGCCGACATCGGTGCCCGAGCGCCAGGAAACGGGGCGCTCGACGCTGTCGCCGAAAAGCGGTGGGCAGTCCTCGAGCGAGAAACCCGGCAGGGGCCGGCCGGCCTCATCCTGGAGCTCCACGCGGACACTGCCCGCGGCCGAGGTAGAAAAATTAAGCCGCAGCTGGCGGCCGATGAAGCGCACCGGCTTGGTCACCAGCTCCCCGCCGCTCATTGGCGCCTGCACAGAAACAAAACCGTCAAGACGCAGCGTGTAGCGCCGCAGCGCGCTTCCCGGAGGCGTCCAGTAGCTCTCAGTCGCGAAGAACGACAATTCGTTGGGCGCGCCAGGTAGATCAGATTTAGTCTCAATAACATGCCAGGCGACGTACTGATGACCGTAGTTCCAGGTACCCTCGCGCTCGATTCCGGGGGGCAGGAAGGCCTCCTCCCAGCGCTTGAAGGTAACACCGTCGCGGCTTGCCATGAGCACGGACTCGGTGAGGGCGCTGCCGTAGCGCTCGGAAGCCGCGGCGCGCCGTTCGCGCTGCTCGAGCTCGGGCAGTGCGCGAAGGGACGCGGACCACTGCTGGACCTTCTCCGGCGCGGCCTTGGTCCGAGCTTCCCCCAGACCGATGTTCAGTTCCCGCTCGAGATAGCGGGTAGGAAAGCCGATCAACAGGTGCGGGGCGCGAGGGTAGGGCTTAACCGCGTTGGTATAGAGGTGGGTGCGGGGCGCGTCCGGATACACGAGGTCGCGTTGGTTATTCCAGTGGATGAAGTCCTTTGAGGTCGCGGTGCGGATTGAGCGGATACCGACGTAGGGCTGGTCGGGAGTTCCGCGGTCGAAATATCGCCAGTAGGCTCGGTAGACGCTATGCTCAGCGTCCCAGAACGCGAGATTCTGCGAATCGAAGGCGCCGTCGGTGATAACGGGATGCTTAACCAGAGGGGTCCAGCGGAGGCCGTCCGCAGACTTTAGGGCGATCAAACCGCGCGTGTTGTGTTCAGCGTGCCGCGTTAGGACGAGGGCCTTGTAGCGGGCGTCCGGCGGTGCCGCAGGGTTTTCGTCCTTGAAGATGGCCATTTCCGACGGGTCGATCGTGACCCCATCTAGATCGCCGTTGGCGAGGACGATGTTGTTGGCCTTCGAGCCGTTGAACTGATACAAGCCGAGTTCTGGTTTGCGCCAATGAATGCCGTCGTGGCTTTCGGCGTAAAGGCCCAGCTTGTGAGTTACCTGGCCCGAATTGCTCGACTCGTAGGACGTGTCCACGTTGTACCCGCGGTAGTACATCCGGAAGAGGTCTCCGTCCAAGAAGACACAGTGATAGATGCAACCGGTTCCTTCCCAGGGGAGGTCGTGTTCCAGCGCGATCTCACGGGGCACGGGTCGATGAAGGCGCAGTTGGGCGCCGCCCGAGAGCTCCTCGACGATAGCCGAGTCGACGAACAGCTCGCGGCGCGAGCCGATGTCGATGGTTCCGACCGGCGAATTAGCCGCTCGGGCTAGCATCCGGTCGGATGCAACGCAGAAAAGCATCAATGCGGCGACGAGCTGCCGATCCAGGTTCATTCGTTATATCTATAAGCTGGGCGAAAGCTGCTCAATGAGGAAGAATATCATGAGTCACGGACGAAGGATAGCCCGGTCAATGGCACTTCCACAAGCGTTGCCCTACTGCTGAGCGACTCGTGAGCCGGTTGCTCCCGCCGCCCGGGCTTGCCCCGGCCGAGAAAACGGTTCCCGGATCGCCCGCGTTCCCCCCTGAAGTGGCGTTTTTCTTGCCGTCGGCGCAGAGTCTCTCCGAGTCGGGCCACCTAGCGGCTTCGTGGTGACCCCGCGTCGGGCAGGACTCAGAGGCTGTGAATGTCGATCGCGGGCAGCTCTTCGGGCGACGATTGAAAGACATCGCCATCGTCATGCACCTGGACAAGTTCGTGCCAGTCGGTGGGTGGGCCTCGAGCGGGAGAGACCGGCGGCGGTTCGAGCGGTTCGCCGAGATGTGTCAGGATCTTCCGAATCGTCCCCGGCTCTGTGATGAACGCGATCAGCCGGATGTCGCCACCGCACGCTGGGCACTCGAGCGGAAACTCCTCCCCCACCCTCGCCATGAGCTTGGCCCACGCAATCCGCGACGTATCGTGCGAGCGGGGCTTTCGATGCGCGTCACAACAGCCTCCAGTGTCGCGACCTTCGTTCCCATGCCCGCCGTTCGCGGCCTCCCGTGGCTTGCCAATGTTCCCGATGGCCAGCGCCGTGACGGCTTTTCGCAGCTTGTGGTTCGGCGCGAATACTCCGTGGTAGCGATGCCGGTGCTTCCGCGGCGGCGGGACGAGATCGGCGAGCCGGTCAAGGAACTCATACGGCGTGAGTTCGACGACGCCGTCGGCCCCCGGCCGCGTTGACTTCCGGCCGCGACCGGGCCCAACCCAGGTGGCGGCTTTGTGTCTGGGCAGCACGTAGCGGATGCGGGCGATCCGGCCGTCTGGGCCGCGGGTCACGGACAATCGTTCGAGCGCGAAAGGAGGCCGGGCACAGTATCTCAGCAAGTGTTCGAGGCTCTGAAAAAAGCTCGGCACATCGCGGTCGACGAGCGTGATCCGGACACTCGGTCGTGAGGCCGGTGAACGTGTTGTTGCCGGTGAGTGTGAGCTGGCCAGCGCCCTGCTTCGTGAGGCTGCCCGAGCCCGACATCGTGCCCGCGTAGGAGGTGCTCGTGCCCAGGCCGCCCAGGGAGAGCGTGTTCGAGCCGAGGGCGATGTTGGCGCCGCCGGCCAGCGAGCCGATCGTCTCGTTGCCGCCGAGCGTGAGGGCCCCGCCGCTCGAGCCCGTCACGGCCGCCGACGACGAGAGCCGGCCGACCGGCGATCCGCCGAACCCGTCACCGTGTTCTCTAGAGGGCTCATTTGCTCCTCGCTCGTTACAAGCGAGTCACGCTTCCGAAATCAGACCAACCATCACCCCACGAATTGCAGCTGATCCAACGAAACCGGGCCCAAAAAAACCAGCGATGGTGCGACTTCAGACGATAAAAAAAGCCTGGAAAACCCTCCCGATCCAGGGACTAATCGAAGCCGCCGGAGATCGTCAAGCATCTGAAAAAAATTTTGGAGGGCCTGGACGGGGTTTACACCGATTCCAGATTCGCCACGCGGACGATATAGTTCGGTAGAGGGCAGTCTGCCCCAGGCGGGGCTTGGAATTGCCGCAGCCCGAGCCGCAGGCAGAGGGAGGACAAAGCATGGGAAATCATGGGGTCATGCGGAATTACCGGGTGGGTCGCGATCGGCGATTCAGGCGCCATTGCCGGTCGGGCCTGACGCTCGTGGAACTCCTCGTCGTGGTCGCGGTCATCGCCATTCTCGCGACCATCATCCTGCCCGCGATCATGCAGGCCCGGTCCGCCGCCCGGAGAACGCAGTGCGGCTCGAACCTCAAGCAGCTCGCCCAGGCGGTGCAGGGCTTTCATGAGCGAATGGGCTGCCTGCCGGTTTACTGGGGCTCGATGCGGGGGGGCAACGGCGAGAAGTTTGGCGGCTGGCTGCTCCACCTGCTGCCCGACCTCGACCAGCAGGCCCTCTTCGACGCCATTCCCCCGGAGGGCACGCTCGTGGTGTCGAGCATGACGATCACCGTTCCTCAGATCACGCGAACGAGTGTGCCTACGGGCCGAACGCTCCCGGCGATTCCGGCGTCGGCCGACTACAACCCAGGGCAGTGGGTGGAAACGGTGACCACGAACACCGTCATCGCCTACGACGGCAGCGGCAACGCCTATCCCCTGACTACCAGCTCGACCACGCGACAACTGGTGGGCGCCCGAGGTGAGCCCGGGCGGGCAGGAGGGCCGGAAATGATCATCGTCGAAACGATCACCGGACCACCGGTCTCCGTCACGATCTCGGGAACGAACCCTCCCCGCGGCGTGTCTCCGGAGTATGGCCCGCTGACGGCTTCTGCTTCGGTGCCCATGCTCGTGGACGCGGAAGATCCAAGCCCGCTGCGGTCGCCGGCCGGCCCCAGCTCGAACCAGCTTGCCAATTCGCCGCTCACGAACTACCTCCTCAACGCCCATGTGTTCACACGGTTCAGCGGCCCCCGGGTGCCTTTCGGACAACCCAACGCGGGATTTTTTCCGGAGCCACTCTTTGCGCCGATACCAAACGCGGGTCCGCCGCGCGGAGCCACAACCTGGGACCATGTGCACTCGGGCAATTTTGTTCCCCAAGTGCCACCAGGGCATACACCACCAGCTCCAGCCGCGTACGGCCCCATGGGCCGCCGCCTCGAGCACGTGACCGACGGCCTCACCAACACGATCATCGCCGCCGAGGCGATGCGGCAGTGCGACGCCTTCCAGGTCTACCGCTACGCTTTCTTTCCCACCGGGCCTTCGGGCGCGGCCACCCCCTTCAACGAGCATGGCTTCGGAATCCTGCCCTCCCTGCGGTCGGGCACGAATGGCCAGTGGTCGGTCACGCGGCAGCCGCTGATCACCGCGAGGGGCAACACGCTCATGTTTCAAACCCAGCCGCGGCCGCAGGAGTGCAACACGACCCGGGGTCAGACTCTTCACGGCAATTTTCTCATGACGGCCATGGCCGACGGATCCGTGCGGGCGATCAGCAGCCTCGTGGAGCGGCGGGAGCCCATCGGCGTGACCGCCTGCGGCCGGCTGAACTTCGGCACCACGTTTTTCGGTTCAGACGCCGCCGGTGCCGGTCGGGCCGACATCACGGATGGAGTCTGGGACATGCTCATGCTGCCCAGCGACGGCGGCGTGCTCGCAAACACCGGCGAGATCGGCCGGGAAAAGTAGCGGCGACGCCCGCACGGATCAGGCACGCGGGCCAAAGCCGAAGTCAGGGCACGTCCCCGACCGGCGGCTCGTCGATCCAGGCCAGCCGCTGCCAGGTGCCGTAGGGCGAGGTCGTGCGACTCTCGATCGAATCCGAGATGAACTGCACGTGGCCGTCGCAGAAGACGGCGTTCACGCCCCCGCGGTGGCGGCTCCGGGAGGCGGCGGCGCCGTCGATGCCGCGGTTAAACGAATTTACGCCGCCCACGCACGGCAGGTTGATGGCCGGCCGGTTGTTCGGCGTTGGCGGCGCATTGAGACGGCATCCCCAGTCAAACGCAATGGTAGTGGCATTGGCCGATGTTAATGCGAAGCCGAACAGCGTGTCCGAAACAACCGTGTTGGGTGCCCCCGCCGCCTGCAGCATTTGCATACCGGCGAAGTTGTACCAAATCGCGCCCCGGCCATCGCGTTCCGACGTGCCCCGCAGATACTCGGAAACGGCGATCGTGTTGGCGAGACCGTCTTTGATCAACTGCGTCCGCACGCCGGCGCCGAAGCCAAACGCGCTGCGGCGGTCGAACGGCCGAGGCCGTAGCGGCAGCAGGAGTTTTTGGTCGTGCGCCACGTTTGGGGAGGGCACGACCGGCGGGGTCTTCGTGAATTCGCTCGACAGAGCGAGGGCCTCGAACACGTTCGTGCCGGAAAACATTCCAAGATAGTTTGACTTCGCGAGCCGATAGCCGAAGCGGATCGAGTTCTGGGCGATGGTCGAACCTTGCCACAGCGGTCCTGTGACGGTGTCGGACGGGCAGAGCAGCGCCGGCAGCGGCCGGCCGTCGATGGCGGCGTAGTCGGTGGGCGAGCTTGCAAACGCTTCTTGCGGCCTCAGCATCCGGAATAGCGGGGCCCGCAGCGCGACGTAGTAGGATTCCTCCTCGAGCCGCGGCAGGAGCATGTGCAGAAAGCACGTCCACTCGAAGAATTGCGTGTTGGCAGGAGCTACAGTGTAGTCGGGTGAACCCGACCGCCAGGCAGTCGAGGCGATGCCCGGCGGCAGCGAGTCGGCCGTGGACGCATGGTGGCCGAGCGCAACGCCGATCTGCTTGAGGTTGTTTTGGCACTGGACGTTGCGGGCCGACTCCCGGGCCGACTGCAGCGCCGGCAGCAGCATGCCAAGCAAGATCGCGATGATCGCGATCACGACGAGCACCTCGACGAGCGTGAAGGCCGTGCGACCAGTTGCATCGCGGCGAGTCATCGTGCATTCCTCCGCGTATTTCCCGCCCGAAGGCGGGCTGGGACGGAACAAACCCATTGCCGCTGGCCAGCTATTTGCCGCTGGCCAGCTATTTGCCGCCGGCCAGCTATTTGTAGTCGGCTTCGTTGAGAACGTACCCGCCGCCGCCTATCCAACCGTTGTAAAGAGCCGAGCTGGTGGCACCGCCGTTGCCATTCATTAACGTCGTGTCTAAGGAGGCACTCGCGTTGTTCCAGCTCAAGAGTTGCGCATAGACTCTGGGTTGCAGGGAGTCCTTGAGAAACTCCGTATGGCCGTCGCAGAACGCGGCCACCGCGCCGCCGGGATGGTTCGACGACGGTTGGCTAAAGAAACCTGGGTCCGCTGCGACGCCCGAGTTGATGACCTTTGACGGTGTTGGCCCGGATATCCCAAAGAGCGGCAGCATGATGTTTCCCGGGGTGTGGCCGTGACTGCCATCTGTAGAAAACCCCCGAGTCTCGGTTCGCGTCGAGGCCCAGCTCGCCTGCACCAGTGGAATCGCCGGCGTGCCGGGGCCGCATTTTTCGGAGAGCAGGAGCGTGAATGCCGTGCCATCGTTGCTCGAGATTTCGTCCATCGACAGGCGGCCCGTGGCCACGGTTGTGTCGAGCATGACACCTTGAAACCGAGCCGCATTGACAGTCTCTGTCGGTCGGGAGCTGCCCGCGTAGGCGAGCGTGGGCCCCGTCTGCGAGTCGGGCGCGCTCGAGAGGCAGACGAACGTCGTCACGAATACCGGATTGGGACTGACGCCCGAGCTGTTTACCATCTTGTAGATGTCGTTTCGTTCGATGAAGGGCAGGATCATGATCGTCCAAGACGAGACGCCGCCGACCGGCCCGGTGTTCCTATAACCCGGCACGAACCCGTTTTGTTCGGCATGCCGGATGGCGGCAAACGCCAGCTGGTATTGGTTGTTCTGGCAGACCGTGCGGCGGGCGGCCTCGCGGGCCGCCTGCACGGCGGGCAGGAGGAGGCCCATGAGCACGGCGATGATCGTGATCACGACCAGCAGTTCGACGAGCGTGAAACCGCCCCGGCTTTTCGGGTATCGAGAACGATGGCAATCCATGGCGAAAACTCCTGCTCGCGTGGCCCCAGTTGAAGAATAGCCCGGTCGATGCCATGGCGGCAACCGCTTTTTCGGGGCCTCACCCAACCAGTTCGAAGACGGCCTCGATTTCCACGGCCATCCCGTCGGGGAGCGAGGTCACCCCGACGGCGCTCCGAAGGATAGTCCGGCCAATGGCACTTCCGGAACCATGTCGATAGGCATTTTCGGGCCGATGGGCGGCTGGTGAGGCTGGTGCCGCGTTTTC
>Ga0082207_1001483_pt1 | contig 11063 bp, 4 predicted proteins | sample LakMenEpi10Aug09_FD_71540 | JGI IMG/M metagenome (GOLD analysis project Ga0082207, IMG submission 71540) | reverse complement strand
CTTCTGGGGAAATTTTACTATATATATTAAATAATATATATTAAATAATAAAATTACTACGTAATATAATACAATATAATTACATTGCGTTTACATGTGTTCCATTGCGTTATCTTGTGGTCACTATTCATAACATATGCAGCAATATGTATATATATATAGTACATTATTTTACATTAAGTTCTACTTCTACATTAAATAAAGTAAGTGTCACCCTGCTCATGCTTCCCAGAGTTCAATTTTCAATCCCTCTGATCACATGAGTACTGCTCACCGCTAGAATTATAAAGCGGCTTACAGTAGCCTGACTGTACATTAAGCCAACTCATTTCGAGCTGACCGACGGGCGACCCAGTCGATAGCGACCACCTTCCAGGATCACTCCTGGAGGCAACCGACGGTCTAAGCTACAGAGGGTTCATGCCGCCCTCTTGTAACCGTGAACCGTTTACCCCCGTCTTGCCTGTTCAGACATGCGGTTTGATTCCTGCCATGTCCTAGGTGTGGATTGTCATCCACGTACCACAAAGAAACCACTGCCTTCCTAGCATATGTTACACTTCAATGGACGAGCACCTGAAAATCCAAAAAAGTGAAACTCTCCAAGAAAACAGCCCGATTTCCCTGCCGACTAGAGGAAACCACAGCCCTACGTTAATTCGCAGGTGGTCAGACACGAGGGCCTTCAGTAGCTCCCTAGCACTATACAGAGGATTTTACGTGCCCCTGGACTCTTGCGAGCCCGCTGTCCCCTGTTATGGGCCTGATTATAGGGAGCTCATCCCCCTTGATCAAACCCATCTCCGTATCTTAACACAACTATTTCCAATTTTTTGATGAAAAAGATAGTAGAGAACTCTACTGTCTGTAAGTAGATAGGTACGAGTTCCTGATATATATCTTCCAAATGATTCCAAGGCTACTAAAATAGCAAAGCTTTCCAAGTCCAAAATAGGTCTGCTTTTAAACTTATCCCCACATGATTTTGCTAAGTATGCAATTATTTGAACTTTGCCTCTTATGCTGTCAATTGAAAATTCCAAATTTTTATTATGAAAGAAAGGTAAATACACATATTCGCCGTTTACCGAGTATACGCCAAGTATAATTGGAGGTCGTGTTTTTTCTTGTGATTCTTGTATTTTGATCAATGGTTTATTCTTATGTTCTGGTAGGCTACTAATCAAAATTATACATCTATGGAGGGCCTGAGCCAGGGCTCTTACAACTATCAATTCTTTGTCTGGAAAGTTCTCTCCCCTGGCAAACGCATCAATATAGTTACGATAATTCATATGATTGTTGTCGAAAATTTGGTCTTTCAAACGTATACCCAGAATTCCTTTTTTGAGTTCTTTTACCACCATTTCTCTATACTGTATTGTACTGTGCTTTACTTGTCCTCCATAGATGGCTAGTGTGGATGCGGTTGACCAAAATAGTGAATTTTTCAAATTCTCGGGAGTATATCCCATTAATTTATCTTTGTAATTTATGTTTGGTGGTATTGTTCTTCTCACAGAAGGGGTTGGAACATTAATTGGTAGCTCAGTATAAAGACGACATGGCTCATATGGTAACTCATGGTCATAAATATATCTATGTGTGGGGTCATCTAAATCTAAAGAAGTAGGTAACAACTTTTCTCCCTGTTTACCGTCAATCCGTTGTAATAAAACTGCTCCCAAACATCCGGTACTTGTACTCGCATCAACAAAAATGTATTTAGTTGAGTTTGGCTCTATTAAGTTGCAAAACAAAGGCTCACTTAACAACATTTGTTTTATTCTCTCAAAAGCTTCTTTATGAGTTTCATTAGGCAAGAAAGGAACATTTTGGCTTGAGCTTGTAAGGGGAGTGAGTACCTGCATTTCTTCTATTATTTTAAAAGGTATCACTCGTCTTATGCTGTTGACCAAGCCTAAAAAGGCTCGAATTTCCTTTTTTGACTCTGGAAATTTTGCATTTTTAATTTTTTCCATTCGGCGTGGATCGGGAATCAAGAAATCATGACTCACGATCCATCCGAGAAAGAGTATTTTATTTTTTGCAAATTCACTTTTGTTGATTGAGAGTTTAACATTGTGAAAATTTAGTCTTTCTATTATTTTTTCTAAACACAGAAAATGAAAACGTAGAGTTTCTTCATATGTTTTAAATAATTTGGTGGAGCAAATAATATCATCCAAATAGCTGAGACAAAATTTCAATTGATCTCTTTCCATTTTAACCTTATTTGGCCCTTCGTATTGTAAGTTTCCCTTTTTGTCATATACTGGTTTACAATGTAAGATTCTATCTATTGCATCTATAAAATAAGCTGGGCTGCAGGCTGCGCCTGTAGGTAAACTTAGCCAATAGTATTTTCCTGTTGGTGTAAGGAAAGTCGTTAATGGTCTGGACTCTTCATCAATACGTAAGGCCAAATATGCATATTTTAAATCTAGAGCCAAATACATTGCACAATTCTGCAAAGCCTGTAGGCTTGCATTTACATCAGGGAGAATAGCTGGTGGGGATTGTATTACATTAGTAAGGGGCGAAAAATCAATTACTAAACGTGCCATGTCAGTTAATTTTTTACGGGGTACTAAATATGTTGACATTCCATAAAGATGCGTATTAGATTCTATTGGGGCACGCATCACATAGTTGAACTTAATAAAATGTTCCAATAACTCTTCTAAATAAGCCGTGTCCTGGGGGCTCAAATGATAAATCCTTTTGTGTCTTGGCAAAGTTTCCCCTGGAATTAATCTTAATGAGGTATATCCTAATGTTTTAGAAACGTCTCCCGCGTCTAGACTATGTAAAGCTACTGTGTTTGGATATTTTTCCAAGAATATATTTTTCAAAAATGGGCGAATATGTGGCTCAAAATTATTTAGATTCAAAGCTTCTTCTGCATTTTTGTAAATCATTGTGGGGACCTCAAGACCTGTATCTAAGGTGGATTCATTTATTTTTGCTGTGCCAGTATAAGTGTCTTTGTTTACTGCCAGAATTTCCTCTTTGTTTATTTTTTCTCCGTTTTCTAAATTAATAAAGTTTTCTTCATCAAGTTTCGTGTTTTCTATTGTTACTTGATTTACTTGTATTACGGGCAAATCATTATTATAAACTGTGCCAGTCTGTAAAATTTCCTGAACTATTGGGAACCTTTTTGCAAGTCTACAAATTTGTTGCTTTGTGCCTGGATGTACGGCCACCGCCAGATGTTCATCTAAAATCTCAAAGTTTGCTGATATTTTGCCTGTTTCTTCAGTTCTTTTTAAATTTACAACTGCTCCGTAGACATAATATCTGTTTTTCTTGTCATCAAAAATAAGTTCTGATCTAGAGGGAAGTACATGGATATCTTTAAATTCTGCTGGGGTTAAAAGAATTATATCAGTGCATATAACTTGAGCTGCCGAGTGTAAGTAAAACTTTACTCTTCTTGTTTTTAAAGGGGGAATTGTATATTTGCCAACGGCTGTATAAATATGTCTTGGTGCAGCATATGAAACTGTAACTTGTTGCTCTATTGGATTTTTAAATATCAATTCTGGCTGGGGGTCATCTATACATCCTGTAAAAGCCAACAGTGCCCAACCATCTTGCAAGCCTTTGTTGCCAAATAAAAAGTTTGGGATGCCTAATTTTAGATCTTCAATAATCGTTAGTATAGTAATAAAAGGAGGTCCATATCGGTTTACTTTTACCATACAACTTAGGTTACCTAATATTTTCACCGGATGATTTGAAAAAGTCTTCACCACTCCCATGTCTTTATTTATTTTTATCTCGTGTGTACGTAGAGGAAAGAGTTTTTCGAAAAGCGAACGCTGTATTAAATTCAAATCGCTTCCTTGATCGACACATACCATGACTCGTTTGTTATTTATATATAGAGGAAAATATGTTTTCCTTTCACTCCCCCAATTTGCTATATTGCATTCTTCAGCTATACATTTTCTATGAGGCTGGATATCAACCATGTAGGCGGTAGCGGATATTTCTGAACATGAAGCCATTTCCATTAAATTTATTTGTGTTTTATTTAATTCTCTGGTGCCTTCCTTTGTTTTATCTAAAGTTTGAGGCTTTTCTATTTTATGAGCATGCATATTTTCTTTGTCCGCCTGGTTAATTTCCGAGTGGCCAGCCTCTTTTGGCTGTTAATTTCTATTTTTGTTTAAAATTCCATGTGGATAACGCCACGGGCAATAAATTTCAGGATGATGAAGTCGCACTGTTATAAATTTCGGGCATAAGTTACAAACTCCCATTGTAGGTATGATTTGTTTTATATTTCCACTGTCATCCCGTATGTTTCTACAATCAGTAGCTTTGTGATTTTTGTATCCGCATAATGAGCAACTCGGATTATTATTATTTGATCGGAAACCAACTCTGTTATTTGTAAAACTTCCCCTTTTATTTCTGTTAAAATTATTGGTCGGCCGACCCGGGGATTTTCCTCTTTGGGAGTTATTTTTCCTGAAATTGCTACTCTGGAGGCCGCCGCCTCTGCTCCCTTGGAAACCTCTCCCGTTTGTATTAAGGGGGGTAAAATTGGCGCTCTGGTAATTATTGTTGAATTTTTGCTTGTAGCCATTATTATTGTTGCCAAAACTATTATTCTTAGGCTTGGCGAAATTTTGATAAGGTGTCCGCCCTGAGGCTTCCGCACCTGCTGAGCTCAGTGTTACACTATAAGCGCTATAATTTGGTTTCCTTGTATTTCTAGTGTAACTTTGGGGTGAGTTTCTTGGCCTTTTATTGTTATTGTTATATCTGCCCGCATTAAATCTATTAGGCTCTACCCCGTACTGTCTTATGTCTTTGTCCATTATAGTCCTGTGATTATTTAAGGCCCGAGTAAAAACAGAATATGTTGGGGCTTCCTGTAAACGGGCAGTCAATGAATTATATGTTGTAGTTGCTATGTTTTGTGAATTAGTGGGCAAAGCTTTGATTAATGCCTGGCATGATTCTAGATTATAATAATTCTGTCTAGAGGGGCCTACCGGATATTGTGCGCTTGCTCTGTTAGCATATATCATAATTTGTGACTGAACGCGCGCTAAATTCATGCTTTTTGTGGCTTTAAAACTCAATAATCTAGACTTTGCTTCTTCTACAGATATCCTATCATCAAAGCGCATCAGGAGTGAGTGATAAATATCACTCACTCCTTCTGCCTGCTCACGACAATAGGATATAATTTCATGTGCCTCCCCTGTGCTTGCAATGATCATTTTTTCAATAAATTCTTTTTCGGACAGTTTACATTGTTCTTGCGCATTTCTTAAGACAGTAAAAAATTCAATTATATTTAGAAAACCCTCACGCGGGTGCCCACGGAATTTACTCATCCCGGGGAAGGCTTTATTTGCCGCTGTAATTTTAGCAAGATTTGTTAAAGTGGGGTGCTTTCCCCATTCTGTGGGTGGAGTGAATGATGCATTTATTTTGTGCGAGTCTAATTCCTTCTCTATTAAGGATTTTTCAAATTTTTCGTTATTCTGACGAATACGCTCATCTAATTGTTCTTTTTCTAAATCTAGGGCAGAAGAGAATTCATAGCAAAAATCCTTGAGGTTGACCTCACATTCTTTTGTGTTAGTCTTTTTCGCTATATTAGTCAAATCTGATAAATTCTTCAATAAGAGTCTCCCTAGGGGGTGGTTATTCGTAATCTGGTAATGGTAGTCAAAGGGCTGATCAATTCCACTTTCGTCTAACCCCCCAGCTATTTCCGAAATATCCCCCTGGTCTCCTTCTCCTCTTCCTTCTATATCTGCTGCTATTATTTCTTCTGTACCTTGGCTCACGGCGCTTTCGCGGCTACGACTTCTTTTCCTAGTAAACATTTTGCTACCTTTTAGTATCAGTGTCTACTGGTTTTTACACTGTATGTCAACTGGTTTTTACACTGTATAAAGGTATCTGTCTCAATTTAAGATATACGTAAGTCAGACTAGTTTCAAATATACGTGAGTCAGACTAGTTTCAAATAGGCGTTGTGATCACGAGCGAACCCTTCGCCTTTCCCCCTTGGTTGAAAGGCGAAAATTCGCTCTGTCCCAAAGCGTACTTGCCTGTCTTCTCTGTTTTAAATGTGTTCGGGTTTTAATAAGATCTGAGCGTATAGGATTTTTAATATATAGGTTTTTGCATCTCAGTGTTAAAATATATCTCACCGGTATCTTCTTTCCAAAAGGTTGTTTTAAGTACAGCTTGTTGCCCAGATTTATTACTGATAGTATTTACTGAATATCTTTTTCCAATTTTAAGGTTACTGGTATCATATTTTTTTAGAATGGCCGTAATTAGTTGCTGTTGATCCCAACGATCCTCTGTTACAGCATATTTGCTAAGCACTGTCGGAATTTTGAATAGTTTATGCGCCTGCGGGTGCACAAACAAAAAACCCACAGGTTCCTCTACTTACTCGATTTCCGCACACTGTTTGCTCCGAATTCTATACATGAATTATTCTATGCACGAGACTAATTAGGCACGTGGCCCTCTTCTTTCTCACGTTTTTTTTTGAAAATAAAATTGAATGCTTTTTCAACTTACGATGCACCAGTGAACGTGGCACAGGGTTGTTAGTGTGGGTGAAAGGTGGAATTGGACAAGATGTAGTTAAAGTTGTTAAATTTATTTTTCAGACAAGTTGGTGGTGTCTTCTTTCAAGTCCAATCTTCGTGAGAAAGTCAAACCTACACTCAGCCCTCCCAGTTCTTGCATACACGGTTGGATCAGAAATAAATAAATTTTCTAAATCATTCGTACCGTAATATGGCTTGATAAGAAAAGGTGACTGAGAAATGCGAAAGATCTTCCAGAGGAAAATCTTATCCACTTCCCAGGTCAGCCTGTAGAAATCTCAATCTACTCAGAAGAGATTTTTAGATGGAAAATATGTTGGTTCAGTGTTTCAATGCTCGTGCTGATTGTAGTGAGAACTCTGCCACCGTTCCAATTGATCTACTACAACTAAATGCACTTGGCCCCAAGTTCTTGAATAAGTCTTACTTCAATTTTCCATATGAGCCAACCTAGTTCAATCCCTGGCGAATTCGAGCAATACAGTCTGCTAAGAAATCAATAAAGTCGAGGAAAACACTTAATGAAGGTTTATTGTTTATGCACACACCAAGACACATAATGATGAGCAATAGCAATATTACTAAACAGCATGACATTTAACATTGATCTAGATATATGGAATAAATGTTTTTTTGTATTTTTGTTGTTTTTCTTTTACAGAGAGTAGTAATACATATATAGAGTCAAATGTGACCTTTGGTCACCAAATAAATGTGATATTATTCTTTCCGACAATGCATCTGTTAGTAAAGAATTCAATGGAGAGAAATACAGATTTTAATCTGCAATAGTTCCTTGGGCGGTCTCTCTATTACATTCAAGCTGATATAGATTTCAAGATGGGTTTCACGTTCAAGCTGATATGGGTAAAGGTTTCCTGGTCAAGCTGATAAAAGGTTTTAACGAGAGGGTTCCAAGCTCTCGGCTGATGTTATTACATAGTTTATAGGCAATTTGTGATGAAACAAACACTTACAAAGACAGCTAGATATTGTAACTTCCAAATACACACAACTTCACTACTTGGGCGTTTAAGGTATTTTTTATATATTTTGCGCAGAGCAAATAATAAGCTTTAAAATGTAGGTCTCATAAGATCTTACACCATGCGCAACTTCCGTAAGCTCTTTTGATAAACTAGAAAAGATTACTGCTAGATCGCCAGTGTGCACTGTAAATACGTTAATAGACACTAAGCATATATATCAAAAGTAGTCTGTGAATTATTGACACGACATGTATAAAGCTGTGAAGACAGAAAAAATAAATCTCCCTAAGTTCGGTCTTCAAGACCCAGACATATATGTGTGATGTCTAATGGTATAAATATTTTGAATCAGTATTTTGAACATATTTTACTTCAACATTTAGTTACTAAACACCAAGGTCATTAGTCACATAAATCTTAATCCTTTTTCAAAGCCAAAAGTCGTTATCAAGTTAAGCCAGTGATTTTTCCAAAATCGTTATCCTTTTCTAGCCTGGTCTTTTAATCAGTGTAATTTGTCTCAGCTCAATGTTGGAATTCTGAGATTGCTCAAAGTTGTTTCTAACTCCAAGGGCAGGGCGAGTGGAAGTGTGATATCAATCTTCCGTGGACAAAAATCTTGCCTTCTATAGCACGCGGCCTTGCGGCACGCGGCTCCGGGAGAGGGGACTCCGAGGTGTGGTGGAGGGATGAGGGCTGGTCAGGGAAGAAGAGGTTGGGGACTTCGACTCGTTGCTGTTGAGGTCCTTGATGTGGATGAGGCTGGTGAGGGCAGGGAAGAAGGCAGATGTCTTGGACTGAGTAGCTGCTGACTCGGTTGCAGCTCGGCTCGCACTTGCTGGAGATGAATGGCGTTTTCCCTTATATACCCGCGGTTCGCTCGTGGGCGTTGCAATGAAGGGTTTAGCTCTAAAGCCCGCAGATTTTTGCAAAAGCTATTATGTTTTGGACGTCTCATCTATCCGTGGTTGATGGTAAATCCCCCTGGCTTGATTGTCTTCTGTGCACCCTTAAAAGCTGGCTCTCAGGGCAGAGGGGGAGGGGGTGCGTGGGCGGTGGCAGAAGGAAAGAAGATAGAAACAAATTTCCTTCATGAATCTCATCAGTGGACCAAAAGGGGTGAATTTTGTTAAAAAGGTTTTCCAAAAACATGCTTCATTTTCCAGTTTTTGCGGAAGGAAGAAATAATTATATTAGGTCTGGCTTTTTGAGAGTGTACAACTCTTTTATCCATTGTGCAAAATATTTACTGATTTTCCGAGGCTTCGGGGGAATATCTCCCTTGGGGGAATATGGGGGAATATGTTTTTCATTTTAAAGTAAAATACTCTATAGATAGGTCCATAGGATGCATGAGATCTTCATTAAAACAAAGCATAAAATAAATACATAATTACAATTCATCCGGGCATATATATATAGGGCCGTGTATAATCTGTAAATTTATTTTGTTTGATTTTTATTTCGATAAATGGCAAGTCTCACGAGATTTTTGAGCGTAATAATCCAATAATATGGGCCGTGTGAGGCAGCGCCTTACACACTACACCCTTTTTCACATTTTTTTGAAAAAAGAAAAAAAAAATTATTTACTTATAATTTTTTTTAAAGAATATTTTTCTCAAAATTTTAAAATGTAAACCAATTTACGGCCTCTGGATAGTTAGTTATACATATCGCTTCAAATGTGTCAATAGCAAGCCACCGACTTAGAGGATACCAAAGAGATTTTGAGGATGTCAAATCAATAAGATTCTGGTTACAAAACAATTTTTGTGCCAACCATTTGGTTTTTTTGGTATCTTTTTCATATTTTTTGCTATTGAGTGTTTTGTTTAGGATTGATTCTGCTAAAAATTCCAATTTAACCTGCTTCATAGTCATGTCAATGTTGCAAAAGGTGAGGAATTCAACAATTTGTGGCCAGTTTATTTTTTGCAAATTGTATTTTATGGGGAATAAATTTATGGCCATCAGTTTACTTTCCAAAGGGGGAAAATTTTGTATATATATATCTCGATCGCAAATTACATTATCAATTTCTTGATTTTTCTGAATTCTGCAGAGGAAAAGAGTGTGGAGATCTGTCACGTTTGCGATTTGTACCAAGATATGACATATTCTGTCTGACCATGCGGCCAGGTCTTTCTTTGCAGTCATTCCTTTAATCCTGCTAGACTTTAGTTTTTGATAGTGTAGCAAAAAGCACTTAACACACTTAATGAACCGTTCCATTATTGTTTTTCGCCCTCCAACCGGGTCATTCACTGGGTCTATCTCCATTTGTGAATTACACGGGGTGTAGCCGTTTTTCACTGCCATATAAAATAAGCTCGTTATTAGGTCTCCGCACACTATCGTAACATAGGTTTTATCTTTGTTCAAGGTCACTTGAGCTTCTAACAACTTGATCATGTGTGTAAATGTTTCTAGTTCAAGAATGCTGTCTGGGACCTCTTTTCGATTTTGCAGTGTCACGTCTGTGGCGAATTTCTCGAAATATAAAAAGGGTGATGTTACCACTGTGGCTGAGGTGGCAGGTTGAGTAGCATCACCGGGGTCTGTAGCGATGTAGTTGCCTGGTGTAGCTGTTGTAGGTTCACGTGTGCCATTGGTGAGGGCGCGTATAGGGTCCTCGAGCTCCATCTTCGAGGAGGGAAAAGGGGGAAGTTTTAGAAGCCCTTATAGTTGGAGTTTGCTTTCTCAGTTCAAGAACTAGAACCGAAGTTCTAGGAAGTGCGGCCAAAGCAAATATAAAGAGCATCCAGTTTCCAATATTAGTCTAAGACAATAAAAGAAGTTTGAGACAAAGCCTATTGTATTCTAGTGTAACCTTGTGTAAAGGATGGAAAAGGGGGGTGGGGGGGGACCTTGGCTAATTCAGTCAGTGAGAGATTTTTTAAGGTTAGGGCTATGCCCTTCCTAGAAGCGTATGAGTACAATGCGGCACCCATTACTACAGTTATGAGGGTGCCTATGAGGGGTCCTACGCATTTACCTCTGTTTACAATAGTCTTCTCTCCTCTATTTACATCTACCGCCACTTTCTCTTCCTTTGGCGACTATCCTGGAACCGGAGTAAAGCAAACTACTACAAATGCAGCTAAAACTACATCCACTTTTCCTTCTGATGCCGGCCTAGAATTTCCAGCAGAGGTCGAAAATTTGGCCATTTCCTGTGGACGAAGCAAGAAAAAACGTACTAAGAGTATGGTGAGGAAGACTACTACGAACCTGGAACATGTTACGAACCTGGAATATTCTGTTTCCTTTCCTAATCCTTTTGATTTCCTCAGAGTTTCTGTCATTTCCTCTTCGCCTTTTATTACTACTTCGCCTTCCCTTTCTCCGACATCCAACAGAATTGGCAAACTTTCCTCTGAAACGCCTGATCCTCGTGTTTACTGGTTACTTGTTTCCATCCTGTGTATCGTTGGTCTTTTGTTTATATGTTTTTGTGTACATTGTGTGA
>Ga0082207_1001479_pt1 | contig 11089 bp, 8 predicted proteins | sample LakMenEpi10Aug09_FD_71540 | JGI IMG/M metagenome (GOLD analysis project Ga0082207, IMG submission 71540) | reverse complement strand
CAAGCGGGTCGGGAGTATCAGCTATTCCACTTTCGTATCCGATTATTTGCTGTGTGCGTAATGCGATACGAGCTGCTGCTTCGGTGGGAAGGCCAAGAGCTTCGTCGTAACCATTTGTGTGCAGACTCTGTGTTCCGCCCATCACTGCGGCCATTGATTGCAGCGCTACACGCACAACGTTGTTCAGTGGCTGTTGAGCTGTCAAGGTGCTGCCACCTGTTTGTGTGTGGAAGCGAAGCAGTTTGCTTGATTCCTTCTTTGCACCAAAACGCTCGGTCATGATCTTGTGCCACATACGGCGACTAGCGCGGAACTTAGCCACCTCCTCGAAGAAGTTGTTGTGACCATTCCAGAAGAATGACAAACGAGGAGCAAAGTCGTCAACGTCAAGACCTGCATCAACGGCTGCTTGCACGTACGCAATTGCATTCGCCAAGGTAAATGCAATTTCCTGCACCGCAGTACTACCCGCTTCACGAATGTGATAGCCGGAGATGGAGATGGTGTTCCACTTCGGCACATTCTGTGAGCAGTACTCAAAGATGTCGGTAATGATACGCATGGAAGGCCGCGGTGGGTACACGTAGGTACCGCGTGCGATGTATTCCTTCAAAATGTCGTTCTGAATGGTTCCGCTAATGGCACTGGCAGGAATGCCCTGCTCTTCAGCAACCAATTCATACATCAAGAGCAAAATGGCACCCGTTGAGTTGATGGTCATTGATGTGGTTACTTTGTCGAGCGGCAAGTCGGCAAGCAACGTGCGCATGTCATCCAGTGAGTCAATGGCAACGCCAACTTTTCCTACTTCACCCGCTGAACGTGCGTGATCGCTGTCGTAACCCATTTGCGTTGGCAAGTCGAATGCACAACTGAGTCCTGTTTGACCTGCTTCGAGCAAAAACTTGAACCGTTGATTGGTGTCGGCTGCACTGCCGAAGCCCGCGTATTGACGCATGGTCCACAAGCGGTCGCGGTGCATCGTTGGGTAGATGCCACGGGTGTATGGCTGCTGGCCAGGAGCGCCAAGTGCTGTCGCGGGGTCGAAGGCACCCAGCGATTCGGCTGTGTATAACGGATTAATGGTGATGCCAGAGTCGGTCTGGCGCTCGAGAGGGGTTTCAGCCATGGGTCTAGGTTACGAGATTGAGCCCAAATTGTCGCATGGCTAGCCTTGCTATATGACCGCAACCGAGAACAGCACCCGCATGATTGACGGAGTCGAACTGAAGCCACGCGAATTGGCATCAATTGGTCGACCACAATACGACTCAGTTGAAGACGAACGCCGAGCGCGAAAAATTGGTCTCGCTGCTGCGCTGCGCGTGTTTGGTCGCCTTGGTTACGGAGAAGGCGTTGCCGGGCACATCACTGCGCGTGACCCAGAATTCACCGACTGTTTTTGGGTGAACCCATTCGGCAAAAGTTTCCGCCACATGAAAACCAGCGACCTGATCTTGGTAAATCATGACGGCGACGTGGTGTACGGAACTCAACCAGTGAACCGCGCTGCATTTGTATTGCACGCAGCAATTCACAAAGCACGACCAGATGTAATTGGTGCAGCACATGCGCACTCCACGTATGGCAAAGCATGGTCTTCACTTGGTCGCAAGCTTGACCCAATCACACAAGACGCCTGCATTTTCTACGATGACCACACCGTCATTTCTGAACAAGGTGGCAAAGTGGTATTCGAAGTTGCGGCTGGCGAAGAATTCGCATCATTGTTTCCAACAGGCAAAGCAGCCATTCACCAAAACCATGGTTTGTTTACCGTTGGCACCACAGTAGAAGCTGCGGCTTACTGGTTCATCACCATGGACCGCAGTTGCCAAGCACAACTTCTTGCCGAAGCAGCGGGAACGCCGAAACTCATTGATCATGATTCGGCTACATACACACAGCAACTCACGGGTTTCGCAGATGCAGGTTGGTTCCAGTTTCAACCTCTGTTCCAAGAAATTTGCGCAACAGATCCTGACCTGTTCGATTGAGCGATAACGCTGCACCACTCGCGCAGAAATCGCTGAGTACCCGAGTTGGCGGTTTACCGCCCGAGTTGTTCTTCATTTGTTCTGCAAGCGCGCAGTACATCGGCGCCGTCATTGCATTCCGTTTGTTTGACCGTGTTGCACCAGAAAGCGTTGCGTGGTTGCGAGTCATTGCTGCGTCGTTGATTCTGATTATCTTTTCTGCACCGCGACTGATTCGCCAAGGAAGATGGTCGCGCAGCGAACTCATTTCTGCAGCGGCATTTGGAATTTCGGTTGCACTGATGAACTTGACGTTCTATTTGGCAATTGACCGCTTGGATTTGGGCAAAGGTGTGGCCATTGAATTCATTGGGCCAATTTGCGTTGCTGCGTTCCAAACCAAGTCACGTCGTAATGCACTTGCTCTAGCACTCGCCACCGTCGGCGTACTGGTGCTTTCAGGCTTCGAACTTGGCAACGAACCACTAGGACTGTTGTTTATCTTCCTCGCCTCTGCATGCTGGGGTGCCTACATCGTGATTGGTTCAAAAGTTGCCCAATTAAACCGCGGTGTTTCTGGGCTTGGCGTTGGGCTTGCAATTGGCGCTGTTGTTATTGCCCCATTTGGTGTAGCAAATAGTGGACCAGCATGGAGCTCACCATCAATACTTTTTGCCTGTCTGTTAGTTGGTCTGTTTTCAAACGCACTTGGCTATGGAATTGAGCAATCCATCATGCGCAAAATTCCTGTGCGCAGATTTTCTGTGTTGCTTGCATTGCTTCCTGTCACCGCGGTGGTGTTTGGGTTTTTCTTTCTCGATCAAACTCCAACGCTGATTGATTTGCTTGGGATGTCCCTCGTGTTAATTGGCGTGGTGGTGCAACAACGAGATGTGCTGCCCGCAGCCAGCGAAACCGCGTAAATAGCGCTCAAGGGTGACCGCACCCTGCCGATACCTATCGGTAGACTGAACAGAAGCCATTGAGGAGATTTCTCACCATGCGCGTCCCCCACAAAATTTCTGCAGTTCTTTGCGTACTCGTAAGCAGCGCCACTCTGTTGTCGACTCTTGTCGCACCCGTTCAGGCCGAAGATGGTCAGTTGCCAGTCGCCATTCAGATTGAAGGCCGTGGATACGGTCACGGACGCGGAATGAGTCAGTACGGCTCGTACGGCTACGCCACGGTGTATGGCTGGTCGTGGGACGCAATTCTCAACTTCTATTACGGCGGCGCAACAGGAAATACCCTTGGCTCGCTTGCCGACCCAGGTCAGGAAATGACCACCTGGCTGAGTGCAATGAACAACGCGCAGACGGCTGTTATTTCCGACGGCAACAACGCCGTGTTTCTGCAAGACCCAACCCCTGGCCGCACTTGGGGCTCACTCGTTGCCCGCGAGGTTGCGAATCGCGTGTATCGCGTGTGGGGTACCCAGGAGCGTCGCTGCGCAACGGCTGGAGCAGACCCGGCAGCAGAAGGTTTCTCGTTGATTGGCGACGTGCAAAACGTTGCATCATTTACCACCACTGTTGGAGCCGACCCAGCAGCCGCTCCAACACAACTCATTGGTTTATGTGAACCACGAACAGGCTCAACTCGATTCAAAATTCGTTACTACCGCGGCGAAGTTCGTGCAGTGAATAATTCGCGCGGCGAAAACCGCACCATCAACGCAACGTCAATTGAGAGTTACTTACGTGGCGTGGTGCCTCGCGAGTCTCCTGCCGAATGGGGTGCTGCTGCAGGTGGTGCCGGAATGAACGCGTTGCGCGCGCAAGCAGTTGCCGCACGCTCGTACTCGGCAACAGAAAACAGGTACGCAGGTCTTGCTCGCACATGTGATTCGCAGGATTGTCAGGTGTATGGCGGCGCGCTGTTGCGTGAATCGATTAATGCAAACCCAACCGATCTTGAACACCCCTACACCGATCAGGCCATTGCCGAAACGGCTGGCGTTGTGGTCGTGACACCAAAGGGCCTGCCATCGCGCACCGAATTCACCTCCAGCAATGGCGGCCGAACCGCGGGTGGCACCTTCCCCGCCCAAGCAGACCCAGGTGACTTGGCAAGCGAACCCGTGAACTCACTTCTTGTATGGACGCGAGTGTTTTCAGCGGCAGCAATTCAAGCCAAGTACCCATCCGTTGGAACATTGACTTCGGTAGTTACGAATCATGATGGTCTCGGTGGCGATTGGAATGGATACGCCACCAGCGTCACCATTAACGGCACTGCAGGAAGCGTCACCGTCTCAGGATGGACATTTAAGACCACATTCGATATTCCTGCACCATGGTTTGAAACAACAAACGTTGTGAGCGCACCATTTGATGCTGCACCTGTTGGATCATTCCTGTTCATTGGTGACTCAGTTGGCGAAAGCATGAGGGCTGAATTCAATGCAGTGGTAACACCTGCGTACCCGACCATGAATTACCAAGCGCTGTCTAATCGCTGCATGGTTGGACCAAGTTGCGTTGCCGCTGCAATCGGGCTGCCCGATGCTCCGGCTGTTATCAATTCACTTACTCCAGAGCAGTACCCAAACATTGCGATTATCCAGTTGGGTTACAACGACGACCCGAACACATTGCAATCAGACGTAGATCAAGTAGTGAATGCGCTGAATGCACGTGGAATTCAACGCGTGGTGTTTGTGAACTTGTCAACGCGTCGCACATCGCGCAACTATGCACTATCAAATGCCGTGCTTGCCAATGCTGCGAACAGCTACCCCAACGTGTCGGTGTTGGATTGGAACGCAGCAAGTAGTGACCCAACGCAAGGCCGCTGGTTTAGAGATGACATCCACCTCACCAATACCGGACGCGCACAGTTCGCACTCTTTATTCGCAACCAACTCGACACGTTGCGAGCCAATGGCTTAATTGCTAGTGGTACTGCAACCATCGTTCCACTTGGCGTTCCAATGGCGATTGGAGACAGAGGCGACAACGTGAAGTTGCTACAAACGCAATTGAACACGTACTTGAATTTGCCAAAGAAAAAGCGCATGAGGGTAGACGGAGTATTCGGAAAAGGAACTGCCGCATGGGTATCGCAAGTGGAAACCAACAATGGTTTTGCTGTTGACGGCATAGCCGACGATGCAGTGCTTGCGGTATTGAGCATTGATCCATCCACCATCACCCTGAAACTTGGCGTGAAACACGCAACGGTTGCCACTGCGCAGACCGCACTGGCCCGCGTATTAAAGGTGAAGGTAAAAGCTGACGGCGTGTTTGGATCTGGAACGGTGCGCTTGGTGAAGCGTTTCCAGAAATCCGTTGGACTGAAGCAATCAGGTGTGATTAATCGTGAAACCTGGATGGCTCTGCTTAGCGCTTCATCCCAGCAGTAAATCGCGCTTCCCACGATGCTGTGCTGACCATTTCTGGGTACATAGCGCGATATTCGCGCTTCAGGCGGCGATACGAAAAGGCAATGGTGACAATGGATTTTGCGACCTGACCGAGCAATGAAAAGAACCGCTTCGTGTCGCGTTCGACCACGTAGCCATCGGCAATGCGATCGTGGCGATACAACATGCGATTGCGCAACGTAGCAACGCCAACAGCGCGGGCGTCAATTGGCCCTACTCCGTATCCGCGCAAGCGCAATGGACGCGGAATGATGTACCCGCCCATCGACACAACAGCAAATAGGAATCCAATGGCACGGAGAGCCTTGTGTCGCCGTTTGCGTGGCTCAATTGCTGCAAGTTCTGGAGTAAGCGGTGCTGGTTTTTCTTCGGCACACTTACGCAACTCATCATGCAACGCCGCGTGATCGATCTTCATCCATTCACTTGGCCCTGCCAAGTAAGCGTCAAGACCTTTCAACATGTATTCGGTGCTGGAATAGCGCATGGAGAACAAGTTGCGGAACCCAAATGATGCAAAGCGATACGCCAAGTTCCACCAATGATGCTTGTCAAAGACGAGTGTGTCAACCAGTGCAAGGTTGCGCGATTCGTAGAACAACGAACTTGGGTTGTTCTTCAAACCGAAGTCGGCGTGCCACACAATGACGCCGTTCAGCGTGACGCTGTGCTTACCCGTGTGCATCAGACCGAACGCAACATCGTCGCCGCGCACAAACACGGGAAGCGGATTTTCATTCGTAATGGAAATTGGAAACGCGGTGTACCACCAGGCGGTGTAGTCAAACGGAATTTCTGGCGCATCGACAACAGCAAGTTCGCGCTTGCGCAAATCGTCTTCGCGGCCAAGAGCCTGCAACGGATAAATGGATCGGAATGAATACTCGGACCCCGCTTCAAATTGCAGCCACGGACGCTCTTCGCTGAGCATTGCGCCATGTACGCACAACTTCGGGTCGCGTGCGTTGGCGAACAACGCCATTGTCCGCACCAGGGCTTCTGGTTCAAGCGTGATGTCGTCGTCCATGAACAACACGTGCGTTGCCCAACCCTGCTTACGCAACTCGATGAGACCGCGAGCAAAACCACCGGCACCACCAAGGTTGCCGTTTGGTACTACTTGCAACGGTGCGTCTGCAGCTGCATCGAACGTGACGTTCTGAGCGTTGTCTACAACGAACACGCGAACGCGACCGCGCAACACGTCAATGCTGCGCTCAAGTTCCAACACATTGCCCACGGTTTTGCGAACGTACTCTTGGCGATTAAACGTGGTGATAGACAGCGACAACTTCACATCATGGGCTGGTGCATCTGCACTCACCCATTCGCCGCCCGTGATGCATACTTCGCCACCTTGGGCCAACACCCGAACGAAGTAGGTGCCGTACGGCGTTGACTGCAGATTTGGCAGCGAAAACTCAATAAATACAGGGCATCCTTCGCCTTGTGGCAACGGCTCGGTTGCCACAACCGTTTCCCCGCGTGCACTCACTCCAACCACTTGCGCAATTCCTATGCCAGATGCGCGCACGCGCACTGCGAGCGCATTCACGGTGGTGATGCGACTCCAACGTCCAGCCGCAAACACACCAAACGAGGTATCAAACGACACCTCTGCACCATCTTGCAACACTGCTCCACCTGGAACGATTTTTGTCGTGCCATCGAAACGTGCATACAACAATGGCTCTGTTGTGGTTTCAGTTGGCAAGACCAAACGTTGCAGCAACTGCGTCATTATGAGCCGCTCAACGGGTCGGTGAAAAATGATGGAATTGAGCTGTTGGCATTCACTGCTTCAAGGATGCCGCTTGCAGCATTGAGCGCTTCGTGAATAGTGACGTCCATGTCGAGATAACGATACGTGCCAAGGCGGCCAAGGAATGTGACGCCCTGTTGTGCGCGTGCACGCTCGACGTATTTCACCAGTTGATCTTTTTCTTCAACCAAGCGAATTGGGTAATACGGCGTATCGGTTTCGCCACACAAGCGCGAGTATTCGGTGTAGGTCACCGACTTATCGTGATGCTCCCACGGTGCGAAATGCTTATGTTCGGTAATGCGTGTGAACGGCACGCTTTCGTCGCAGTAATTCAATACTGGACAACCCTGCACGTCACCATCTTTCACTTCTTGAACGAAGTCAAGTGTGCGATAACCAAGGCGTCCGTGCTCGAAACCAAAATATGCATCAATTGGCCCTGTCCACACCACATGGTCGTATGCATTCGACGACGCAGTGTTGAACGCAGTTGACAAATGCACGGTGATTGACGGGTGATCCAAAATCGCTTCCACAATTGGCGTGTATCCGTGTTCAGGAATGCCTTGGAACGGATGATTGAAATACGAATTGTCTGCAGTGAAGCGCAGCGGCAGACGCGCAAGAATGCTGGCCGGCAATTCTGTTGGCTCTACACCCCACTGCTTTTTTGTGTAGCCCTTGAAAAATGCTTCGTACATTTCGCGGCCAACAAAACGAAGCGCCTGGTCTTCAAACGACACAGGGTTGGTAATGGTCTTGTCGGCTTTTTCAGTAATGAACGCTTCGGCTTCTTCTGGCGTGAAGTTGGTGCCAAAGAAATCGTTGATCAGCGTGAGATTCATGGGCAGCTGATACTTCTTGCCGCCGCTCATGGCACTCACCGTGTGGCGGTAGGCCTTCATCACTCCAAAGCGCGTGATGTAGTCCCATACGTGCTCGTGTTGCGTGTGGAAGATGTGTGGGCCGTATACGTGCACCATGACGCCAGAGTCGTGGCGCTTCGTAAAGCAGTTGCCGGCAACATGGTTGCGGGTGTCAAACACCGTGGCTGTATGCCCGGCTTCAGCCAATTGGCGCGCCACTACAGCACCTGAAAAGCCGGCGCCAACGATGGCAAAGGACCGTGACACCACGGCTAAATACTAGTTAATTAGTGGGAAAGCCAAGGGGCGCATGCGCCTTCCAAGTCGCGAACTTCAATGCGATCGCGGTTGGCATATGTCACCTGATTGTTTGGGTCTGGGCGCAAACGGAAGGTGCGGAACGACATCTCGGTGGTGTCGATAGCAAGAATTCTGCCCGACAACGAATCGCCAAGACCAAGCAGCACTTTGATGGTTTCTAGTGCCTGAATTGAGCCAACAATTCCGGGCAGCACGCCAAGCACACCCGCTTCTGCGCAACTTGGTGCAAGTTCTGCTGGCGGTGGCTCGGGAACCATGTCGCGATATGTCGGACCGTTCTTCGGATCGAACACGGTGACCATTCCTTCGAAACGGAAAATGGATCCGTGCACAACCGGAATGCCGAGCTTGATGCTTGCATCGTTCAACAAGTAACGACTTGGGAAGTTGTCTGCGCCGTCCACAATGACGTCGTAGCCAGCAATGATGTCCATGATGTTGCTTGCTTCTAAACGAGTGTCGTACGCAATCACTTTCACGTCTGGGTTCAGCAGTTGCAAAGTCTTCTTTGCCGACTCCACCTTGCGATCACCAATGCGATCGATGTTGTGCAAAATTTGGCGCTGCAAGTTCGACGCATCTACTTCGTCCATGTCGACGATGCCAATGGTTCCAACTCCGGCAGCAGCCAAGTACAACGCTGCTGGCGAACCAAGACCACCTGCGCCAAGCAACAACACTTTGCTCGACAACAACTTTGACTGACCCTCTACCCCAACTTCAGGCAACAAAATATGGCGCTGGTAACGATTGCGCTGCTCTGCAGTAAGCACAGCAGGCGTGCGCCAAGGGCGACCTTCGTCTTTCCACTTTTGGAAACCGCCGGCTACGGAGACAACATTGGTATAGCCAAGTTCATGCAATGTTTTTGTGGCGAATGCACTGCGCACACCGCCTGCGCAATACACCAAAACCGGTGCAGTCTTTTCAACAATGCGACCTTCAATTTGCGCTTCCAAGTGACCGCGGGGAATATGCAGCGCGTCTGGCAATGCACCTTGTTCGTACTCGTCTGGTTCACGAACGTCGAGCACAATCACTCCACCAGTGGCAATACGCGATGCTGCCTCGTTCGTGTCGATCTCGGTAATTTGTGATTTTGCTTGCGCAAGTAGGTCGCGGAAACCGGCCATGGGGGAACCTCCGGTTAATACCCTACCAATTCAGTCAGGAATTCACGCAGCCCAGACTATTCAACGATTTGCGGAAGCACCGTGCCAATGTCGTCGTTAATCACGATGTCGGCGTAGCGATCCATGTCCGTTGGTTGGCCATTCACAATGATGACGTGTGCCCCGTTTGCCTTGGCACGCGGAACGATGTTTGCCGCCGGATACACGCGCAACGACGAACCGACTACCAGCAACACGTCACACTCGTCTGCTGCGAGCAACGCTGCTTCGATGACATGTTGCTTCAACGACTCTTCAAACAAGATGGTGTCGCTTTTCAAAATGCCACCGCACAGCAAACACTTCGGGTCGGCGTCGCCTGCAAGCACGCGCTCCACTGCTGCTCGCATAGGGTGCGTGTCTTTGCATTCCCAGCACACTGCAACATGCATGGTGCCGTGCAATTCGTGCACGATTTCGGGGTGATTTCCTGCCTTTTGATGCAGTCCATCAACGTTTTGCGTAGCCACTGCGCGCAACACTCCACGCTGTTGCAGTTGCACTAACGCTTTGTGACCAACGTTTGGTTCGGCAGTCCATGCCAAATTGCGCGCACGGTTTTGCCACGCAATTTTTCTCACTTCTGGGTCGTTCAAGTAATAACTCAGTGTTGAGGTTTTTTCGGCAAGCGGATTTTTTGTCCACACACCGTTTGGCCCGCGAAAATCTGGAATTCCAGAATCTGTAGAAATGCCCGCGCCAGTGAATACGACAATGTTGTCGGCTTCTTGCAGCCACTGAATAACCGTTGCAATGTCGTTCGAATCTATGTTTTCCACTTCCTCCATTCTGACTCATTTCTCCACATTTGGAAACATTGATATCAAGGAGAAATCATGCAGAACATTCCTTCGCAGTCCATCACCATCACCCAATGGAAAGACGCCGTTGTGGAGGCGCATGGTTATTCCATCACGGACCCGTATGTAGAGATGTTCTGGTTGCCAGTTCTTGGGCCAACCGCCACGTGGCTTCTGCGCAGATTCTCATTCGGACTCATCGAGCAACCCGATGGGGTGACGTTAGATATTCATGATCTGGCACGGTCACTAGGCGTTGCCTACTCGCCTGGAAAACACAATTCCTTTACGCGCGCTTTGCAACGGTGCACCATGTTTGGCGTGGCGCATCAGATTGCTCTACTGCCCCACCTCACAATGGCCGTACGAACCACCTTGCCCCCGGTATCGCAACGCCATCTGGCGCGCCTTCCAGAAACACTTCAAGTTGCTCACCAGCAGTGGGGTGTCCATCTGACTGTTTCGCCATAAACAACTGCCCACTGGGCATAACATTCATTTCGCGTGAAGCGTCACATCATTTCTTTCTTTCTTGCGGTTCTCGCAGTGACCTCATGGGTCCTTCCCTTTGCACCGGTAGCACATGCCGTTGAAAAGAAGAATGTTCTCATCGTTGGCGATTCGGTCTCCACCGTTCTTCGCTGGTCGCCTGAGTCGATGAGGCCACTGTGGGGAAAGGCGTACAACTCCACACTCGAGGTCTGGGGCTGCCAAAACCTCCTTACTGAAGGCTGCAACCCAAGCAAAAACCCCAGTGCACTTGCATCAGTTCTGAAACACAAGAACGACAACATTGACATCGTT
>Ga0082207_1001477_pt1 | contig 11094 bp, 6 predicted proteins | sample LakMenEpi10Aug09_FD_71540 | JGI IMG/M metagenome (GOLD analysis project Ga0082207, IMG submission 71540) | reverse complement strand
GACCGTGCTCGGGGAAAACCTGCTGGCCACGTCGCTGACGCCCGTGCAGACGCTTCCCGGACTCGAGTTTGCCAAGAGCTCGCAGTACCTCGGCATCGACTCGTACGGCCGGCGTTATCGGGCCGTCGTCGGGGTTTCCACCTTCGCAGGCATGATCCCGCTCGCCGACCTGCAGGCTGCCCCGACGATCGGCGGCGACTCGAGCCCCGTGCCGGTGGACGTGTGGGTGAACTCCCAGGGACGCGTGAGCCGGATTGCTGGATCGTTTACGGGCGGGGCGTTCGTGATGTCGCTCCGCGGGCAGGGCTGGGCAGGGTTTGTGCCGGCGCCGGCCGGAGTGCAGGACGTGGTGGCCAGCGTGCCGACGACCAACTCGACGCCGGTTTTTGGGCCCATTTACCTGCCCGGAACGACCAACGGCGTCAGTGGCGTGCAGGTGGGCCGCTCCACCCTCGCCGCGTCATACGGTGGCGGAATTCAAATGCCTGCCGACTGGTACTTCCCCACGCAAGTCGACGGCACCGTCGACGCTCAGGGCGTGATCTGGCTGCAGCATGCATCGGGCGCCGCCGGCAGCTCCCTTGCCTCACTGGCCGTCGATCTCGCCCGGCAGACGAACAGCATCGTGGTGGCGCCGACGCTGCCGACCAGCATGAATTGGTCGCTTGCTGACGCCGCGGCCACGCGGGCCGTGGCGGCGCTCTTCGAGGGCGACCGATCCGCGCTCGTCGCCAGCGCGGTGGCGGCCGGCTATGCCGGGGAGGCTTCTGAACTCACGGGGAAGTTTGTGCTCGCCGGTCATTCCGCGGGCGGCGGGTTCGTGACCGCGGTCGCGGCCGACTACGCAGCGGCCAACCCGGCGTCCGTGAGTCTCGCCGGCGTGGTCATGTACGACGGCGTCTCCGGCGGCGCCTTCGACGACAGTGGCAGCTTCGCAACGCAGGTGGCCGCGCTCGATTCCCGCTCCATCCCGGTCTACCAGCTCGCGGCGCCCGCGCAGCTCTGGAACGCGTATGGTGCGACCACGAATGCGCTCCTGGCGGTCGATCCCGGCCGGTTCCGCGGCGTGGTGCTCACCGGCGGTTCGCACGTCGATGCCATCACGGGCAGCAGCGTCGCCGACGACATCGTGACCCAGCGAGTGACCACGCTGTCGCTGCCCGGCAATGCAGCAGCCGCCCGCTTCCTGACCGCCGGCTGGATCAACGACATGTATTCCGGCGGCACGCCGAATGCGCCTCGCTACGGCTCCTATGCTCCGGCAGATCTGGCGATTGTGCTGGGCGAGACCGCGGCAACGGCGCTGCCCAGCGCGATCGCAAATGCATTGTCGGCCGAAGATGTGCGGATCGGTGCGGAGCTGGCCGAGATTGGCGAGCTGGCCGGGTTTGAACCAGGGCCTGCGGTCAACAGCGGCGGCAACGGCGTGTCCGAGACCGTCGCTCCGCAGTTCGGCAACGGCGTGACCGGCGTGACAGCGGGCAGCTCGTCGCTCACCATCCCGTCTGGCCCCGGGGGCTACGTGACGTCGGCGGACTGGTACTTCCCGACCCAGGCCGACGGCACGATCTCGGCCAGCGGCGTCGTCTGGCTCCAACGCGGCGATACGGCGGCCGTGGCCGCGCTGGCGGCCCAGATCGCGGGCCAGACCAACAGCATCGTCGTGGTCCCTGTGATCAGCTCCTTCGAGATTCCGACCCAGCCGGGGCAATATCTCGGCAGCGCGGCCATGCAGCAGGCGGTCGCCGACATGATGCTCGGTGACCGTGTGGCGCTCGCCACGAGCGCGACCGCCGCCGGCTATCAGGGCGTGCTGCCCGAGAAGATCCTGTTTGCCGGGCAGCTCACGGGAGGCGGTTTCGCCGCTGAGGTGGCCGCACGCACCGTCGACAACGGCGCCGCCGCAAATCTACTGGGCGTGGTGATGCTCGACGGCGTGGCCAGCCCGGACCAGTTCCCCACATCGGCCGCCAAGCTCGAATCCCTGGACATCCCGCTCTACCAGATCGCCTCGCCGCCGCAGGCCGCGAACAATTGGGGCAGCACCACCGAGCAGCTCGTGGCCCTGCACCCCGACCAGTTTGTCGGCGTTCAGTTTGACGACGGCAGCGCCATGAACGCCGCGATCACGCTCGCCACCGGCTGGATCAACGACATCTACGGAGGCTTCGGCCCGACGAATCCCTTCTACGGCATCTACGCCAATCCCAACGACGGCACCTATTTCCAAAACCAGCCGATCGTGATGGGCGAGACGGGGGTCACCGTGCTGCCCGCGCCGCCGCCCGTTGATATCAATCAGTATGCAGGCACCTGGTATGAACAGGGCAGCGTGAAACAAGACCCGTCCGTTGTGCTCGTCAACGTCAAAGCGGTCTACACGCCCCAGCCCGACGGCAGCATCGCGGTGGAGAATTCCGGCAACTCCGTCGGACCAAGCGGCCCGGAGTGGAGCATCACCGGGTCGGCGGTGCCGGTCAACGCTTTCAACACCCGCCTCAACGTGAGCTTCTCCGGCGAGCCCAACCGGAACGAGCCGGGCAACTACTGGATCCTCGACTACGCCCCGGACTACAGCTGGGCGATCGTCAGCGACGCAAGCGGAACGTCGGGCACCATCCTGACCCGTGAGCAGGTAGTCCCCGAGGCCGAGTACAACGCGCTCGTGGCCCGGGCCTATCGATTGGGTGTGCGGGGCACCATCACCCCGACCGCGCAATACCCCTGATCATCCCGCCGGTGGGCTGACTCCCGGGATCCGCGCCGGTGCCGGGCCGGACAGCCGATCGAGCACGTTGCGGGTGACCTTCTCGACGAACCAGCTGCGACGCTGCAGCCCCACCACCCAGTCGGTGGCTCCGGCCACGAACATCGTTCCATCGCCCGCGGCCAAGCCGCGGTCGTAACTAGCGATCATTCCGGCGCCGTATTTGGGATGTCTCGCTCCCTCGTGCTCTTCGAGATGGGGCAGCTCCGTGCCATCACCCTTGATCGACGGGTTGGATACGGAGTTCATCATCGTGGCCATCCTGCCGTTGAAATGATCCTCCTCGTGGAGCACGGCGGGAGCCATCGCCACGATCGAAAGAGTGGCCGGCGCGCCGTCCTTGCCCGTCGGATACGGCAGGCCATCTCGCATGGTGAAGTCGCAGCCGTCGATCTCGTAGGCGGCGATGCAGTCGGGACGGCCGCCGAGCACGTCGCCGTAATAGAGGTCGCTGCCTTCGAGGCTCCAGTGCCACGGCCGGTAGATGGTGAACCCGCCACTGGCGCGCGGGGCCGCCCCACCGTACATCGCGTGGATGGCGCCGGAGCCGGTGAGACCGAACGTGTGCGCGAGCGGCCAGCCCGTGCAGGGAAGATCCCACGCATTGCTCACGAACCGTTCCTGGTCGGTTCCCAGGAGTGGGTCGGTGGTTTCGTCCTTGTGGTTCACGAAGGTGGTTCCATCGTCTTCGATTCGTACCTGCCAGATGTTGTTGCCTGCGAACCTGGCATGGTTGCCGCCGGCCGCGAGCTGATTCTCGATGGCCTGCCGCATTTGCCAGCTGCTGTACTCGTCGTGCCCGACCACGATCGAGAGGCGGTAGGGCACAAGGATCTGGGGATCGTCGTGCAGATCGTGGAGCGTGTAGTAGTCGAGCGTGTAGCCATTCGCCTCGGCCCACTCAACGAACAACTTGCCGTAGAGCGCCCAACTCGCGTCGCCGTAGTCGCGAGCGAAACCGTAGTGGTGGGCGTAGGCGTGGGCCGGCAGGCTGGGTACCGCGAACGGCGGGAGTTCCGCCGTCGAGACCGCTCGCGGTGCACCGCCGGGCAGCCTCACCATTCCGCGGCTCCACGGCCGCAGGAGCGAGGTGCGGGCATTCGGCTTCTTGAAACGCGGCGTGCCCCCCTCCCCGTGATAGCTGTTGCCTCCGCCCCAGTCGTTGTAGGCGTTCATGGTGGCGGTCGACACCACGAACGCGATGGACGTGCTGCTGGCCGGAACGGCAGGCTTCACCACCACGAAGTGCTCCCGCTCGAACATGCCGCCATCGTCGTCGCGGACCCGCACGACCACCACGTAAAATCCCGACCGCCACGCGCTCGAAACCGTCACCTGATGGGCGACTGGCCAACCGCAGCCCACAACGTGCGGATTGGCAGGCGTGGGCGAAGCCGTGGCGGGAATGCCGCTGCGGTGGTAGACGAGTTCCGGCGAGGGGCCCTCACGAGAGATCTCGATCTCGAACACCGGCCGCGTGGCGTGAACGTGGAAATCGATCGTCTCGCCGCTCCGGTAGCTGTATCGGGGCGTGTAGCACCACACCTCGGCGATCGCTGGATTGTTGAGCGGTTTCTCATAGTCCCAGCCGTGGCGGGCATCATTGTGGGGCGCGGGGCCCGGCCCGGGGATCACCCGCGGCTGATTCAGGATCGACGGGCCATCCTCCACGCGCTTCGGTCCGTGTGCATGAGTCATCATGTGTAGTTATGCGCGGATGATAGATACGTTCCACGATGGAAGAACTGGCCGTTCCAGCCTCGAAAAACCGTTCAAACCGAGGGAGTGACTCGCTATCCGGCGACCGGCACCGCGAGAAAGTGTTGGCCGATGGCTCACTATCTCCAACCTCGTCCATTCAATGTACGCTGCTGATCGACGGTTGCACAAACTTCCGCACGTTCCCCGTCGAAGGCGAACCCAAGCAGAGACCTCAACCACCATGAACACCTCCTTCACTAAGCGCGGCAGCGATCTTCTCCACGATCCCGCCCTGAACAAATCCACCGCCTTCACTGAGGCCGAACGCCAAGCCCTGGGACTCGTCGGCCTCGTGCCAGACAAGACGGAAACCGAGGATCTTCAGCTCGAGCGCGTGCTGCTGCAACTCAGCCACAAGACCTCGGACATCGACCGTTACATCTATCTGGTCAACCTGCTCGACCACGACGAGACGCTCTTCTGCCGCACGCTCATGTCGGATCCGGCGACCTCGGCGCCAACGGTATGGGAATCCCCATCGGCAAGCTCCAGCTCTATACCGCGGCCGCGGCCGTTCCGCCGCAGATCCTGATGCCGATGTATCTCGACGCCGGCACGAACAACGAGCAATGCCTCGAGGATCCGCTCTATCTCGGTCTCCGCGAGCGGCGGCCTTCAACCGATGACCTGTATTCCTTCGTCGATGAGTTCGTGGAAGCAGTGCAGGAAGTGTTTCCGAAGTGCTGCATCCACTTCGAAGACTGGACTGGTGTCGATGCCGTCCATCTTCTCGAGCGCTACCGCGACACCTACTGCGTCTACAACGACGACGTGCAGGGCACCGCGGGAATCACGCTGGCCGGCATGATCAATGCCACCAAGCTCAAGGGCACGCAGCTCAAGGATGAGAAATATCTCTTTCTCGGCGCCGGTTCCGCCGGCATCGGCCTGGCAAACCTCCTCTGCTCCGCCTTGGTCGATCAGGGCATGTCGCTCGAGGATGCGCAGTCACGGGTCTCCATGTTCGACGTCAACGGCCTGCTCGAGTCGACGCGCACCGACCTTGTCGACTTTCAGCGGCCTTACGCGCACCAGCATCCGCCCACGCGGGATTTTGTCGCTGCGATTGAGAGCATCAAGCCGACCACCATCATCGGGGTGAGCACGATCGGGGGAGCCTTCGGCAAGGACGTGATCGAGGCCATGAGCCGGATCAACGAGCGTCCGATCATTCTCGCACTGTCGAACCCCACCAGTTGTGCCGAGTGCACGCCCGAGCAGGCCTACACGTGGTCGAACGGGAAGGCGATCTACGCGGCGGGCGTGCCGTTTGCGCCGGTTCAGTTCAAGGGGCAGACCTTCATCCCCGGGCAGGCCAACAACTTCTACATCTTCCCTGCGGTTGCCATGGCGATCTATGCGACGCAGGCCAAGCGGGTCACCGACGAGATGTTCATCGAGGCGGCCAAGGCGGTGGCCGATCAGGTGTCGCCCGAATTGCTCGAGCAAGGCCTGCTCTATCCTCTGCAGGCGAACATCCTCGAGACCGAGATCAAGACGGCGGCCCGCGTGGCCAAGCTCGTCTTCGACAGCCGCCTGGCCGGTATTGAGCGTCCCGCGGACATGGAGGCCTTGATCCGCTCCCATGTTTACACGCCGGCTTATGCAGCGCTGGTCTGAGCTGCCCTCCTGAAGCGTCCCTGAGTGGTACCTCGGGTCGCCGAAGATTGCGGCCCAGCGCCTGCGACACACAATGCGACGCACTATCGCCGGGCACGAAGTGGTGCCATAGCTCGGGTGATGCTGCTCGATCGGGAAAATGCCCGCCGGCGCCATGGATGGCCCCCGGCGGGAAATCTGGGGATCGTGTCCGGCTGCGACGCACGATACGACGCACTTTCGTCCGATCGGGTTGAGCTACTGGCCCGCGCGGTCCTCCTCGTGGCACGCATGGTGATACCAGAGGCCGCCCGAGAGGCTGTGCTTGCCAAGGTTATCGCCGACTTGGGCAACTAATTGGCTCGGCATCCAGAAGGGCAGGGGCGGGGTGCTACGCCGCGTCCCGGATGACGTCCAGATACGCCCGCCAGACCCGCGAGTAGGCGCAGCCCCAGGCCTCGTCATGGCAGGCGCGCTCGAACTCCACGGGGTCGGTATCGGGCGCATTGATGAGCCGGTCGACGGCGAAGTTCCAGGCCAGCGCGTGCGCCCATTCGTGGCAGAGCACCTCGACGGCTTGCGGCTCACCAAGATCGCGGTTGAGCATGACCACGAACCGCTTATCCCGCCGAAGGCATTGGCCCAGGATCGTTTCAGGCAGGCAAGAAGCCCGAACGACAACGGGGAGGGCTGGAGGGCATTCCCGGCGAAGCCCCCCCAAAACCGTTTGAAATTCGCGCCAGCCTGGTCGGTTCACGAAGGACAGGGCGGCAGCGGCACCGGAGCGGCTGCCCCCACGGCTGGCCAAGGCTCCGCGGTGGCTTGACACACTGTAACCACAACCCACCAATACCGAAGCCAACATTCGTAAGGCCGCCGAGGCGATTGCAGAGGTGTTGCAGATGAAGCAGGAGTTCATTCGCTGCCCGCGAATACAGCATTCATAAGGCAGGAGACGGCCGAGCCTTCGCCGGGGCCGGGCATTCAGGCATCCGGCGCCCGTGGATCAAGAAGACCCTCTCGAAGAAGACCCTGCACCGGCGGAGCGGGCGGAAATCCTGAGCCCATGCTCTTGCTCGATCCGCAGGAGCGCCTCGGCGTTGCCGCGGGCATCGTCCACTGGGTTGTGAGTATGCGGCGTTTTTCGCAGATGCTTGAAGCTGGCGCGGGTGTCCTTGACGACCCCCTTGTAGAGCGAACCCAGGTTCGTGGAACTGTGGCCGAACGGATTCGTGCCCACAAAGTGGTGGAAATACCAGTTGATGAATTGCCAGTCGAACCCGTTGTTGTCGGACACGAAGATGGGCCGCCCGTGGGCCACGGAGCCAATCCAGTCGGCGAACCGCTGCATGACCGCCCTGGGCTCGTCGAACGCCAACGTCTCCTGCCGCGTGAACCCGCTGACCTGCAGGGCGCCAGCGAGCCACTGTTCGGAAATCGGCTTCAGCCTTCCGTAGAACGTCCTGTCCAAAGAGGGCTCGACCACGATGGCCCCGACACAGATCATCGAATAGTCGCCGGGGATCGGCCCATCGGCCTCCACGTCGACCATGACGTAGGTCATCCGCCGCTCCCCGAGCCGTGCCACGTCGACGAGGGATTGTCGGCCCTGGTCCACGGCACGACGTACGTCTTTACGATGCTCGTCAAGCCGAAATCGCGTTCCACGGCGTCATCGATGGCGTTGGACAGCGCGTCCTCCGCTTTGCCCAGGTCAGTCTCGAGATCGGAGTTTTGCAGCAAAGGCTTCGAGAGGTCGGCCGGATCGACTCCCGTGCCCTTGAAGAGCGATGCGATCCGCACCAATTGATCGGCAACGGATGTACTGAGAGGACGCACTTCATTCGCGGCGCCGAGTACCTGTTCCCGTGCCTTGGCAGCGGTAATGATGGTGGTGCCAAACCTGGCCAAAGCATCTTGGAGCACGTCGAGCATCTGCATCCGCTGGTTCATCAAGAGATACGGCGATTGGTAGATGGGCTGCAGTTTTTCCATTCCCTCGATATCACCGATCGTCCGCAGGTAGGAAAACGCCCGGTTGGCGGACTTCAAGATGCGGATCTTGTCCGGTGTCACAGTGGGGTCGGGTGTGCCATCTGGCTTCAGGCCGATTTCCTTGAGGGCCAGGCGACGCATGCTGATGGCATATTCCTCCAGTCCTTCGGGGTCGAGCCCAGAGGGCCGGCCCAGGACATAGATCTCCTGGAAAGCCGAACTGATGACCTGTGAGCGGAAAAAGAAGTCGGGGCTGGGGTCGTTGTGCGCTCCGGCGTCGAGCAACTCGGGGGTGTCGATGATGGATTCGAAAAAGCCGGCTCCCGTGGCCGGGTCGGTCGCGGACAGGCCGATGACTTTCTGCATGTGCGTGAGGCGGCCATCGTTGAGCAGGGCAAAGAAGTTCAGGCTGATCCGGCCCTTATCGAGCCGTTCGATGGCACTGATCATCTCCGCGCGCACCGCCCGGCCCGATTCGGAGTCTGGCTTGCCGGCGTCCACCAACTCAGCCCGCGAGAACTCAGCCTTTCCGCCCGTGTGCTTGATCCCGAGGCGATAAAATTCGAAATTCGCGAAACGCGGCGCTCCGCTGGAATCCTGCTGATAGGTGGCGAACTTGATCAACTCGTCGGCGGCCCAGCCGGCGGCGGTGGCTTTGTCTGTGGCGGTGGTGATGTCCCACTGTTCCGAACAGTCGTAGTCACCCGGCGCTGGATAAAACCCGCTCCAGTTCGAACTCCCTGCCAGTGACTGGTTGGACGCGATCCGCGCAGGATCGGGTCCAAGTCCGCGGCTCATGCCCATGAATTGCCCGTTGATGGGCGACAGATTGTACGCATTCCAAGCGACGAGGACCGATGCCGAGCCGTTGACCGTTCCCGTGGCGGCGCCCGGCACGGGAACCGAAAAGATCCTGCCGACGGGATCGATTTCCTGGGCCTGGGGATTCTCCGCCAAGACCACCCGCACCAAGGCCGGATAGCGACGTGTTTCCTGTCCGGCCAGCGCGGCGCGGAGTGAAGGCTTTTGATCCTCCGCAGCGGCGTTGATCGCCTTGACGGTCCGGCCGATCTCGCCGCTCACGCGGGTGACGAAGCGGCGGGCATCTTCCAAAGCCATCGTCCGCCCGACGAGGAAGCCCGAGTCTGAAGCCCACCCTGGCGGCAGGGCGGCCGGCGCGCCGGACACCAATCCGCCGGAGCGAATGTCGGTCAGATTGGCGGCGGAAAAATTCGTCCCTTGAATCCTGGCGCCCGACAGGATTGCTCCGGCGAGGCTTCCGGAAAACGAGGCCGAACGAAGATCGGCGCCGGAGAGATCGGCGCCGGCCAGGTTGGCCGTGCCAAGGTTGAGATTCCTCAGATTGGCACTCTGCAGACTAGCATTCGCCAGATTGGCACCGCTGCCCACAAGATACCCGCGCGTGAGCCGCCAACCCGGCGGCAGGGCGACGGGGACTCTCGCCTGCAGCCCACCGGACTGGATTCCGTTCAATTGGGCGCGCACCAGGTTCGCGCCACTGACGTTCGCGTTTGCCAGATTTGCATTCGTCAGGTTGGCAGCACTCAGATTGGCTCGCCGCAGGTTGGATCCCGAAAGATCAGCCCCCGAAAGATCAGCGGTCGGACCGATGAGAAACCCTTTGGCGACAGTCCAGCCCCCGGGAAGGGACGCCGGCACTCCCGTAATGCCGCCCGACCGCACGCCACGCAAAGCGGTGCCGTTCAGCGTCGCTTGTGCCAGGTTGGCCTGAGCGAGGTTGGCATACGACAGATTCATTCCCGTCAGATTGATGCCCCTGAGGTTGGCGCCCGACAGATTGGCGCCCGGCCCGAGCAGATAGCCGCTGCGAAACTGCCATTGCTGGGGCAAACTCGCCGGCTTGCCCACGATGCCGCCCGAAACGACACCCGTGAGGTTCGCACCTGCCAGTCGGGCGCCGGCGAGTTGGGCGCCGCTCATCAGGGCTCCTGTGAGGTTCACCCCGCGGAGATCGGCGTTGCGAAGATCGGCGTTGCGCAAGTCGGCCCCGGGGCCCGGGACAGGCGCGATGGCGGTCGTGACGAAGATGTCACTTGCATCGGCCGCCAAGGGGATGGCCACGCCCACCCACGAGCCCACTCCAGCATCGCCGGTGACGGCAAACGCTACTCGCGATTCGAGGCATTCGATGCCAGCGCGAAGGGATGGGCGGTGTCGTCGGACGGGCGCCCGCTTGGATCGGGTGGATGAGGTTCCGCGGAGCGTCGACACAAGTTGCCAAAGCATATCTTCCACACAATCCAAAAGGGTGAATGGAGCCGGATTGAAGGATAAGTCGGCTAATGGTACTTCGGCAAGCGTCTGGCCGGGCTGGATGCGACGGTCGCTTCGAGGTGCCGAGGAGCTTCCTATCCACCTATCCACGCTCAAAGCCGGATTTTTCCCCTCGGCGCAGACCCGCCTTGAAATCGCTCTTCTCGCGGGCCGTCGGCACCGTGGCATGGAATAGCGTCAGAGGCGAACGATTCCGGTTTCTCGGGCGTGAGCACCGGAAGCACCAGCACGCCGCTACGAGCGTCGGCGCCCCGAGAAGACACCGCCCCACAAGATCGTGTCGGAGCATCTTGAGAGCTGGCTCGAGTGGCGTGACCAGGCGGAGCGTCCCGTGCGGGGCTACGTCGAGGAGGAACTCCGCGGCTATCTCGAGTGCGGCATCCTCTGCTTCTCACTTCGGCCATGCGATCTACACGGGCTGCGGCCAGGGGTTTGTCGTGGCGTTCTCTTGCAAGGGGCGCGGGGTGTGCCCGTCCTGCAACGGTCGGCACATGGCGCAGACCGCCGCCCATCTCGCCGATCTCGTGACGCCGCCGCGCAAAAAAAGCCCGCACTGGCCATGGAGGGCAGTGCGGGCGTGAAGTGGCGGGGGGAGGATTCGAAACTACGACCTCGGGGGTATGAGGCTCGCGAGGTACCCGGCTGGCCCCCCCCGC
>Ga0082207_1001475_pt1 | contig 11104 bp, 9 predicted proteins | sample LakMenEpi10Aug09_FD_71540 | JGI IMG/M metagenome (GOLD analysis project Ga0082207, IMG submission 71540) | reverse complement strand
CCCCGGCGTCTTTGCGGCGTCGGCATGAACCACCTCGAAATGCACTGGATGCCTGCGGCTCGTCGCGGGCGCCAGAAGCGTGGCCGACGCCATGTCGCCGAAGAGGCCGGAGGTCTGAGGGCTGCTGTAGTCAGTGATGCGGCTAATACGGCTGGCGGCGACGACGAGCAGGAATTCATCGCGTCCCAGGGCGAGCCGCGGCGCCCAGCGGCGGCAGACGAGGGCGAAGGCTCGGCTGTAGCCGCAGCAGAACCAGTTCAGGCCGATCGTGCGGCAGCGCCGCGTGCCGAGTTGGCGGGCAAGTTGACTCGCGGCCCGGCTCGGCCGCTCGCTCGCCAGCTGATCGGGGGCGAGATGCCGACGAGCGATCGACGCCGGGAGAAAGGAGGGCGACACGAACACAATGCCGCGACAGTGCGCCATGTTGCAGCCCGTCTCCCGCTGGAGCTGACGAACGGCGTGCAGGCCCATCGTCACCTCGTCATCAAGAGAGATCCCGCGGGCCTCGATGCCGGTGTGGTGGGCAAACTTGCGGGGCATCGCGTCGCCGAACCAGGAGTTCTCCAGTTCCCAGGGAGGCTGGTGGATCGCAATGGCCGAAATGCCGAGCGGCAGTTGGTGGCGCGCATCCATGCGTGGCTCGTCGTGCGTGGGAAACCGGGCCCGGCTGCCGCCGGGCCGGCGGGAGGTGAAGGGGGTGGGGATTGTGGCGTTCCGCCCCGTCCGAGGCCAGCGAGAAATTGGCCGCGAAAATGGCAGCTTCACCGTCCGGATTGCTCGTCAGCGGCGCCAGAGCAGTTGCACGGAGAGCCCAACGCCGGGGGCGAACGTCACGACGTCGGTTCGATTGGACGAAAAATTCGTGCCCTGAAAGAGCTGGCGATCGAAGATGTAGGAAGCGGTCGCCTCGAGCAGGAAGCCGCGGGCGAGGGCCTGCTCAAGGCCCACCGCCGCACGCTGGTCGAACACGTAGAACCGCTGGTCGTTCTGCACGCGATCGGCCAGGAAATAGATCTCCGTGTCGGTGCGGTAATACGCCAGCAGCGACAGTCCTTCGGCGAGGCGGCGGCGGGCCACGGCGTTGAAATTGACCAGCGGAAAATAGTTGGCTGTGAAAGTCCAGTCTGCCGTCGGCCTCCATTCGATGGCCGGCGGGATGCCCAGCTTGGCTTCAAAGACCTCGCTGGGGCGCCAGACGTAGGCGATGCCCGGTAAGGGATAGGGCAGCTGTGATGTCGGCGAGTAGAAGAGGCTGAGGCTCCAATCGTCGCGCGGATTGCGTGCCGGCGTGTTCCAGAATCCGACCGTCATCAGCGTGAGGTCGCGGCCCGCGGCGTAGGGGCGGTCGCTGGCCGAGCCAAAAATGAACGAACCGCCCAGCGTGCCGCCGCCCGCAAGCGGGCGGATGTGCATGAACCCTGTCTCCACGAGCCACAACTGGTCGGGAACGGGCGTGCCCGAGTCCGGCAGAATGGCATTGGTCGCCAGTTCGAGACGGCCAAACTTCGCGATGCCGATCCAGATCGGTTGTCCCTCGACCGGCACGGCGAGTGGCATCGCGATGCGGGCGAACTGCGAGTTCACGGCGAGGTCGGCGTCTTGGTCGTTGACATCGACCGCGGGTGCCCAAAAGCCTCCGATACTGAAGGGCGCGGACGAGCCGAACGGGGGCGATGCTTTTCTCGGCTGTTTCCCGGCAAGGGGATCCGCATCGGAAAGAGGTTCGTTGGCAAACCCGTCCTGCTCGAGGTTGAACTCGATCGGGGGCAGGAGTGCGACGCGGTCGTCCTCAGCGGCCAATGCGGCCGTGGCGCAGAACGCCGCCCATACGACGAACCATCGGCGTGTGGTGTGCGGAGATGATGCCACGGGAACGATCCGGGTGCGGCAGGCGGGGCAAGATCGGGCGGGGAGGGTAGCGAGTCGCGCCCGGCGTCACAATGGGGCGAAACCGTGTGCTCTCGGAGGTCGGTTGGTGGCGGCGGACGCGTTGCGTACAACAGTGCCGGCCCTGGCGTGAGTCGCGCGAGGTGCTACGCGAGTGGTGGCAATCGAGGATGCACCTGTGAACGAATTCGTCGAACCGTTGGGGATGCGGGTGCTGATCCGCAAGGACGAGAGTCGCCACCAGACGAGGGGCGGCATCGTGCTTCCTGACCAGGCGGAGATTCCTACGATCACGGGGCGCGTCGTCGAGGTGAGCCTGCAGGTGGAACGCGACGCCGACTTCCCGATCGAGAAGTACGACAAGGTGCTGTTTCATCCCAAGAACTCGATCCCGGTCGACTTCGAGCAGAACAATCTTCTCTACGTCGTGCCGATCGAGGATGTGGTTGCCGTCTTCCGGCGGCACGATGATCAGAAGCCCCTGCGCCGGGGCAAGGCCGGCGCGGACGACGACCGGCCGGCGGACGACACCTAGCCGCGACGCGGTTGATGTAGGCTGGTGTCAGGTTCGCGCGAATCGCCGTTTCGGAGAATCGAAGAGCGAGGCTGCTTCCCGCATGCCGACGGTGTGGGCCTTGCGATGGAATACGCCGAGATCGAGCGTGAGGAGTCTGAGGACCAACGCGAGAAAAGCGATCCATGCTGCGATCATACGAGATCGTCTCCTTGGGGAAGGGGGCTGGTGGCGGCGTGCGGCCTCTGGATGACCGCAGCCGCCACCATGCTGATCCGACATCGTCCGGAAGAGCTTTAGCCCCCTTGCATCGGTTCTGGAAACCGAGCAGGAGTTCGTAGGGATGCGACGTGCCTTTCGCGGTGGCGGGCTATCTGCCGTGCCACACTGCGGCCTATTCGGGTGGTCGCTCTGTCCACGGCGGTGATCCAGTCGGCCTCGACGACGGCGGCCATGATCATGCCGCACCCCCTTGTCTTTACGAGCACCCGACAGACCTTGGCGATGCCCCCCTTGGGTCCGTTGTGTTCATGAAGAAACACCACGATCTTCTCGATCCGCCCGGCAAAACGCGACAACGCAAGTCGCAGCCGTCGCTCGATGTGGTCGGGGAGTTGCTTTGGTCGGATCACACCGCTGTCTCTCAATGCCCAGATCATGACATAGCTCCTTCGGTATGGAGTTCCTGCTGCCCACCTGACATCGACATTTCTAGGCTGCTTCTGAGCATCCGGCGAATCGATTGTTTGTTCGCAATACATCGAAAATACCTATGCACCGCTCCAGCGGCGGCAGCACGCCGTTGCGTTTCGCATCGAAAGATTCATCACGACACCCGGACGCTTGTCAACATGCCGCGTGGGCGGATGTGTCATGTCGATTGAATGGCGGCTGTGACGCCGCTCACGCGGCTCAACCTCGCGAACTGCGACGTCCACGGGCCGGGCCTCGAGCACATCGCCGGCCTCATCCGCCTGGCCGAACTGAAGAGCCTCAAAACACTCCGCCTCACGCGGTCAAAGCAGGCGAACCTGCAGTCCTGGACCGACACCGCGATCGAGCAGCTGCGAACAACGCGGCCCGATCTGACGCTCGACGTGAAGTGAGACGAAGAAATCGGGGGCCAGCCACCGCTCGTTGTCGGTCATGCATCATGGTTTCGAAGCCTGGTTGGGAGCGGGGCCGTAGAGTCCCCGCTCGCGTTCCTCGATCGATTGGATCCGCCACTCCGTCGGCGGCTTGGCGTTTGGCCAGGCTCCCGTAGCCGACCCGACCCGCACGAACCGCCCCGGTCGAAAGCCCTCGAGCAACAGCGGTGTCGTGATGTCGAGTTCGATGCCGCTGCTGCCAAGCGGAGGGTTTTCGACGGTTCGTCGCTTGACGACCGATCCCCCGGCCTTGTCGTGGTTCTGCCACCAGGTGCGGAGCGTCGGCTCGGCGGCTGCAAGATGCACACCGGTGGACATCCGGCCCGCCACGCCGCCGTTGTCAAAAAAAGCCTCGTAGAGCGATGGATCGAAGCCGCCCAGAAGCGTGATCGTGAGCACTCCTGCGCCGCCCCCTTTGTGATCGACTTTGTCGATCCGGGCCGGCAGCCAGTAGTGCTTCATACGTCGGATGTGGATCTGCCGTTGTCGAGCGGTCGCCGCCTGCTGGCTGGCATCGTCAAGCCAGATATCGCTCGTGTGAAACTGGCGGTTTTCCCAGCCGGGAGCCCAGGTGAGGTTGGCCTGCACGACGGCGGCGGCGTTGGTGGCCGCAGCCAGATCGTCGAGTGTGCCGAATCCGTTGCCCTTCCAGATCCGAGTCGAGTCATCGACCGAGTGGGTCACAGGCTTCGCATCGGGCACCGGTTCACCCGCGGCCGTGACGGCCACGAGCGTGAGCTGTCCCTTCTCGCGGTCGAAGGCCTGCAGTTTCCAGGCCCGGCCCGTTCGCACGTCATGGCTGAAGTCGTCTTCGAGCCGGATCGCCCGATTGTGCTCGGGCACGTACTTCTTGTGCTGCGGCGGGACTGAGGCGATGACCGTGTCTCCCTCCGGCGGCAGCACGAACCGGCCCACGAGCCGCGTGCCAAGCGGCACATCGTGCAGGTCTGCGGGCGCACCCTGATACGACACCATGCCATACGGCATCAGGATGAAGGAAAACGTCGGGGCGGAGTGATATCGATCCTCGGAGAAGTCGCCGTCGAGCCGCAGGCCGCCGCGGCGATTGACATGATCCACCGTCACGAGTTCGCCGGCCAGATCCACACCGGCGTCGGCCGGTGGAAACTCCTCGAGCTTGGCGACGTAGGCCGCCGGATCGGCGGCACGCCCGACAGTCGCCGCGACGAAGCCGACCAGAAGTGATGCTGCAACCCGCGTCAGGGCGAGGGCGGTGCCGATGCCGCGAAGCACGTGGCGTCGGCGGATGAGCGGCGCGGAACGAAGCACGTGCATCGGGAACTCCTCATGGAAAAACCGTACGTTACCGTCGGCGGAGCAGATCGCTCGTGGCCAACGCCTCCACGAGGCTGCGGAGCCGGTAACCGTCGGCCTTGGCCGACGCGGCGATCTCCCGAATCGCGGCGCGATCGTCGATCGTCATCACGCGGCGGAGGGCGAACGTGGCCAGTTTCTCCACCACCGCCTCGGCGAACCGCTCGGGATCGGCGGCCAGAAGCCGCTTGAATTCCTCCGGCCCGGCGAAGCTGCGGCCGTCTGGCAGCACGCCCGAAGCGTCTACCGGCGGGCTGGCCCCTTTGCCGGCGGCGGTGTCTTCGGTTGTCCGCCAGCGGCCGATGGCGTCGTAGTTTTCGAAGGCGAAGCCGAGCGGATCGATCTTGCGATGGCAGGCGGCGCAGGCGGCATTGGTCGAGTGGGCGGCCAGTTGGCTCCGCACAGTCGCCTTCTCGGCATCGGCCTTCGTCGCCGGCAGCGGCTCCACGTTGGGCGGCGGCGGCGGCGGCGTGGTGCCGAAGATCGCCTCCGACACCCACACGCCCCGGTGCACCGGCCGGTGCCGCGTGCCATCCGAGGAGAGCGACAGCACCGCCGCCTGCGTCAAAAGACCGCCGCGGTGGTCCTCGGGCCGGAGCGTCACCTTCGTGAAGTCGCCGGTCGCGGGCGGCTGGAGGCCGTAGTGCTCGGCCAGCCGCGGATTGATCATCGTCCAGTTGCTGTCGAAGAACTCCCGCAAAGGCAGGTTCTCCTCCACCATCTGGCGAAACGTGGCCACGGTCTCGAGCACCATGCTCTTCTCGAGCCAGCGGTCGTACTGCGGGTAGAGCTTGACGTCGGGCTGAAACATCCCCACGCGGTGCAGCTGCAGCCACTGCCGCGGGAATTCCTTCATGAAGCGGTCGAACTTCGGATCGCTCTGCATCCGCGAGAGCTGCTCGGCGAGCACGGCCCGTTCGTGCAGTCTCCCGCCGCGGGCGGCGGCGAAGAGCGGCTCGTCGGGCAGCGAGCTCCAGAGGAAGTAGGAGAGCCGGCTGGCCAGCTCGTGGTCGGTGACGCGATCACGACGCTCGGTCGCCGATCCCTCCTCCAGAAAATAGAAATTCTTGGAGGCGAGGACGGCGGCCATTGCCGAGAGATAGGCCTTCCGCGGCGTTTCGCCAGCCGCCCGCTCGGCTGCGGCCAGCGCCGCGTAGGGGGCGATGTCGCCATCGGCCACCGGCCGCCGCCAGGCCTGCTCGGCGAAGCGGTGCAGGCAGTCGCGGATCTGCTCTTGGTCGTCGAGCGTGGCAGGATAGAAGTTCTTCCTCACCAGTCGCTGCGCATCGGAGACGAGCGGCCCCTCCCACTCGACCCAGTCGACGAGGAGCAGCGGCATTATCGCCCGGCCGTCCTCGGTCGTCAGCTTGAAGCCGTACGGGCTCATCAGCTGCGTGTTTCGCGAACTCGTGAACAGGCTGCCAAATCGGATGGCGTTGCTCCCGTGTCCGTCGAGCCCGCCATGCACCACGTTGTGGATCGCGATCTCACCGGCCGATTCATCACGTTCGATTTCGATGATGATCGTCTTGTCTTCGCCGGTGATGATGTCTTGATCGAAGCATGTCCGATCGTTCCGGCTTTCCCGCACCGTCGCATGCGGGGCGCGGCCATCGAGCCCCGGCATGCCGCTGAGTTGCACGCGGCCCCGCCACACGCCCGGCTGGCGGGCGCCCCACCACCAGTCCTTCCACAGGGGCACGCCAGGATGCCCCGCCCACGCCGGGATCCTCAACTGCTCGGGCGTGAGCCCGACCTTGGCGAGCCGTTCCGCCATGGTCGGTGTCGGCGGGTGGTTTTCCCGGTTCATGAGCAGCGCATCGACTCGCCGCGTGGTGGGAGTGGGCTCTTTCTCTGGGAAGGCCAGTTCGAGCACGTCGTCGGCCATCTTCAGATACCGCTCGACATGGGCGGGCGCGAGCGTGAGCACCGCCCCCACCCGCTCGAAGCCGTGCCAGCGGGAATCATCGAGCAGGCCACCCGGCAGGGCCGGATCGATCCGGACGCCGAGCAGATCGTCGATCGTGTGGGCATACTCCTCGCGGCTGAGCCGGTAGCTGGCGACCGGGCCACGAGCGGCCATCCGCGACGCCTCTCCTGCCTCGATCCGGCCCGAGATCCAGCCGACCACGTCGGCAATCTCATCGGCGGTGGGCCGCGTCTCCTCTTCGGGCGGCATCTCGCCGGCATTGATCCGCGTCATCACCTCGGCCCATTTCGCGGCGGCCGAGAGGGAGGCGAAGTCGCGGGAGAGCGTGTCGATCCTCAGTTGGCCTTCCTGCGTCTTGGCGTCGTGGCAGCGGAGGCAATGCCGCGACAGGAAGGCATCCGGCATGCCAGAGGCGGCGGTATCGGGCGCGGCCCCCAGGGCAGGCAGCCCCGTCATGGCCGCGACGTACAGGGAGTGCAAACAGTATGTCAAAACCTGCCGCGCGGCCTTCATAAGACAGAGCTTAGATCGCATCTTCTTCCATCACATGCCCCGAAAACCCGTCACACGCCGCGGTCAATCCAGGAGACTTGCCCTGTCGTTCTCGGGTGGGGCGGGAAAGCGGAGCCGCCATTCCGGCGGCATGATGGCCTGCGGCCAACTGAGGCTGCTCGAGCGAATGAATCGCCCCGGCCGGAATCCCTCCTGATGTTGCTGCACGCTGACCTCGATCTCGTGGGTGATGCCACTGCTCCCGGGGGGCGGGGCAGGATCGACATCGCGCCACTTTGTGACATGCACCCCTGACCCCAAGTCGCCCTCGCCGCCACCGATGATCCGGAGGCGATGATCGGTTCGTTTCAGGAACCGGAACGCGTTACGCATCTCGATTTCCTCATATATCTGCCTGTCCATGCCGGCAAAGTACGTGACCGTGAGCAGCCCGCGACCGTCGGGACCGTAGTCCACCTTCTCGACCCAGCCCGGCAGCCAGTAGAGCCGGATCCGCCGCAGGTGGAGTTGCCGCTGCTGCTCGGCCGCGACCTCACAGCTTTTCTCGTCGGTCCAGATGTCGAGGCCGTGAAACTGCCCGGTCGCCCAGTCCGGCGTCCAGCCGAGGTTCGCCTGCACGACCTGGCCGACGGCGAGGTCTGCAAGCGTCCCCGGCCGCCCATCCTTCCAGACCCGCGTCGAGGCGTCCACCGTGTAGATCGCGTCCTTGAGCGTGTCGGGCGGGCCGTCGAGCGGCTGGCCGGACGCCTGCACCTGGGTGAGCACGACCGACCCGCCCGGAAACGAAAACCGCTTGTCTCCATGGCCATACTCCCCGGGTTTGACGTCGATCTTGTCGATCCGCAAGGCCCGGCCGCGCCGGCGTTCGTGGCTGAAGCCGTCCTCGATCACGAGCGCGTGGTCGTGCAGCGGGGGCGGGAATCGCTTCTCCTCGTCCGTCTTCAGCTCGCGTGGCGCGACATCCTTCGGGGGCAGCAAAAACCGGCCGTGCAGCCGGGTGCCCAGCGGAATGTCGGCCAGATCGGCCGGCGCGCCGTGATACCAGACCTCGCCGTAGGGAAGGAGCGTCGCCTTGAGCTTGCAGTCGCGATACATGTCGAAATCCCCGTCGAGCCGCAATGCGAATCGGCGATTGATGTGATCGACCGCCACGAGTTCGCCGGCCAATTCGATGCCGGCCCCGGCTTTCGGAAACGTGCCCCACGGGGGCGTGATATCGGCCGGGTTCGGCTCCTGCTTTGCCTCTTGCTTTGCCTCTTGGCCTCGGGCCGGCACGACCGCGATCACAGGGGCCGTCAGCGACGCGACGAGGGCGGCGGCCACTGCTCGGTTCCACGCGGAGGGGGAACTGCTCCACGAGGCAGCGAAATGGCGACTGTTTTCCATCTCTCCATCATCGGCACACGCCGCGGCCGGCACACGCCCCGAAAACTCGTCACACCGCCGGGGCCCCAGCGCACGGAGCACTCTGGCTAGCCGGGTGTCAGGGGGCCTCGGTGCGGTAGAGAAATGAGTCCGAAGACAACAGCGCGGCCACGAGCGCCTTCATGCTGCCGCCGGCCTCTGCATAGGCCGCCTGAGCCTCCCGCAGCGTGCGGGCGTCGCGCAAGGTCTCGTTGCGGCCGAGGAAGTAGCGGAACGCATACCTCACGAACACCTCCTCGGCCCTCCGCGACGCCGCCAGCCGCTCGATCAGCGCGACCGGATCGGGCACCGGGCCGTCGAGCGACGGGTCGCCACTGGCGACCACGGCGCCGGCGGTGTCCACCGGCTTGCCGAGTTCCTGCAGCCGATGGCGGCCATAATGGTCGTACGCCTCGAACGGCATGCCAAGCTGGTTCATCTGCCGGTGGCAGGTCCAGCAGTAGCCGTCGTTGCGAATCTTCTCGAACCGCTGCCGCAGCGTCTTCGTCGGGTCTTCCGGCACCACGGCGCAGACGGTGACGGGCACGTCGGGCACCGTGCCGCCGAGAAGATGCTCGAGAATCCACTTGCCGCGGCGGACCGGATCGTTGTCGAAGTTGCCGGAATGGGCCACGAGCCAGGCGGGCTGCGTCAGCATGCCGCACCGCGCCTCCGGATCGAGCGGCACCGGCCCGTCGCGATACTTGAAGTCGGGGGGCAGGTTGAAGATCGTGTGGTCCGACGCGTGCCGCCCGTGCTTGTCGATGTTCACGACGAAGCCCTCGCGACCGGTGAGCAGCCGGCGAAACACGTCGCGATCCTCGCGGACCACGTACTCGACGAACTGGGCGGCATCATCGACGAGCCGATTGGCGTCGTAGGTGGACGAGAGGGGGATTCCGGTTTCCTTGAACACGTCCTTGGCTTTGCGATAGTCGAAATACTCGTCGAAGAGCCCGAGCACACGGGCGTTGGGCCCATGCTCGGGCGGCTCGCCGTCGAGCAGTTCGCTCACGAGGGCCGCCACCGACTCCCGGGTGTCGAGGAAGACGGTAGGGTCGGCGAGCACCTGGGACAGCCGCCGCGGCCGCGCGGCCCCGAACAGCGTCTGCTGGATGGCCGCGAGCAGCTCCGGCTTGCCCAGCCGCCGCCGGCCGTGGTCGTCCGGCGATCCAGAGCCCAGCTCGACGCGATAGTAGGCATCTGGCAGGAGAAAGGCCGCCGTGAGGACCGCCCGCAGCGCCCGCGGCCGGTCGTGTTCGGCCAGCACCGCCGCATAGACGGCCCGCAGGTGTTGGAGTTCCTCGGGTGTCGGACCGCGGCCGAGCGCGGGCTGACAGGCAAAGCCGATCGCCTCGTCGATCTTGTCGGCGGGAGGGTCCCCGGCCGGCTCCAGGAGCGCGACGAGCGGCGGGGTGGCGCCCGGGGGCGGCACGAGGGCCCCGTCCTTGCGTTCGGCCTTGGTCCACCGGTCGACGATCGGGATCTGCCTGCCGGCGGGCAGGTGCTGCGCCATCAGCCGCGACAGCGCACCGAGTTCGGTGGCATCGCCGACCTGCGTGCTCGTGGCGTGGGCCTCGATGTACTCGATCCTGCCGATATCGGCGGCGTCGGGATAGGCCCGCTCGACCGCCAGAACCTGCCCTTCCTGCCGGGGCGCCCAGAGGCTCTTTCCCTTGCCGTCACTGGCCACGCCCAGCCCACGAATCACAGCCCGGATTCGGTCGCCGTCGGCGATCGCCCGGGAGAGCTTCTTGATCACCAGCGCCACGTAGCCCTCGGCCGTCACCAGGCCGTCGGCTTCCTGCCCGAACGGACAGGAGCCCGAGTTGCTCACCGACTGGGCGGCGGAGAAGAGCACGAGGCTGTCGCTCTTGCAGTAGGAGGCCCCGCCCACGATCGCCTGGTCGATGCTGCCCTCGAGTACGGCCCGGGCGCCGATCGCCATCGCCTGGAGCGAGGAGGCGCAGGCGGCGTCGACGACCAGATACGGCCCGTCGAGTTTGAGCGCCTGCTGCACGATCTTGGCGGCGGCCAGCGCCCCGAGGTCGAGCTTGCAGCCCGGCTCGCGGCCGCCGTAGCGGCGGCGGGCGGCGGCGGCGAGGTCGTCAGCCCCGGGCGCCGCCTCCGGGGCCGGGCGGGCCCCCCCCCCCGCCCCCCCCACCGCCCGGCCCGGACCGGCGGCGGGGCCGGATCCGTTGCCCCGCCCGCGCACCTTGCCGATTCTGACGGGCAGGACAGGCAATCCCCGCACAGGCCGGGAAATCGGCCAAACCTTGCGGGCCGTTCCTGCCGATCTTGTTCGTGGCGGCGGTCGGTGACCGTCACGATGACGCCCGGTCCTGAGCACCTGGCACGCCGGCCGCCCGAGCC
>Ga0082207_1001473_pt1 | contig 11111 bp, 12 predicted proteins | sample LakMenEpi10Aug09_FD_71540 | JGI IMG/M metagenome (GOLD analysis project Ga0082207, IMG submission 71540) | reverse complement strand
GCCCTCTCGGCCATCAAGACGCTGAAATTTCACGCAGCTTGAGTCGCCCATTGGGTTGATACGAAAACGAAAAAAGCACCCGAGGGTGCCTGCGCGCTGAAATTGAACCACCGAAGGTTTGGCGGGCAAGGAGGGATTCGAACCCTCGGTACTGGAATACCAGTACGCCGGATTTCGAATCCGGTGCATTCGACCACTCTGCCACCTGCCCGGTGTGGCGCCGCAGAATAGGGCGCCGGTTGGTCTCTCGACGATAACCCAAGATTCTAATGCATCAGGCGCGCAGCACCTCGTCGCCGCCCAGGTAGGGGCGCAAGGCTGCGGGCACGCGAACCGAACCATCGGCCTGCTGGTGGTTCTCCAACACCGCCACCATGGCGCGGCCCACGGCCACGCCAGAACCGTTCAACGTGTGCACCAACTCGGGTTTACCGGCCGCGTTGCGATAGCGCGCTTGCATGCGCCGCGCCTGGAAGGCCTCGCAGTTCGAGCAGGAGCTGATCTCGCGGTAGGTGTTCTGCGCCGGAAGCCACACCTCGAGATCGTAGGTCTTGGCACCACTGAAGCCCATGTCGCCGGTGCAAAGTGTCACCACGCGATAGGGCAACTCAAGTGCCTGCAGTACGGCTTCCGCGTGCGAAACCATCTCCTCCAGCGCAGCTGCGCTTTGCTCAGGCGTGGTGATCTGCACCATCTCCACCTTGTCGAACTGGTGCTGGCGAATCATCCCGCGGATGTCGCGCCCGCCACTACCGGCTTCTGAACGGAAGCACGGTGAGTGCGCCGTGAGCTTCATCGGCAGTTGGGAGGCATCCAGGATCTGCTCGCGCACGCTATTGGTCAGCGAAATCTCGCTGGTGGAGATCAGGTACTGCTCGACCGGCGCCTGCGCTTCACCGCCGCCACCCTCGCCTTCGTCTCCGCGATACACCCAGAACATGTCGTTGCGGAACTTGGGCAACTGACCCGTGCCCTCCAAGACTTCGCGGTTCACGATGTAGGGTGTGTAGCACTCGGTGTAGCCGTGTTGGCGTGTGTGCAGGTCCAACATGAACTGCGCCAGCGCGCGGTGCAGCCGGGCCACCGGCCCCTTCAGAAAGGAAAAACGTGATCCGCTGAGCTTGGCGCCCGTGTCGAAGTCAAGCCCCAGTGGGCCGCCCAGGTCCACATGGTCCTTGACCGTGAAATCGAAGCCACGGGGCGTGCCCCAGCGACGCGCCTCGACATTGCCGGCTTCATCGGCACCCACCGGCACGTCGGCCTGTGGCAGGTTGGGCAGCTGCATCAGCATGGCCTGCAGTTCGGCCTGGATGAGGTCCAGCTGATCGGCCGATGCCTTGAGCGCATCGGGAATGGCCGCCACCTGCGCCATCACCGCCGAGGCGTCTTCGCCCTTGGCCTTGAGCGCCCCAATCTGCTTGCTCAAGGCATTGCGCTGAGCCTGCAGCTCTTCGGTGCGGGTTTGGATGGTCTTGCGTTGGGCCTCGAGTTCCTGAAAGCGGCCCACATCCAGAAAGGCTTGGGGCTTGCGACGCGTTTCCAGGCGGGCCACGACGGCCGGCAGGTCTTTTCTCAGGAGGGTGATGTCAAGCATGATGTCTGTTCAGGGGATTCGGGGTGATGGAGCGACATGGCGCTTTAGAGGGGGCGCGTCAGAAAGGGCGCTTCAGCTTTGGGATCGCGCCGCTGCCATCGACTTGTCCCCCAGCCCCACGGGCAGGGGGAAGCGCACCGATTCCTCGACGCCGGGCAGTTTGCGTACGCTCACCGCACCGAATTCGCGAAGCCGAACCACCACCGCCTGCACCAGCACCTCGGGCGCGGATGCACCGGCGGTCAGGCCCACGCGCACCTTGCCCTCGAACCACTCGGGCTGCAGGTCTTCCTCGGAATCCACCAGGTAGGCCGGCGTGTTCAGGCGCTGCGCCACTTCGCGCAGCCGATTGCTGTTGGACGATGTTTGACTACCCACCACGATGACCACGTCCACCTGGGGCGCCAGCATCTTCACTGCGTCCTGGCGGTTCTGCGTGGCATAGCAGATGTCCTGCTTCTTGGGCTCACGCACCAGAGGGAAGCGAACCTTGACAGCCTCCAGGATTTCAGCAGCGTCGTCCACACTCAGCGTGGTCTGCGTGACCACGGCCAGTCGCTGGGGGTTCTTCACCTGCACGCGCTGCACATCGGCCACATCTTCAACCAAATAGATGCCGTCGGATAACTGCCCCACGGTGCCTTCAACCTCGGGGTGGCCCTTGTGGCCGATCATCAGGAACTCGTAGCCTTCCTTGTGCAGCTTGGCCACCTCCACATGCACCTTGGTGACCAAGGGGCAGGTGGCGTCGAAGACCTGAAAACCGCGCTGCGCCGCTTCGCGACGCACGGTCTGGCTCACCCCATGGGCACTGAACACCAAGGTGGCGCCTGCCGGCACATCGGCCAGGTCTTCGATGAAGATGGCGCCCTTGGCCCGCAGGTCTTCCACCACATAGGTGTTGTGCACGATTTCGTGGCGCACATAGATGGGTGCACCGTGAAGGGCGAGTGCGCGCTCCACGATTTCAATGGCACGATCCACACCGGCACAAAAGCCACGCGGCTCGGCCAATACCACCTCGTTCAGCCCCTGCGGAACCTGCGTCATCACAGCACCCCGATCACATGAACCTCGAACCGTACCGCCTGGCCGGCCAAGGGATGGTTGAAATCGAACAGCAGCCAATCATCGGCGCCGTCAGCCGCGCCATTCGCTCCGCCGCCCACTTCGCGCACCACACCGGCGTAGCTGGCCTGGCCATCGGGCGTTGGGAACTGCACCACATCACCCACCGCGTAGGTGGCGTCGGGGTCACCCATCTCGCGCAGCAGGGACAACTTCACCCGCTGAAGCAGTTCAGGGTTGCGCTCGCCAAACGCCTCGCCCGGCATCAAGTCGAAGCCCGTGCGCACCCCTTCGCCCAGGCCCAACAGCCGCTGCTCCATGGCCGGCGCCAATGCGCCGGTGCCCAGGGTCAGCGTGGCCGGCGAGCCATCAAAGGTGCTGACCAGTTCGTCGCCGGCAGGGCCCAGCAGTCGGTAATGCAGGGTCAGGAACGACCCCTCGCGGATGAGGTTCACCAGGAAGAAAGGCCCGCGAAACAGGGCCGTTGGCTAGACTGAGTCCATTCTACGAGGCCCGCGTGTCCATCAAGAGTCTGCCCCCTGCCCTGCGCCCGCGCGAGAAGCTGCTGCGCCTGGGCCCGCGCGCGCTGGCCGACGCCGAACTGCTGGCCGTCCTCTTGCGCACGGGCCATGGCGGGCAGGATGCGCTGGGCCTGTCGCACAGCCTTTTGCAGCGCAGTGGGGGCCTGGGTGAGCTGCTGCGCCACACGCCTGTCGTGCCGGGCCTGGGTCCCGCGCGGCGAGCCGAACTGGGTGCCGTGGTGGAGCTGGCCCGCCGAACCCTGGAGCAAGAGCTTGAGCAGAGGCCGGTGTTCGACTCGCCGGAGCGGGTGCGTGAGTACCTGCAACTGGAGATCGCCCACCGCGAACAGGAAGTCTTCATGGTGCTGTTCCTGGACGCGCAGCACCAGCTGATCGCGGCCGAGGAGATGTTTCGCGGCAGCCTGTCGCAAACGAGCGTGTACCCGCGCGAGGTCGTCAAGCGCGCGCTGGCCCACAACGCCGCAGCGGTACTGCTGGCCCACAACCACCCATCGGGTTGTGCCGAGCCGTCGACAGCCGATGCCCATCTGACCCAGGTGTTGCGCCAGGCGCTGGCCCTGGTTGATGTGCGGGTGTTGGACCACTTCGTCGTCACGGCCCACTCCGTCACCTCCTTGGTCGAGAGGGGGTTGGCATGAGCGCATCGGCACGCCTGACGCTGTCGGACCTGGCTGCGCTCAAGCGGCAGATCGACCACGAGCGGCGCGAGGCTGCGCAGCGCCAGCAGCGCGAAAAGGAAGCCCGGCAGAAGGCCGAGCGCGAACGCCAGCTCTTCAAGTTGAGCGTGGGCGACATCACACCGCTGCACGACGCCGGTAAGGTGCTGCTGCAGCCACCGCCCCCAGCGCCGGTGCCGCGCCAGCGCGAACTCGATGAACAGGCCGCGCTGGAAGAAGCGCTGTCCGACGAGATGGACGTCGAGCGGCTGCTGGAAACCGACGAGGGCCTGAGCTTTCGGCGGCGGCATATCGGCCAGGACGTGGTGCGGCGCCTGCGCCGCGGCCAGTGGGCCATCCAGTCGCAAATCGATCTTCATGGCCTGCGTCGCGACGAAGCGCGCGAGTCCCTGCAGGCCTTCCTTCGCCTTTCGCGCCGCCTGGGCCACCGCTGCGTTCGGGTGGTACACGGCAAGGGGCTGGGCTCGCCAGGCAAGGCGCCGGTGTTGAAGTCGCGTGTGCGCGCCTGGCTCATCCAGTCGCGCTCGGTCTTGGCCTTCGTGCAGGCCCGCGCCAGCCAGGGTGGCAACGGTGCGGTGGTGGTGCTGCTGGCGCCGCCTGAACACCCGGGCCAGGCGCCGCGCTAGCCGCCCTTGTTGCGCATCCAGTCAGCGGTGTTGTGGAACGCCGCCGTCAGCCGATCGATCAACTCCCGCGGGTGCCCTTCTTCACCCAAGGCACGCCACATGCAATGCATCCATTGATCGCGCTCGGCAATACCGATCGCGTAGGGCAGATGACGTGCACGCAGGCGCGGGTGGCCGAAGCGCTCCACATAGTGCGCGGGGCCGCCCAACCATCCACACAGGAACCAGAACAGCTTGTTGCGCGACTCGGTCATGTCCGCGGGATGCAGGGCCCGGATGCCGGCGTAATCAGGCTCCAGGTCCATGAGGTCATAGAAGCGGTCGACCAAGCGGCGCACGGCAGCCTCGCCCCCCACCCACTCGAAGGCGTTGGCGGGATCAGCCGTCTGTTCGTTGTTGCTACCAGGCTTGGAGTCAGGGCCGTTCATGCCCTGAATTACAACCCATTTGGCCAGCGTCGCGGGTGATCAATCCGGCAGAAAGATCGACTGCAGATCCGACAGGAAGTCCAAGCCCTTGGCAGTGGGCTGCACCTGCAGGCCTTGCTGCTGCAGCAAGCCGCGCGAGATGGCCGTTCTCAGCGCGGGCTCCAACACGGCGGCGTTCACGCCGGTTCGCTCGTGAAAGGTGCGCAGGCTCACGCCATCGATCAGCCGCAGCCCATTGAGCATGAATTCAAAGGGCCGCTCGGCCGCTTCGATGGCCTGCGTGTTGGACACGGCCTGGCCGCGCTCGGCCGCTTCGATGTAGGCCCTGGGTTCGCGCCAACGCACCTGCCGCACCAGGCGATCGGGGAAGCTGAGCTTGCTGTGCGCGCCCGCACCGATGCCAAGGTAGTCACCATAGCGCCAGTAGTTGAGGTTGTGGGTGCAACGGTGGCCCGGCATGGAAAACGCCGACACCTCATAGCGCGCGAGCCCGGCCGCCGCCGTGCGCTCGATGATGCGGTCGAGCATGCCGTAGGCGCTGTCGTCGTCGGGCAATCCGGACGGAGGCTTCAGCGCAAAGCGGGTATTGGGCTCGATGGTCAGGTGGTAGATCGACAGGTGCGGTGGGCGCAGCGCCAGCGCGGCGTCCAGGTCACGCTCCAGGCCCGCCAGGGTCTGGCCCGGCAAGGCATACATCAGGTCGAGGTTCCAAGTGGGGAATGCGCAGGCCGCCTCTTCAGCCGCCGCGCGCGCCTGCCGGCCATCATGCACGCGGCCCAAAGCAGTCAAGGCCTGATCATCGAAGCTCTGCACCCCTATCGACAGGCGCGTCACACCGGCGCGCGCATAGGCGGCAAAGCGCCGCGCTTCGAAGGTGCCTGGGTTGGCCTCCATCGTGATTTCGCAACCGGGCTCCAATCGCAAGCGGGCCCGCAGGTCCGTGAGCAGCGCTTCGATCTGATCCGGCTCGAACAGGCTGGGCGTTCCACCACCGATGAAGATGCTGTGCACCGTGCGGCCCCAGACCTGCGGCAGCGCGGCCTCCAGGTCATGCACCAAGGCCTGCCGGTAGCGCCGTTGGAGCGCGGCATCGGGGCCAGGGCCTAGGCTACTGCCTTGGCCTTCCTGCGATGGGAGTTCGTGGGAATTGAAGTCGCAGTAGGGACACTTGCGCAGGCACCACGGCAGGTGCACATACAGCGACAGCGGCGGCAAGGTGCTCAGGCCTTTGGCCGGTTCACCCGACTCACCCGCGGCCGCCATCGGCAGCCGATTGGCCGCTGCATCAGCTGCGACCACCGGAATGCCCACGGGGCGTGCCGGCCTTGGCACGTCCTTGTCCTTCATGCCGCGCTGGGCAGGGCCCATGCCCACACCTGACGCATCTGTTCGCGCATCTGGATGGCCGCGCGCGCACGATGGCTCAGGCTGTTCTTGGCCTCGTGGCCCAACTCCGCCACGGTGGCCTTCGACTCGGGGATCCACATCACGGGGTCATAGCCGAAGCCGCCTTGCCCGCGCGGCGCATTCAGGATCTCACCTTCCCAACGGCCTTGGGCCACCAAGGGCTCGGGATCGTCTGCGCTGCGCAAGGCCACCAGGGTGCACACGAAGCGCGCCCGCCGACCCATTGGGTTTTGCGCGGCCGGAATCGATTCCAATTCACGGAGCAGCCGCTCGATGTTGGCCGCATCCTGCCGCCGGCGCAAGGCCTCCCGTTCTTCGCCGGCCCGTGGAGGCAGAGCGCCCGCGTAGGTGGACGACTGCACACCGGGTGCACCCATCAGCGCGGGCACGGCCAGGCCGGAATCATCAGCCAAGGCCGGCAGGCCGCTGGCGGCACTGGCCTGTCGGGCTTTGTGCAGGGCGTTCTCAATGAAGGTGTGAAAAGGCTCCTCGGGCTCGGCCAAGCCCAGGCCCTGTGGGCTCAGGAGCTGCATCTCACGCGCGCCCGCGTCGAACAAGGCCTGCAGCTCCCGCAACTTGCCGGCGTTGTGCGAAGCCAGGACCAGGCGGTGTGTCATGAACCCAGCGCGCCGCGCTGCGCCTGCACCAACTCGGCAATGCCGGCCGAGGCCAGGTCCAACAGTGCATTCATCTCGTCACGGCCGAAGGCCGCGCCCTCGGCCGTGCCCTGCACCTCCACGAAGTGCCCACTGCCCGTCATCACCACGTTCATGTCGGTGTCGCACGAAGAGTCTTCTGTGTATTCGAGGTCCAGCAGGGGTACGCCCCGCACGATGCCCACCGACACCGCGGCCACGTGGTCGCGGATCGGGCTGGTGCTGAGCACTCCGCGGGCGATCAGGCCGGCCACGGCGTCCTGGGCCGCCACGAAGGCGCCGGTGATGGCCGCCGTGCGCGTACCGCCATCGGCCTGCAGCACGTCGCAGTCCAGGGTGATGGTGCGCTCACCCAAGGCCTCCAGGTCGAACACAGCACGCAGCGATCGGCCGATCAAGCGCTGAATTTCCTGGGTACGCCCAGTTTGCTTGCCGCGTGCAGCCTCGCGGTCGCTGCGGGTGTGGGTGGCGCGGGGCAGCATGCCGTACTCGGCCGTGACCCAGCCCTCGCCGCTGCCGCGCTTGTGCGGCGGCACCCGCTCTTCCACCGATGCGGTGCACAGCACACGCGTGTGGCCGAAGCTCACGAGCACCGATCCCTCGGCGTGTCGGGTGTACTGCCGGGTAAAGCTCACCGGACGCAAGGCCTGCGCAGGTCGCCCATCGGCGCGCACGAAAGACGAAGAAACGGGCGGATGGGAAGGGGCGGTCATGGAAGGACTCGGTCGTGGGTGTTGGTGGTGCGCAGACCCGTTGAGGCCGCGCGGCAAGGGCGCCGGCTTGGCCTTTGCCATAATCGATTTTTGTCTGCGGTGCGCCCGCCAAATGGCGTCGCGCCTTTGCCATGCCAGTCTATAGCATGACCGGTTACGCCAGCATCACGCGCGAGCGTGGTCTGGCGGTCGAATGCCGCTCCGTCAACGGTCGATTTCTGGACCTCACGCTCAAGCTGCCCGAGGAACTGCGCAGCTTCGAGCCGGCGCTGCGCGACTTGGTGTCATCGCGCATCAAACGCGGCAAGCTTGAGTTGAGGATGTCCCTGGCGGCAGACGAGGGCCAGCTTCCCCAGGCACCTTCGCCGGATGCGCTGCACCACCTGCAGCAGTGGCAATCCCAGGTGCGGCAGGCCCTTCCCGAGGCGCGCGCGCTGAGCGTGGCCGAGGCCTTGCAACTGGCCCGTGGCCTTGCCCCCAGCCCAGTGGCCGACGCCCAGGATCAGGTGATGCCGGCCGCTCAGGCATGCATCGAGGCCCTGGCTGAGGCCCGTGCGCGCGAAGGCCAGCGCCTGGTGGAAATCCTGCTGGAGCGAGTCGCCCTGATCGAATCCCTGGCCCATCGCGCGCAACCCCTGGTGCCGGCCGTGGTGCAGCGACAGCAGGCACGGTTTCTCGAACGATGGAACGATGCCCTGAAGGCCACCGACGCCGGCGGGTCAGCCGGCAGCATCAGCCCACAAGCGCTGCAGGAGCGTGCACTGGGCGAGGCTGCGACCTTTGCCCTGCGCATCGACGTGGCCGAGGAGTTGTCGCGACTTCAGGCCCACCTGCAGGAAATCCGCCGACTGCTGGCGCACGGGGGTGAACTCGGCAAGCGGCTGGACTTCCTCATCCAGGAACTGCACCGGGAAGCCAACACCCTGGGATCGAAGTCCGCCGCCTTGGAGCTCACTGGCATCTCCGTGGACATGAAGGTGGCCATTGAGCAGATGCGCGAGCAGGTGCAAAACATCGAATGAACACCGTCCACCATCCCCACCCTGGCTGCCTTTTTGTGGTGGCCGCCCCCTCCGGCGCCGGCAAGAGCAGTCAGGTCAAGGCGCTGCTGGGGTCCGATGGCCAACTGGCCGTGTCGGTCTCCCACACCACCCGGGCGCCCCGCGGCCAGGAACAACACGGTCGCGAATACTGGTTCGTCGACGACGCCACCTTCGACGCCATGGTGGCCGCGGGCGACTTCTTCGAGTGGGCGCAGGTGCATGACAACCGCTACGGCACGTCGCGCCGTGCGGTGCTGCAGGAGCTCGAGCGTGGCCAGGACGTGGTGCTGGAAATCGACTGGCAGGGCGCACTCAACATCAAGCGCCTGTTTCCCGATGCGGTGCTGATCTTCATCCTGCCGCCGAGTTGGGAAGAACTGGAACGGCGCCTGGTAGGCCGGGGAGAAGATGCGCCTGAGGTGATCGAGCGGCGCCTGAGCAACGCCCGGCTCGAGGTGTCCAAGGCGCGCGAATTCGACTTCGTTATAATCAACGGTTGCTTCGAAGACGCCCAAGCTGAGCTGCGCACCGTGGTTCAGGCGCAGCGGCTTCGTTACTCGGCCCAATGCCGTCGGCGTCCTGAAGTCTTCAGCGCGCTCGGCCTTTAGGCCTGCTGCCCTACTCCAGCCTCGCGCAGCCCGCGTGGGGCGCCAACTTCCTACGGAACCTGAACATGGCCCGCATCACTGTCGAAGATTGCCTGGAAAAGATCCCCAATCGCTTCCAGTTGGTGCTGGCGGCCACCTACCGCGCCCGCATGCTCAGCCAGGGCCATGCCCCCAAGATCGACAGCCGCAACAAGCCCGGCGTCACCGCGCTGCGCGAGATTGCCTCCGGTCAGGTCGGCGTGGAGATGCTGCGCAAGGTTCCGGTTTGATCCCGGCCTGACGCCGCCCCGCCCCCGGCCTGTTAAATTCAGGCCATGGGTTTGAGATCACTCGCTGCCGACCTGTTGCCGACGGCCCTCCAAGGGGGCTTGAGGCTCGCACGCGCATCGAACCACCAACCCCCGCCCGAGGTGGCGTCCTTCGCGGTGCTGCAGGACCTGCTGGGCTACCTGCCCAAGGGTGACCTCAAGCTCGTCCGCGAGGCCTTCAAGTTTGCCGACGAGGCCCACCTTGGGCAGTTCCGCGCCAGCGGCGAGCCCTACATCACCCACCCCATCGCCGTGGCCGGCCTTTGTGCCGGTTGGCGCCTGGATGCGCAAGCCATCATGGCTGCGCTCATGCACGACGCGATGGAGGACTGCGGCGTCACCAAGCCCGAACTGATCGAGCGCTTCGGTGCGCCCACGGCCGAACTCGTGGACGGCCTGACCAAGCTCGACAAGCTCAAGTTCAGCACCCGCGAAGAATCCCAGGCCGAAAGCTTTCGGAAGATGCTGCTGGCCATGACACGCGATGTGCGGGTGATCCTGGTGAAGCTGGCCGACCGGCTGCACAACATGCGCACGATGTCGGCCATGGTGGCGGCCAAGCGTGGGCGCATCGCACAGGAAACACTGGACATCTACGCGCCCATCGCGCACCGCCTGGGTCTGAACCAGGTCTACCGCGAACTGCAGGAACACAGCTTCGCCTACCTGTACCCCTGGCGATATGCCGCAGTCAACAAGGCGGTACAGCGCTCACGCGGTTGGCGGCGCGACATCGTCGAGCGGGTGGAGCGCGAAGTGCACGAGGCCTTCAACCAATCCCGCATGAAGGTGGGTATCAGCGGCCGCGAGAAGACCGCCTACTCGATCTACCGCAAGATGCGCGAGAAGCACACGAGCTTCGCGCAGGTCAACGACCTGTTCGGCTTCCGTGTGGTGGTGCCGCAGATCACCGACTGCTACACCGCGCTGGGCGTGCTGCACCAGCTCTACAAGCCCGTACCCGGCCGTTTCAAAGACTACATCGCCATCCCCAAGGCCAACGGCTACCAGAGCCTGCACACCACGCTCGTGAGTCCCTTGGGCACGGCCGTGGAGTTCCAGATTCGCACCGAGGCGATGGACGCCGTGGCCGAAAGCGGCATCGCCGCGCACTGGATGTACAAGGGCAAGGAAAACGCCAGCGATGCGCAGCAGCTCGGTGCGATGTGGCTCAAGTCGCTCATCGACATCCAGGACGAAACGCGCGACCCGGCGGAGTTCCTGGAGCACGTGAAGATCGACCTCTTCCCCGACGAGGTGTACGTCTTCACGCCACGCAGCAAGATCCTGGCGCTGCCCAAGGGCGCCACGCCCGTGGACTTTGCCTACGCCATCCACTCCGACGTGGGCGACCGGTGCGTGGCCGCCAAGGTCAATGGCGAGACCGTGTCGCTGCGCACCGAGCTGCGCAGCGGCGACGGGGTGGAGGTGGGGACGGCAC
>Ga0082207_1001472_pt1 | contig 11121 bp, 6 predicted proteins | sample LakMenEpi10Aug09_FD_71540 | JGI IMG/M metagenome (GOLD analysis project Ga0082207, IMG submission 71540) | reverse complement strand
GGCGGGCGGGTCGGGGGTCCCATGCGCGGGAAAACTGACGGCAGCGCCCGCATCGGCCGGTGCGGTCACCGGCGCGGCGGCGATGGACTCGCCGTTGAGCCGGGCGCCGCCACCGCGGCGGGCCGTAAAGCACTCGTCCCGCACCGGGTCGTAGATCGTCGCCACCACGATGTCGTCGCCGTCGGCCAGCGCGATCGACACGCAGTAGGCAGGGAAGCCGTGGACATAGTTGGTCGTGCCGTCGAGTGGATCGACGATCCATCGGGTGCCGCTGCCCGAATGGCCTGGCACCCCAGGCGGCAGTGGCGGCCGGCCCCCTTCCCCTTCCTCTCCCACAAAACCGTGCGCCGGAAAAGCCTCGAGCACGACCCGACGCACCTCCGCCTGAGACGCATGGTCGGCCTCGGTGACGAGGTCGCGAGGCCCCTTCGACGTGGCCTTGAAGCGGCCGACCCACTCCTGGAGCACACGGCCGCCGGCCCGGGCGGCAGACTCACAAACCTGAAGCGGATCGGGGGATGACGACATGACGGGATCGGAAGCAGGGTGAACGCGGGCGGTGAACGCGGACGGCCATGCGTGGCACCGCGATGACGCGGCAGTGTAGCAGCCGCCACGTGATGCCCGGAGCGGTGACTGTCCCGCTACAATCCCTGCCTTAACTCGTCCCTTTCCTCTCCCGGCAATCCTCTCGTGAACTCCTCGCCAACTGCCGTGCCCGCCACATGGTCGATCTCCGGAAGTGTGGCCTCCTGGCCGCACGCTGATGGTGGTGGGCAGATCGACGTCGCGGCGGCCAGCCGCGGGCTCGAGATTCAAGCGGCGTCGGGCGGCCGTGATGCGGTGCTGGGCGTCAACCTTTCGGCGCTCGCCGATCACTGGCTCCGCGGTGCTGATTTGGTCGCGACCTACGAACCCGACGACCCGCGGCGACTGCGGTCCACCGCGATGTGGCGATCGCATGGCCGCCACGAGGGCGTCGCGTCGTGGGAACTCGTCGTGTCGGCGCAGACGTCTCTCCTCGAAACGGAGGTGGCGGTGGACGTCTGGTCGGACATCGCTGCCGACAGCCTCCTCTGGTTATCTGGCGGCAACGCACCGCGCTGGAGGCCGATCGCGCCGGGCGAGACGCTGCCGGAGAGTGCCGCGGCGATCCTCGCCCGCCGCGCAGGATCGTCTTGCCTCATCGCGGTGCATCCGGCAGACGCGCGGCGGATCGACATCGAGACCTCGGCCGGTCGCTGCGGCGTCACGTGCAGGCTGTTTGCCGCACCGCTCGAGAAGGGAGTGCTGCTGCGGAGCCGCGTGGTAGCGGCGATCGGGCCCGAGAGGAACGACGAAGCCTGGGCCGACCGGGTGCTGCAGGCATTCGCCGCGTCGCCTCCGCTCCTGACCACCTGATCGCCGCCGCACTCGCCGCGTCTCCGACGCGGTCCAAAGTCCACCCGCACTGCGGCTCGGCGAGTTCACGCCGCTACGAGCGACGCCGGCCGGAGAGGACGCCATCTCATGTCCTCCTAGCCCTTTCCTGTGCAACGGGGGAAAGGCGGGAGACTCACCCTTTATTGGCATTGAGGGCCTTGCCGAACAGGATCGCGCGTCCCCGGGTTAGCCCAGCTTCACCAGACCATCGGCCCCCGACGGCTTTTCCGGTTGTATCTGCAAGGTGGGCTCCATCCGGCGGCAAGCTCATGTCGAAATCATGAGGACCATGAACTGCGGGGCGAAGTACACGTTCACGGCCCGTCGGCCTGCTGCGGCCATCGCACTTGCGTGGATCATCTGCCTCGAGCCACTCGTCGGCGCGGAGTTTCAGGAACTCAACACCGATCGTGATGCGTTCACGCCCGCGACCACGACTGCGAAGGCAGGCGACGTGCTCACCGAGGCGTCCTATGTGTGGATCGACAACCGGGGACTGCCGGCCACGAACAGCTACCCGGAGCTGCTCGTGCGGATCGGTGCCCAAGAACGGTTCGAATGGCGGTTCGGCTTCAACTACGAGCAGAACTCGGGGGGGAGCGTCGTTGCGGCGGTTGAAGTCGGCGAACCGCCGCGGGGCGGGACCGGGACCGATGAGGCGAATCTACTCTACGGCATCAAGGTCCGTGTGACCGATCAGGCGGGCTGGCTGCCGCGCAGCGCCGCCATCGTGGAGGCCTTCACGCCTGTCTACGGCGATATCTCGGGCACCGAGCCGTCGGCCACGTACGCGTTTGGATGGGCGTTGCCCGCAGAATGGCGGTTTGATACCGCAATCCGCTATGCCCGCGCCGAAAGCAGTGAGGGTTGGTTTGATCGCTGGATGCCCTCGACTGTGTTGCGGATCCCTGTCACGGAACGATTCGAGGTTCACGCCGAGTGGTTCAGCAGCTGGACCCAGGGCCTCGCCGATGAGACGGTGCAGCCGTTCGCCGGTCCCGGCACCCACTTCATGCTGACCCCAACGGTCGAGATCGGCTGCCGAATGGGCTGGGGGCTCACCCGCGATGCGGCGGGCTACTTCTTCGATACCGGCATCGGCTGGCAGTTCTGACGCTCAGCCGGTCACTGGCTCGGATCGAAGTGACCCGATGAGAACGACCGCGCTGCCCCTCCATGCAGCGTCGTTGGCGTGGCCCGCTTGTCGCTGCGCGACCGCCTCGGCGAGCCGCATGAGGAACGCCTCATTTTCGGTCGTGCCTCATCGCTGGCCACCTGACCGCCGTGGGGCCGATGAGCCGCGGCTTTTTTGACGTGGCGTGATTCGGCCTGCGGGCGTTACATTGCCCCCATCTTTCCTGTATTTCCTTCCGCCACGGACCGGCGCCTGGAAGGCGACGGTTCGGCGCGCCCTGTAATGGAGGAGGTGACACGCGTGGCCGACATCGTGTTCGCGTTCGACCCGGCGATCCACCGACCGATCGCCGCGCCCGAGGGGGCACCCGCCGACATTGCCGAGTGCGTGACGACCGCCGCGGCAACGTCGCTTGCCGAGGCCGCCTCAGTGGCCACGCGGAGCCAGGCGGCGGCGCTGGTGATCTGCGGCCGACTCCTCGATCCCTCTCGCGCCAGTTCCGCGCAGGCCGCGGGCCTGCGTCGGGTGATCACCGACCTCGCCGCCGTCGGCTGCCGCACCGTGGTGGTCGTTGATGAGCCGCTGGTCTGCCACGAGCTCGCGCGGATGCTCGGCGAGCCACGCGGCCTGTTTTTTGTCACGCCGCTGGCGCCGCTGGAGTTCGAGGTCCGCGGCCTGACGGTCGAGATCGTCTCCGCCCATGGCCCAGCCGGCGCGGGCTCCGCCGCGACCGTTTCCGCGGACCCTTCCCCGCTGCATCGCCGGATCGTGATCGGCTGGGACAACGCCCTGTGGAGCCAGCAGCGGTGGGTCGGCGACGAGCCGCAGTTCGGCGTCGTTCCCACGCCACGAACCACGCCCTCGGCTGCGGCATTCGCGACCGCGGCGACGTCGTCGGCCAGCTGGTCGCAACCAGGGGCCTTTTGGATCTGGGCGTCGCGGCAGCCGCAGGCGCTCCCCCCGGGCGTGCACTTCCTTCCTGCGCTCCAGGCCCGCGGCGTCGCTGAGGCGTCACCGGGAGCCTGCTGCACGCTCACGCTCCTCGATCGCGAGGCGATCGAGTTGGCCACCGCCGATGCCTTCGCAACGCCGCATGCCGACTGGCGGGGCACGTGGCACGAGGTTCCCACCCATCGCGTCGCCTGGCGGACCGTGTCGATCGAGTCGCCCACCGGCGGCGACGAGGAACTCGCCACCGCCATCTGGGCCGCGCTCGAGAAGCAGCCCCTGGATCGTGCGGCAGCCGTCGATCTGGTCCGCTGCTCCGTGGCCTGCGGCACGGCCGTGGCCCGCCGCGTCCGCGTGGGCGAAATCGCCGCGGAGACGCTCGCCCGCCTTCGCGAGCTCTACGACGCCAAGACGTTCCGCGTCTGGTGCCACGAGCTCGTCGCGGAGCCCACCGAATCGCTCGCCCCGCTGGGCCACGCCCGCTCGGGCGGCCGGCCCGGATCGACCACGTCGTTCTCGTCGGCGCTCGCCGACATCGTGACGATGGTCGAGGAGTCGCAGACGCTCGCGGCCCCCGAGGCCCGCGAGGCTGGCTGGCTCGCCCTCGAACTGATCGAGTCGGTCTGACCGTTTGCCTAACCCCTCTAACGCCCCCTGACACCGACGAATCGCGGAGCCTGCCATGTTCATCGAACGCATCGAGGTGGAACGCTTCGGAGCCCTCGACCGCACCTCCATCGACCGCCTCGGCCCCGGCGTGCAGGTGCTCTACGGCACCAACGAGACCGGCAAGACCACGCTGCTGGAGTTTGTCCGCGCAGTCTTCTTCGGTTTCGAGGGGCTGTTCCGCCGCGGCGTGCTCGATGCCAGGAAGCCGTGCGCCGGCAGGCTGCTCGTCCGCATGCCGCCCGACGACACCCTGATCGCGATCGAGCGGCGGCACGAGGGCCCCGAACTCGGCACGCTCACCAACGAGAGCTATGCCGACAACGTGGTCGGGCTTGGCGGCGATGCCGGGGATCTGGTGCGGATCGCCGACGTTGATCCCCGGCACAACCACGACACCCGCCACAAGATCTACCTCCAAGACGTCGTCGGTGACATCGACGAAACCACGTTCACCAGCGTGATGGCGTTTGGCCTCGACGAGCTCCACGAACTGCGGACGCTCGAGCCCGAGGGCTGCGGCCGCCGGCTCTACGAACTCGCCGCGGGTCTGGACCGCTCCACCGTCGCCCGTGTGCTCGGCCACCTCCGCGAGGCGATCGAGCGGATCGATTCGTCCAATCCCACGGTCTCCCCGCTGGCCGCGCTCGAGGCCCGGCAGGCAGACGTTCTCGAGCGGATGGCTGCGGCTGGTTCGCCGGCCGTGGTCGCCGGCAGCCTCTGGACCGAGCTGGCTCACCTCGACGCGGAGATCGCGGGAATCGAGCCGCGGATCGACGCGGCCTTGAAGGCCGAGGACGTGGTTCGCGGCGTGCTCACGCTCGAGCCCTTGCACGCGGAGTGGCGGAGCACTGCGGAGCGGCTCGCGGCGCTCGAGTCGGCGCCCCTCGTGCATCCCGATCGCGACTCCTGGCGGCTTGCGAATCGGAAGCTGCGGAGCTTCCAGCGGCTCGCCGCGAAGCGGAAGAAGTACCGCGCGAAGTATGCCCGCCAGTTGCGGGAGTTGCCCGTCGAGACCGCCGTGTGGCGAAAGCGGGCGCTCGTCACGACCATCCTCGACGAAGCCCCGAAGCTCGAACGGCTCACCGCCGAAGCGGCCCGTGCCGAAAGCCACGCGCGGCTTGCCGCCCGCCGATTCGGCGAGCAGGTGGGCGTGGCCGGTCTCTCGCGGGTGGTGCCGGTCGTGGCGAACCTCGATGCCGACGGCGGCACGATCCCCGAGGTGCTGCTCCCTGAAGGCTTCGCCCTCTCGTTCGGCCCCCTCAAGGCCCGCGCCCGCGACTGTTCCCGCGCCTCCCGCGAGGTGGCCGAGGCGAAGCGTGTGCTCGCCGAGTCCAAGCGATCGCTCAACGACACCAAGGGGAGCGTGAAGGGCGCCGGCTCGGGCCTCGCAGGGCTCACGATCGCCCAGGCGATCGAGCAGGCCACGGGCCGCGCCGCCGCCATCCGCAAGCGGATCGCCGCCGGCGACCAGCTCGCGGAGCTCGACCGCACGATCGCCAAGATTGACCGCGCGGTGACCGAGAGCGTGGGCGACCAGCTCGTGCCGGCTCCCTGGTTGATCGGACTGGGCACGCTGTTCACGCTTGGCATCGGCATGCTGCTCTCCGGGTTGCTTCTGCCGAGAGAGGTCACCGGCTCGATGGCCTACGCGATGGCGGCACTCGGGCTCGCGGGCGCGGGCGTGGCGTCGGTCACGACCTGGTCGCTCGACAAGAACTCGACCGTCCGGCTCGACGCCCTGCGGCACCAGCTCGAGGTGGCGAAGGAGCAGCGGGATGAACTCGTCAAGCAGTGCGGCGCGCTCGACGGCACGATCCCGGCCGATGCCACGCTCTCGCTCGACCGCCGGCTCGCCCTGGCCCAGGCCGAGGTCGACCGGCTCGAGGAACTGCTCTCCCGCGAGGGCTCGATGCACGTGCTGGCCGACAAGATCACGCTCGCCGAGCAGTCGCTCGCCCACGCGCTGGAGGCCCGCACGGCAGCCCGCGGCCGCTGGCGAAAGTCGCTCTCGTCGCGTGGTCTGCCCGCCACGCTCACGCCCCGCGAGGTGCGGCAGATCGCCGCCCACCGCCACACGCTGCTCACGCTCGACGACGACCGCAAGCGTCTCTCCGAGGAGGCCCGCCACAAGCGTGACGAACTCGCCGCCTTCACGCGGCGGATCGACGAGGTGCTCGTGGAGTGCGAACTCGTGCCCGAGGCGATGCCCGGCGACCACCTCAAACTGCTCGAGGAGCGACTCGATGCGGAGCGGTCGGCGATCCGCCGCCGCAGCCAGCTCACGCGGCGACTGGAGTCGGCCCGCCGCCGGCATCGCAGCGCGCTGCGGCAGGTCCACGTGGCCGAGCGTGCCGTGAAGGAGTTTCTCGTCCGCTGGGGCGTGGACACGGAGCAGGAGTTCCTCGCCAAGGTCGACCGCCGGCCGGAGTATGAGGAGGCCCGCACGTCCGCAGCGGTGGCGGAGCTCGCCTGGTCGGAAGCCCGGCGGCGGACGACCGAGCCGCCGGAAGTCGACCGCTGGCTGGCCGAGGCCCACGTGGTGCCCTTGGCCAAGCGGCTCACCGAGGCCCGCGAGGTGACACAGCGGCACCGCGCCGCGCTCGCCGCCGCCACCGAGCGGCGGCAGGTTGTGGCCGATCGCGTGGCCGCAGCTGCCAACGACCACACGCTCGAAAGCCTGCAGGCGGAACTCGCCTCGATCGAGGAGCGGCTCGGCGAGCAGCAGCAGCGGCGCGACCTGCTCCATCGGGCGCATGTGCTGCTCGAGCAGACGCGGGCCGCGGTGGCCCGCGATCACCAGCCCCCTGTGCTTCGCGAAGCCTCGCGTTGGCTCGCCCGGCTCACGGAGGGCCGCTACCCGTCGATCACGACCGCCATCGACGAGGCCCGGCTCGAGGTCCACGACGCCGACGGCGATCTCTGGAATCCGGAGCGGCTCAGCCGGGGCACCCGCGAGCAGGTGTTTCTCGCTCTGCGGTTGGCCCTGATCCGTGATCTCGGCCGGCACGACGTCAGCCTGCCGGTGGTGATGGACGATGCGCTGGTCAACTTCGACGACGCCCGGGCCCGCTCGGCGGCCCGCGTGCTCGTGGAGTTTGTCGCGGAGCAGGCGGCCGACCGGCAGATGCTGGTGCTCACCTGCCATGAACACGTGGCGAAGACGTTCGCGGCCGCCGGCGCCCACGTTCGCTCATTCACCGACCCCGCGCCGCTCTTCGGCACCGTCGCCACGGTGCCCGAATCGCTTCCCAAGCCTCGCGCGAAACCAAAGCCCGAGCCGCGGCCGCTCCCGCCGGTCGTCGAGGCGACGCCGATCGCCCCGCCACCGGCCCCGGAGCCGGTCTCACCACCGGTCAACGAGGGCGACCTCTGGCCGGCGGAGGCGTTCTTCTTCGGGTCGGCAAGCAACGCGCCGAAACGCGGCCGCCGCCGCTAACGCTTCGCGATCCACCAGTAGCACAGGTTGTCAACCTGTGCCAGCGCCACGCTTCACCGCAGGTTACCAACCTGCGGCTACGTACGGATCCATCACTCCGCACGTAGCACAGGTTGTCAACCTCTGCCAGCGCCACGCTTCACCGCAGGTTACCAACCTGCGGCTACGGGCGGGCCTCGCTCGCCACACGTAGGTGCAGGTTGTCTACCTGCACCCGAAACACGCTCAGCCCCGTATCACCACCGGCTACACCACGCCCTGCTGGATGTCGCGGAGATACCGCTGACGCATCTGGGCCAGCAGCATGCTGAGGTAGGCGTTGGCGCCCAGCGACATGAAGAGCGCAATCAGGCTGCCGATGAGCCAGCCCCAGGGACGCTCGGCTACGACGCCAACCGAGCCTGGGTTAGTGTCGGCGAGCCGCGCCGAGGTCACCGCGACCGGCGCTGCCTGGCGGGGCTTCCGCGAGGCCTCGAGCACCGCCCGCTCGACCGCAGGCGGCCAGGCGTCACCGACGAAGATCCGCACGCGACGCACATCACGGGCGTCGGCCGGCACGTCGCTGGTGAACTGGTAGGGGCTCGAACTCTTGACGAGATCTGGCTCGACGCGAACGAGGTAGTCGCCGCCGCCCTCATCGGTCGGCACGTAGGCCGCCTCGATGCCGGTCATCAGGAACGTCGCCACCAGCAGCACAAAATCGAGCATCATCGATCCTTTCTCTTCGCTCCGCGGGCATCCGCCGCGACCCCACGATTCCACCCTCCCGACACCTGCCTATGCAAGGCCGGTCGGCGGGTCGTTCCGCCGGGCGGCTGTCAGCCGGTCCCAGCCGGGGCCCTCTTCGCCCGAAAGTCTGCCGATTTCGGCCTGAAGCATGGTCAGGGCGGCCTGCAGGAAGGCGACGGCGATGGGCCCCACAAAGATCCCGATCGGCCCGAGGGCCCCCACGCCCCCGAGCACGCTGAGCAGCGCCAGGAGCGGGTGGAGCTTTGACTGCCCATGGAGAACCAGCGGCTTGATGATGTTGTCCACGGTGGAAACCACGCAGAAGCCCCAGAGGGCGAGGCCGGCCGCCGACCAGGCGTCCTTCTCGAAGAACAGCAGATAGAGGCTGGCCGCCCCCCACACGATCGCCGCACCCGCAATCGGCACGAGCGCCCCGAAGAAGGTGAGCAGCGTGAGCAGGAACACCTTCCCGAGACCGGCGACGTAGAAGCCCAGGCCCGCCAGCGCCGCCTGCACCACCGCGGCGAGCAGGATCGAACTGACGACCGCACGGCTCACCTCCTCGAACTCCGCAAGCAGCTGCCACTGATAGCGGCGGTCGAGCGGCATCAGCCGGGTGACGCCCTCGATCATCCGCCCGCCGTCGGCGAAGAAGTAGAATAGGCTCACCACGGTGACGATCGCGCCGATGAGGATCTTGGCGATCACCGCGGGGGCCCGCGCCGCGATCGGCCCGATCCACTCCTCGATCAGCCGCTTGAGTTCGCCGTTGACGCTCTCCGCCGTGAGCTGGAGCCCCGTGGCCTCGTTGAAGCGGGCGACGAGCCCATCGAGCACATGAGGATCGAGCTTCATGGCGTCGGGCCGACTCAGAATCCCCACCGCTTCGCCCCCCGCGCGAAAGATGAGCAGCGACACCGGTGCGAGCACGATCAACACCACCAAGAGCGTGGAGAGCCCGGCCGCGGCCCAGTCGGGCCACCGCGTCCGTTCGCGAATCCAGCGGTGCATGGGCCCGAAGATCACCACCAGCATCGCCGCAAGAAGCATCGGGAGCAGGAAGCCGGCCATCACCCGGAAGGAGAGCAGGCCAAAGAGCACCACCAGGCCGAGGAGCACGCCGAAGGAGATCAGGCGGGTCATGATCAAAGGAAGGCCCAGGGTGACGGAAAGGCGGCGAGGAGAAGTGTACCTGGCCACCGTCCCCCAAGCCCACCAGCGCACGCGGTGAGGCCGGCCCGTTCCGGCGCAGCATCGGAATGAGATCGCAAGGTATCCTTGGCATTCCTCCCGCCCAGGAACCGCCCCGCCCATGCGACCGCTCGACGTCTCCCTCGTCGTTCCGGTGCGCGACGAGTCGGGCACCATCGGCCCACTGGTGGCCGAGATCCGTGAGCGACTCGACGCGGCGGGCCTTGCCTGGGAGTTGTTCCTCGTCGACGACGGCTCAACCGACGGTTCTTGGAACGAGATCGTCGACGTGGCGGCGGGAGACGACCGCGTCATGGGCGAACGGCACGACTCCGGCCTGGGCAAGTCGGCCGCGTTGATGACCGGCTTTCGCCGCTGCCGCGGCCGGCACGTGGTGATGCTCGACGGCGACGGCCAGGACGACCCCGCCGAGATCCCGCGGATGGTTCGAATGCTCGACGCCGACCCCGCCGTCAGCCTGGTCAACGGCTGGAAGACGCCGCGGCTCGACCCCTGGCACAAGACGCTCCCCTCGCGGGTGTTCAACCTGCTGGTCGGCTGGGTGACGGGGCTCCATCTGCACGATCACAACTGCGGCCTCAAGGCGATCCGCGGCGACGTGGCCCGCGGCCTCCATCTCACGACCGACATGCACCGTTTCATCCCCACGCTCGTGTCGCTTGGCGACCACGGCGTGGTGGAGGTGCCGGTCCACCACCGGCCGCGGATGCGGGGCGTGTCGAAATACGGCATGGGCAGGTTCTTCCGCGGCCTCGCCGACCTCGGCCGCGTCGCAGCGATGATCACGGCGATCCCCGAACAGGACGACGCCTCGGCCCGCCGTCGGCTGCGGTGGGGCGTGTATGCGATCCTCGCCGCGGTGGCCCTTGGCGGGATCGTCGGCCGGATCGCCGCGGTGGCGAGTATCGATCGCATCGCCCTGGAAAACCGGCTGGTCGAGGAGGCGGTGAAGCGCGAGGCTGCGGCGGGTGGGCCGGTCGACGCGGCCGCGGTGCGGGCCCGCATCGAGCGCGAGAAGCGGCTCGTGCGGCCGTTCCTCTCGGGCAACGACCGCAGCCGCTGGACGACCGTCCGGGCGCTGGTGGAGCGGGGCACGTTCGCCATCGAAGACATCGTGGTCGAGCCCGGCTGGGACACGATCGACGCGGTCGTGCATCCGGACCACGCCGGCACGCTCCACCTCTATTCGAGCAAGCCGCCACTGCTGGCGGTGCTGTGCGCGGGCCCGTACTGGCTGCTCACGAAGCTCACCGGCTGGACGCTCGGCGATCACCCGTTCGAGCTGGGCCGCCTGCTGCTCGTGATCTGCTCGCTCCTCCCGTTCGCCGTCTTCCTCGCCTTCACGCTCCGGCTGGTGGAGGCGATCGGCACGTCCGACTGGGGACGGCTCTGGGGGGCTGCGGTGGTCACCTGCGGCACGCTCCTGTCGACCTTCGCGGTGGTGCTCACGAACCACCTCCCCGCGGCGGCCTGCACGGGGGCCTCGGCCTGGTGCGTGCACCGGATCCGCTGCCAGGGAGCCACGGGCCCGCTGCCGTTCGCGGCCGCCGGGCTGACCGCGGCGCTGGCC
>Ga0082207_1001470_pt1 | contig 11126 bp, 9 predicted proteins | sample LakMenEpi10Aug09_FD_71540 | JGI IMG/M metagenome (GOLD analysis project Ga0082207, IMG submission 71540) | reverse complement strand
TGCGCAACAACAAGGGATTTCTTGTACGGCGCACGCTGGGGAGGCTTGTGGCCCATCGAGTGTTTGGGAAGTGCTGAAAAATTTTCATCCCACCCGCATCGGCCATGGGGTGCGCAGCATTGAAGATCCGGCGCTGATGGAGCATTTGAAAGCGCACGACATTCATCTGGAGGTTTGTCCGAATAGCAACCTGCAGACCAATATGTATCCCCGCATTGAGGATCATCCGGCTGATCGGATCCTTCGCTCCGGTGTATCCATGAGTGTTAATACAGACGCCCGTACGGTAACACCCACTACCTTATCAGATGAGTATGCCTTACTGCACCGAGTGTTCGGGTGGACGCTGTCCGATTTTCGTCATTGTAATTTGGAGGCAGTTCGACATTGTTTTGCCAAGGCGGATCTGAAGCAACGGCTCAAAGAACAAATTGAAACGGGTTATCCAATAGCCTGATGAGTTTCATCATCCCTTCGGTATACATTCAGATAAAATGGTTTATTTTTCAAATCGATGAATCTACTATCACCGGCCATTTCATCTTTGGCGCGTATGCGCAGCTGGCGTATCGATGCATGGCGTGATAACCCAATGAATGCACAGCGCGATGTGTTGCAGGAGTTGGTGACCGCTGCACAATACACGGCTTTCGGAAGACAATATCAATTTTCTTCTCTTTTTAATATCCGTTCTTTTAAAGAGGCTGTACCGGTTCATGAGTATGAAGATCTGAAGCCTTATATCGATCGGATCATGCAGGGCGAACAGAATGTGTTGTGGGATACCCCCATTTCCTGGTTTGCCAAGAGCAGTGGTACCACAAGCGATCGGAGTAAGTTCATTCCAATCAGTCAGGAAAGTTTATCGAACGGCCATTACAAGGCATCGAAGGATGTGCTGACGATGTATTATCAGTTTCATCCGGATTCTAATTTACTGACCGGGAAGGGACTGGTGATCGGAGGTAGTCATACGTTGCATGCGGTGAACCCGGAGGCGCAATATGGAGATCTCAGTGCGGTGCTTTTGCAGAATTCTCCTTTTTGGGGACATTGGCTTCGTACGCCCGATCTGAGTATCGCGTTGATGGATGAATGGGAGTCCAAGATCGAGAAGTTGGCGGAGGCGACCATTCCGGAGAATGTGACGTCTATTTCGGGCGTGCCTACGTGGACGCTGGTATTATTTCGTCGGATATTAGAGATTACCGGGAAGTCGGCCATGCATGAAGTATGGCCCAATCTGGAGTTATATCTACATGGAGGCGTTTCCTTTACGCCGTACAGAGAACAGTTCGAGCAGATCATCGGTAAGCCGATCCATTATTTGGAAATGTATAATGCCAGTGAGGGATTTTTTGCCGCACAGGATCGTCCGGGTACAGACGGAATGTTATTGTTCCCGGATCACGGCATCTTCATGGAATTCATGCCGATTTCCGAATATGGTAAAAAATATCCTGAAACGGTGGGCCTTGATAAGGTTGAGTTGGGTAAGCAATATGCGTTGATCATCAGTACCAATGGTGGTCTTTGGCGATATATAGTGGGAGATACCATTCAATTCACGCAATTGAATCCGTATCGTATCCGTGTTAGTGGTCGACTCAAGCATTACATCAATGCCTTTGGCGAAGAGGTGATCGTTGATAATTCTGACCGGGCCATTGCGGAGGCATCACGCCTCACCAATGCTATTGTATCGGATTATACCGCGGCTCCTTTGTATTTTTCTGCGGATGGAAACGGATCGCATGAGTGGATCGTGGAATTTGAACGACCACCCGATTCATTGGAGCGATTTACGGAAGAATTGGATCGGTCATTACAACAACTCAATACAGACTACGAGGCCAAGCGGCACAAAAGCATCGCGTTGCGCATGCCGGCGGTGCATCAGGCGCGTACCGGATTATTCGCAGATTGGCTGAAGGGAAGAGGAAAGCTGGGCGGACAACACAAGGTGCCCAGGCTCAGTAATGAGCGTACACTTATCGAGGAATTGCTTTCCATGAATAAGGCCTAATTTTGCTGCTAACAAAACACTGTTTATGAAATTGCTTGAAGGAAAAGTTGCGATCGTTACCGGAGCCGCTCGTGGAATCGGCGAAGCCATTGCCATTCAGATGGCGGAACAGGGTGCTAATGTGGCATTTACCTATGTCAGTGATAGCAGTGCCGAGAAAGCTGCTGCGCTGGAGCAAAAATTGCAGGCGATGGGTGTGAAGGCTAAAGCCTGGAAAAGCAATGCCGGCGATGCGGCGCAGTGTGAGTCGTTCGTGAATGAAGTATTGCAGGAATTCGGACAAGTGGATATCCTGGTAAATAATGCCGGCATCTCCAAAGACAATCTGTTGATGCGGATGACCAATGAGCAGTGGGATCAGGTGATACAGGTGAACCTGAACAGTGTTTTCTATATGACAAAACAGGTGATCCGTCCGATGATGAAAGCCCGCAACGGTGTCATCATCAATATGAGTTCCATTATCGGAGAGATCGGTAATGCCGGTCAGGCTAGTTATGCGGCGAGTAAGGCCGGTGTCATCGGTTTTACTAAATCGGTTGCCAAGGAGTTGGGTAGTCGCAACATCCGTTGCAATGCCATTGCGCCTGGTTTTGTAGAGACCGATATGACTCAATATTTGAAAGATGGTGAAGGTGCAGAGAAATACAAGGCCGGGATTCCGCTCGGGAAGTTTGCCTCTGCTTCAGATATTGCGAACGTTACGGTGTTTTTGGCCAGTGATATGGCGTCGTATATCACGGGTCAGACCATCAGCGTTTGTGGCGGATTGAATATCTGATGGTCAGTCCTTGACCTTCACTTTTTTTCGGTTCATATACTCATGCCATAGGATCATTGCCGCGATGGTGCGGTTCGGTCGCCAGGCATCTGCTAGTTGAAGCATCGTTTCTTTACTCACATCATCCGGTAGTCGTTTGTTTCGTTTCAGGCTATTGACTAATGCGATGTCTCCTAATGGGAATAAGTCGGTTCGCCGGAGGGCATGCATCAGATAGACGTCGATGGTCCAATTGCCGATCCCTTTTAATTGGATCAATTGTTCTCGCACTGATTCATCGGGCTGATGATGCAGGGCTCGCAGTTTGATCCGTTTGGATCGGACGGCATCTGTGAGTTCACGGGCGTAGACGATTTTCTGTCGGGTGAAATAACATTCTTTCAGTTCTGTATCGGTCAGTTTGGCGATTTTTTCCGGTGTAACCACTCCGATCCGATCTTTTAATCGATTGAATGCGGCGTAGGCGGCTGCAAGGGAAACCTGTTGTTCGAGAATGGTCAGTATCAGGGTTTGAAAACTGTTGGGTCGGACCCACATATTCGGATGACCGTGGTCCTGAATGATCCGTTTCAGGTCGGCATCACGTTTGGCGAGTCCGTCGCAAAGCCGTTTGAAATTATCCGCGTCGAAGCGCCGGATCATTTTTTCTTGAATTGAGCGATGGCATTTCGGGTGAATTCACTGAGCACAAGACGGCCACTGATCGCAGCCCGTTCGATGAGCAGATTATCCCAATGATCCGTACCCGTCCAGCTGGCTCGCTTGATCTCTTTCATGGCTTCCGGATTCGAGTTGGCCAATTGTTGTGAGAGACGTTCGATGGAGGCATCGACTCCGTTGATGGATTCATGTACTTCGGCGAAGAGTCCTTTTTCTCTGGCCCAGGCAGCTGAGCGCCAGGATTGAGCATCAAAGGCCAGTTGGGTGTAGGTGGCCGTACCCATTTTACGTTCTACAACCGGTCCGACCACAAACGGTCCGATACCAACAGCCAGTTCACTGAGTTTGATCGAGGCATTTTCGACCGCGATCGCATAATCTGCGGCTGCGGCTACGCCTACGCCCCCACCGACGCATTTTCCGTGTATGCGGGCGATGATCGGTTGAGGTGTTTTGCGCATGGCGTTGATGACATGTGCGAATCCGCTGAAGAAATTCAACCCGCCGGCCTCATCATCGATTGCGATCAATTCATCAAAAGAGGCGCCGGCGCAGAAAGCTTTTTCGCCCACGCTTTGCAACACGATCAGTTTTGTATCCGGGTCGTTTCCGACGGTACGGATCGTTTCGGCCAACTCCTGCAGGATCTTCCCCGGCAGCGAGTTGCTCTGCGGATGGAAGAATTCAATGCGGGCAATGCCCTCTTGTAATGATCTTTTTACATATCCCTCTTGCATAAAATTCCGTTTCTAGTAAGCAGAACCAATCGGTTCTTTGTTTGTTTTGTTGGTACAAACATTTATATATGATAAAGGTAAGCACACCTCTTATGATTTTGATCGGTACGATGCTTTTGTCTGCCAGCGCATCGGCCCAGAAATCTACACCCTCCCCTCAAAAGCGATATTGTAACCCGTTGGTGATGGGTCAGTCGCCGACGAAGCGACTGTCTGTCATTTATGAATATCAGGGCGGGTTTCATGTGCCCGGCCAATACACTAATACGTTGTTGCCCTCGCCAACTACGCATATCAATGCCGGCCATAATCTCCGCATTCAATACGGAAAGAATCTGATCATGAAGCCGAAGTTTTACATGACGTTCAATGCCGGTTATTGGTTCACCGGTTATAACGTGGATTTTCAACTTGGGGTTCCAACGCCCAACACATTCGCCAAATTGCTTGATCAGCGCTACTTCCATGGATTTTCCGCCAGTACCAATATGTTCAAGCCCCTGAACAGTAAGAATTTTCTGTTGGTGAACCTGACGGTTGAAGCAGCCGGTAATGGATTGGCGTTACGCGAATTCAGCGGCGACAATCTGTTGGCGGGTGGTGCCGTTATTTACGGCTGGAAAAAGGGTATGCAGCGGATGTGGGGGCTTGGTGTTTTCAGAGGCTACCGACTCGGCCGCGTGATACATGTTCCGGCGCTGTTATACAATGAGTCCTTCAATAAGAAATGGGGCGTGGATGCCTTATTGCCGGCGCGTGCGCAGGTACGTTACAATCGCTCGGCGAAACAGATCTGGACAGCCGGGTATGATCTGGACGGTACTCAATATGCATTGCGCACGAATGGTGGTGCATTCGACGGACAGTTTTTCCAGCGAGGCGAAATCCGTCCCCGTATCGGGTTTGAACGTCAGTTGGGCAAGTACGGAGCCTTTACGATGAACGGAGGTGTTCGTTTCAACGGGCGGTTCGACATCAGCAGTGACTATGCAGGAAAACAAACAGTATTGGAGAATAATCCGAAGGCCGGATTGTTTGTCAACGCCGGATTTCACGTAACAAACTTTCCGAAGAAAAAGAAAAAATGATCTGACGATACGAATGCTAATTGAAGGCCGGTTACTGTGTAGCCGGCTTTTTTGCGACCATGGTAAGGATCGTAGCGATGCCGGTGATCTCGTTGGTATCATCGATCATTTCGACTAACCATTTCACGATCCCTTTGTCGATGTCATCGCCGCGTTTGAAGTCCTCCGGCTTTTCCACGATCCGCTTGTCATTCGGCAATTTTTCTTTGCAGGTGAATCGGATATGAAGTCTATTTCCGGGGTATACCGGTTTGGTGAAACGAAGTTCATCGATACCATAGTTCAGCAGCACCGGATTTTTTTCATAGCTGTCCACAAAGAGTCCGGCCGCCAGACTCATAACAAAATATCCGTGCGCTACCTGTTGTTCGAACATAGTCCCTTCAAAGTCGGTGTCGACCATGTGTGCATAGAAGTGATCACCGCTCAGATCGGCAAAGGCGGTGATGTCTTCACTCGTAATGAGTCGTTCTTCCGTGATCAGCTGATCACCGATCTGCAGTTCTTCAAAATATTTTTTGAATGGATGTTTGCCCGGATCCTTCCCTTTTCCGAATGGTTGGTAAACCTGTGTGATCTCGGTGAGCATAGTCGGAGATCCTTGTATCGCGGTGCGTTGCAGATAGTGTTTTACGCCGCGGATGCCGCCCATTTCTTCGCCACCGCCGGCGCGACCCGGACCGCCATGCACCAAAAGAGGCAGTGGGGAGCCATGTCCGGTGCTTTCTTTGGCACAATCATTATTGAGCACGAGTATACGTCCATGGTGCGTAGCGGCACCGATCACATATTGTTGCGCGATCGATGTGCTGGCGGTTACAATGGTGGAGCAGAGGCTTCCTTTTCCGAGTTTACTGAGGGCGATGGCATCATCGATTCCTTCGTAGGGCATGAGGGTGCTAACCGGACCGAAAGCTTCTACTTCGTGAACAGAGCGTGTTTGCCAGGGGGTTTCATTCAGCAGTAACAAGGGGGAAAGGAATGCGCCGGCTTTTGCATCTGCATCAATTACTTCAACTTCATTCATCGATCCGTAGATCAACTTGGAATCTTTTAGCAAGATCTGTGTCTGATGCAGTACTTCTTCGCGTTGTGTTTGTCCGGCCAGTGAACCCATCCGAACTTTTTCATGCAAAGGATTCCCGATGAGGGTTTGTGAGAGTGCGGTGGACAGAAAACGGGCAATGTCTTCCAGTTTGTTCTTCGGCGCGAAGATGCGTCGTACACCGGTGCATCGCTGACCGGCTTTGAGTGTCATTTCTTTTCGGATTTCTTTGATGAAGATGTCCCACTCCGGCATACCGGGTGTTACATCATCCCCGAGTACGATACAGTTCAGACTATCTGCTTCCATGTTGAAGGGTACATTCTCTTGGAGAATGCGCGGATGGCTACGAAGAGTGAGTCCGGTGGAGGCACTTCCGGTGAATGTCACCACATCCTGATAGTTCACATGATCGAGCAAGTCACCCGCCGACCCGCACAGCAATTGAAGCGATCCTTCCGGAAGAATGTTGGAGGCGATGATCTCCCGTACGACTGCTTCTGTGAGATACGAGGTGACGGTGGCTGGTTTGACGATTGCGGGCATACCGGCGAGCAGGTTGACGCCGATCTTTTCCAGCATACCCCACACGGGGAAATTAAACGCGTTGATGTGTATAGCCACACCTTCTTTGGGGACGAGTATATGCGTACCCATGAATGTGTTACCCTTGCTCAGGTTGTGTGATTCTCCGTCAATGCAAAAGGGTTGATCAGGAAATTTTCGGCGAAGGGAAGCATTGGCAAAAAGGTTACCGATGCCTCCTTCAATATCTACCCAGCTATCGGCTTTAGTGGCCCCGGTTTGGTAGCTGATCGCATAAAATCCATCCAGCTTGGTGCGCAAGTGGAGTGCGAGTGCTTTTAGCATGTTGCCTCGCTGGTGAAATGTCATTTTACGTAGAGCCGGGTTTCCGACCGTACGGGCATATTGGATTGCAGCCCCCATATCGATACCCTTGGTACTGGTTTGGGCGATGGGTTCACCTGTGACGGCATTATAGAGTGTCTGTCCGTCTCCGTCTCCCGTCATCCATTGTCCCTGTACGTAGTTTTCCAGCTTTTTCATGGCAGCATTTAGAGGCAAACTTAGTCCAAGTTTTGCTCTAATTTTGGTTCTCTTTTTCATTCAACCCTTATCTATGCGCATCCTTTCTCTATTCGTTGTTTCTGTTACTCTGATCGTTGTTTCCTGTGGCGATTCAAGTCACGACAATCACGAATCGAAATCCGAACCCAAGACGTCCCTGGATTCCCTTTATTCATCGATCTGGGATGCGCATGATGTGGTGATGCCTAAGATGGGCAAGATCCGCGGGGCGCAGAAAAAAGCTGCCCGCATGTTGGATTCATTGAACATTGCTTGGGCCAATAGGGGAATGGCCGAACCGGCTGAGGTCAAATCCATGAAGCGGTCTTTACAGGATCTGATCGATCAATTGAATTATGCCGATTACGCGATGGACCGTTGGATGACGGAGTTCAATATCGATTCGGCACAAACAAAGGGAGAGTCTCGCCGTCCATATTTGGAGTCCGAGAAAGTGAAAGTCGATCGCGTGAAGGAGGCCATTTTACGCGGACTGGCACAGGCCGATTCATTATTCTCGGTGATCCGATAAGCAGCAGGAATGGCCAGCTCGCTCAGAATCTTTACGCGACGTTTTTTTATTTACATCAATGCGGTGTTGGGGATTCTTTTCCTGTTGGCCTGCTTGGTGCCTCAGCTTCCACCACAGGACTGGTGGTTCATTGCTTTTCTGGGATTGGTTTTTCCCTTCTTGCTGGCCGGACTCTTGATTTTTTTCATTGGTTGGCTGATCCTTTGGAAACCGGCTCGTTTGCTGATCTCCTTTATACCCATTCTGATCGGATGGGGACAGATCCAAAAAATGATCGCATTTCATGGAGCGTCAACTTTTACGGAGAAAAAAGCACCCGGTACGATCCGTGTCGTGAGTTGGAATGTGGCGCGTTTCATTGAATTGAAGAAGAATAACAATAAAGGGAGTCAGACCCGACTCAAGATGCTCGATCTGATCAAGCAACAGAACGCAGATGTGCTGTGCTTTCAGGAGTTTCAAACGTCGTTGGATGATAGATATTACGACAACATCAAGCCTATTCAGGCCATGGGTTATCCCTATTTCTATTTTTCTTATGATGAGGATGGGGATTTGAATTACTACAGCTCTGCCATTTTTTCTCGATATCCGATCATCGACACACAAAAAGTTCGTTTCCCGGCCCCGAGTTTGCCCGAAGTTTTATTGCGTACCGATGTTCGGGTTGGATCCGATACGATCAGTGTGTTTACCACGCACCTGCAGTCTTTTCAGTTGAACCCGATCGATTATCGGCGGATCGATGAGATCAAATCGGGAGAAGACAGTGTGCTCAGCCATTCCCGAAATATTTTTGCCAAGTGGAAGCGGGGGGTGATAAACCGCACGCTTCAGGCGGAGATGACCCGTGAGGTAATCTCAAAAAGCCAGCACCCTTCCCTTCTTTGTGCCGACCTCAATGAGATTCCCAACTCCTATTCCTATGCACAGGTGCGGAATGACTGGCAAGATGCTTTTCTGGAAAAGGGTTCAGGCATCGGACGGACTTTTCTAGGGTTATCGCCTACGTTACGGATCGATTATGTATTTGCAGACAACCGTTTTGAGGTCCGTCAATTTACCCGGCGGAAACAAGCCTACTCCGACCACTTGATGTTGGTAGCGGATCTCGCTTTGCGGGCTGATTGATCGTACAGATTCGGGGCTTTTTGTTCATCTTTGCACTCATATTATGTCAGCCCTCCACATCTATAATTCACTTACTCGCCAGAAGGAAAGATTCGAACCATTAACAACGGGCCGAGTTGGCATGTATGTATGCGGCCCTACCGTCAGCGGCGAGAGTCATCTCGGGCATGCTCGACCCTATATCACCTTCGATGTAGTGTATCGGTATCTCCAGTATTTGGGTTTTCAGGTGCGTTATGTGCGGAATATCACCGATGCCGGACATTTTGAAGAAGAGGGACGCGATGCGATCGACAAGGTAGCAGAGCGATCCAAGTTAGAGCAGCTCGAACCAATGGAGTTGGTCAGTAAATACACGCGGCTTTTTCATTGGGCCATGGCGCAGTTCAACACCATTCCTCCTTCTGTTGAGCCCACAGCTACCGGACATATCGTGGAGCAGATCGAGATGATCAAGCAATTGATCGATGCCGGCTATGCGTATGCGCAGAATGGATCGGTTTATTTTGACGTGAAGAAATACGCGTCCAATTATGACTATGGAAAACTGAGCGGACGGATCCTGGAAGATCTCTTGGAAACGACGCGTGAATTGGAGGGACAAGAAGAAAAAAGAGATCGCGCGGATTTTGCTTTATGGAAGGCGGCGGCACCCGAACATATCATGCGCTGGGCCAGTCCTTGGGGGGTCGGTTATCCAGGCTGGCACATCGAGTGCTCGGCTATGGCGACTAAATATTTGGGCACTCAATTTGATATTCATGGTGGCGGGATGGATCTTCTGTTTCCGCATCACGAGAGTGAGATCGCGCAGAGCACGATCTGCAATCACGTGGCGCCGGTCCGTTATTGGATGCACAACAACATGATCACCATCAACGGACGAAAGATGGGGAAGAGCTACAACAACGTCATCAAGTTGACAGAGTTGTTCGCAGGTGATCATCCGGAGCTTTCGCAGGCCTATCATCCGATGACGGTTCGTTTTTTCATTTTACAGAGTCATTATCGCAGTACGCTGGATTTCAGCAACGAAGCTTTACAGGCCGCTGAAAAAGGATTGAAACGATTGTGGGATGCCTATGAAGGATTGTCATCGCCCAACTGGACTGCAACCACCACTCATAGCGAAGCGGGAGATACCGAATTAGATGCGAACGTGAATCGATTGCTGAATGAGATCCCGGAATTTGTCAACGACGATTTCAATACCGCCAAGGCGCTCGCGAATTTATTTGAGTTGGTATCTACGTTGAATTCGGTGAAAGACGGCGTGATTTCGGTGACAACGCTTTCACCCGCAACGATCATACGTTTGAAGACGGAAATAAAAATCTGGCTGGAGGATGTATTCGGTTTGATGGGGGTTACGGAAGCCGACAATGAGAAGTTGCAAGGCGTTATGGAGTTGTTGATCGAGATCCGCAAAGAAGCTAAAAGTCGGAAGGATTTTGTAACCTCCGATAAGATCCGCGATCAATTGGTGGCAATGGGTATTCAGCTGAAGGATGAGAAAGGCGGCGGCACTTCCTGGACGATCGACTCTTGATCTCCTTAGAATAAATGGAAGACCACGGTCATTTGCATGCCTATTGCTGTTGTCAGGCTATAAATCGGCACGATTCACCTTGCATCAATCGCTGTTCTGAAATTACTGCGCCCAGGCCCGGTGTATCCGGCACTTCGATAACGCCACCCGGTTTGTATATAATGCCTCCTTCAACCGGATCTTCGCGTAGCATGAGTGCTGTATCAAAATCAAAGTGGACGATCTGGTCGCTGCAGAGTGCAAAATGAGCAAAGGCCGTCATAGCCAATCTTGATTCGATCATGGCGCCTACCTGTAGTTTTATACCGGCCTGCTCGGCGAGCCGAACGATTTCTAGAGCATGAAAGATCCCGCCTGATTTGCCGAGTTTAATATTCATGTAATCACAAGCGTTGAGTGCGATCAATCTGGCGGCATCGTGTTCATCGCCCAAGCATTCATCGGCCATGATCGCAATAGGAGATGCTTGCCGTACGCGGGGAAGTTCC
>Ga0082207_1001469_pt1 | contig 11127 bp, 11 predicted proteins | sample LakMenEpi10Aug09_FD_71540 | JGI IMG/M metagenome (GOLD analysis project Ga0082207, IMG submission 71540) | reverse complement strand
GCCAATTTTTTCAGTACGCAGATCCGTACGGGTAATTTTTATCGGACCACCACCTTTCTGTCGCGTCATCAGTATGATTTCGGGAAGAAAGATTCCATTGTCACAGACTCCACAGTCATTCCGCTTTTCTTTCCTCAGTTTCGGGTAGAGGCAACGCTTCGATACGATAAAATGAACTTTCGGTTTCTTGACGAGCGAGGAGACTCTGGCTATTACAATCCTAACTACGGATTCAGTTGGTTGCAACGGATGGACACCGTTGAGCTTCAAGATCAGTGGAAGGTCTTCTCCGGTGAATTCGCACTCTATCAATTTCCCGACCCGAAGAATCTGCATCAATTTTTTCGGGCCGGTGTCAATGTTCGAGCCATACAGGGGATTACCCGCTTTGCGGCACCATCATTTGTCAACACCTCCATCGAAGGAGAGTATCGGAATCGTACACGCAACCGGAAATGGGATCTGTTGGCGGCAGGTGAATTTTATCTGACGGGCTACAATCAGGGCGACTACCAATTGCAAGCATCCTTGATGCGAGCCCTTTCAAACGGCAATAGTTCGTTGCGGTTGCAGTTTGAGCAAAGCAATCGACAGCCCGGGTTTTTATTCGATAGCCGAAGCAGTTTTAATGGGTCTAATTTGCCTGTGAACCTGTCCAAAGAGAATCTCACTCGTATGAGCGGAGAGATCCGATGGAACAGGCTGGGACTAGAGCTGAATGGAAATTATTACTTGATCAGTCGGTTGGCCTATTGGGAATCGTATAACAAAGCCGGACAAGTAGATGCGCTATTCAATGTTATTCAGCTTCGCGCTGCCAAATCATTTCGCTTGGGAAAGTCCTGGCGATGGCACGCTGATTTTTTCTGGCAACAACGGATCGGCTCCGCGCCGGTCAATGTGGTTCCCTTTTTTACTCGTCAACGGATCGCGTATGAGGGTAATCTCGGGTTTAAGAACCTGCAGCTGGCCACGGGGATCGAGATCCGTTACCGCCCTGCTTACCGGGCGGATGGATATTCACCTGTTATCGGACAATTCTTTTTTCAAGACACCCAAACGATCCGCAACCCATTACCAGATCTGGCAGCCTATGCCCATTTCCGGATCAAGCCATTTACGGCTTTTGTACGAGCCGAAAATCTGAATAGTGCCAGGAATATGGGTGGATTTGGCTTTACTCGTAACAACGAAGTCGCCCCCGGCTACTTTTTACCCGGATTGCAGGTTCGAGTGGGTATCTATTGGCGATTTGTGAATTGATGTAACTTCGTATCTCATGCGGAAATTCTTTTTCTCCCTGCTGGTGACCTTCTACCTGATCCTCATATCAGGGGTAGTGGTGCATCTGCATTATTGCATGGATCGTTTGGCGGCAGTAGGACTGTTCGCATCGGATCACAAAGATGCCTGCGATGACTGCGGGATGGACATGACTGAGGCAAATGATTGCTGCCATGATCGAACCGATGTGATCAAACTCAAGCAGGATCAAACATCTCATTCTTCTCTAGTTGCTAATTTCAAAAAAGCACAAGCCGAACCGCTTTCAATCTTGCCGAATACGGTGTCAATTCCGCTCACAAAGGTTCAGCATGGCTTGTTATACCTGCCAAGTGATCCCATCTCCGGTCGATACAGGTATCGTCTGATCGAAGTATTCAGGATCTGATCGCGATTCAGTTTTTTTTCAATTCGTGTTCATTTAATCTTTCAAAACTTTAATTTTCTTAAGATGAAAAATATTTTTATTGTACTCGCACTGGCCATTTCAATCAGTGCTTCTGCTCAGCAAACGACCACCTTAACTGTCTCCGGTAACTGTGGTATGTGTAAATCCCGTATCGAAAATGCCGCCAAAGAAGCTGGCGCTACCGAAGCCAAGTGGGATGTGGAAGCGCAGCTGCTGACGGTTAAAGTCGGCGCTAAAAGTTCTGTATTGGCTATCCAACAAAAGGTTGCCGCGGTCGGCCATGATAATGCAGGTGCCAAAGCGCCGGATGCCGTCTATGATAAGTTACATGGTTGCTGTAAATATGACCGTAATGCAGCCCCAGCTGCAGCTGAGAAAGAGTCTTGCTGCAAGTCTGGTGAAACATGTAAGAAAGACGATAAAAAAGCAGCTAAGTCCGACAATGATAAACACGGCTGTAAGGATGCCAAATGCTCAAAAGGAGCAGCCTGTTCAAAGGAGGCTAAGGAAATGGACTGTTGCAAGGACGGCAAATTCAGTATGCCGGGCCATGACGGTAAGGATTGCTGTAAGAAAGGCTAATGCGTAATATTTTCAGGAGTATGATCAGCGGGTTCATGCCGGTGATCGTACTCCTTTGTACGCTGACTGCTTCTGCTCAGTTTAGTCAAGGCCGACTGCAGGCCACAGGACTTACATGTGCATTATGCAGTAAATCCATTCACCAAGCCCTCACCAAACTTCCTTTCATTGATTCGGTTCAACCGGAATTGAAGACCTCTTCCTTTGAGCTGCGATTCAACGCCCAACAGCCTGTGTCGATCCCGGCAATTCGGGCAGCAGTGGAGGATGCTGGATTTTTTATCGGCGGGCTGATCTTGAATTTGTCTCATCCACTCTCTGATCAAGAACGCCGATCAAAACAGTTTTCATTTGGTCCGGATGTATTTCAATTGCTGGATGAGCCCAAAGGAGGGGAGTCTTTACAAGTGATCGGAAAAGGATTTCTATCCGAAAAAGACTTTAAGCGGATGTCGGTTCGTTATGCAAAGGAAATAAAGTCCTCTGGCGCTCATATTTTATTGATCCCGGTTAAAAACTGATCATGTTTATTCGTACGATTGTTTTATTTCTCTGCCTGTCTGCCACGACGCTCTCGGCTCAATCCCTGATTGGAAAGAAAGCATTTCCCATTCAATTAAAGAATCCCGCCGGCAAGTTGGTCTCCCTGGATTCTTTCAGCGGTAAATGGGTGCTGATCGATTTCTGGGCCTCTTGGTGTGGGCCTTGTCGACTAGCCAACCGCACCGTTCGCAAATTCTATCCCGCATGGAAAGAAAAGGGGGTGGAGGTGTTGGGGGTGTCGTTGGATGAAAATCAAAGTAGCTGGATCCGAGCGATCAAGAAAGATCGGATCAGTTGGCCACAAGTGAATTCGCCGGCACAATGGGATAGTCAGTTGGTGCTTCAATGGCAAATCGAACGGATCCCAACGACCTATTTGATCGATCCCAAAGGGATCATTCGGGCCATGGATCCCAACCCGGAGTCCATCCTTTCATTCATCTCAACGAAATGATCCATGGGTAGAAATATTTTATTGGCACTTATATTTTTCGTCAGCACCATTCACGCACAGGAGCTCTATGTGTTCACAGATCCGGCATCCAATATCCCTGCCCGTTCGATCAATGTTAAACTTAAAACGCATGGGGTGGGGGACGATAAGCGCTATGGTCGGTTTACCTATCGGGTTATGCCACAGATCACAGCCGGATTATCCAAAAAAATTCAGTTACGATTGACCACTACCGCCGCCAATATGCACACGAATTCGTTTGATGGTGAATCAGTGGGCCTAGGGGTTAAGTACAGGTTTTTATCCTTCGATGGTATCCAAAAGCATTTTCGAATGGCTGCTTTTTTAGATGGAAGCCTCACGCGCGATGCCTTCCATTTCTATGATGAGATTTCCTTGATGGGCGATAAAACCGGCGTGGAGTTGGGGCTCATTGCCACTCAGCTCTGGCATAAGTTCGCCTTATCTGGAACATTGAGCCGAACAGAGGTACTCGATCCGACACGTTACGATGGCATTGCCTATTTTCCTGAACGACAATATCGGGCGCTCAACTACGCCGTGTCTGCCGGGTATTTATTGTTTCCGCGTGAGTACCGCGATTATAAGCAACCGAATTTAAATCTATACTTGGAACTGCTTGGACAGCGTCTGTTGGGGGATGACCTTTTCTATCTTGACCTGGCTCCGGCTGTTCAATTGATCCTCAATAGTACGACCAAGATCAATGTTGGGCAGCGTTATCAATTGCAGGGGAACATGGGCCGTATGGCTCGTAGAAGTTGGCTGGTCAGCGTGGAAACGAGCTTTTTGCAAGCCTGGCGATAGTTTATTTTTTCTTGACAGGTGCTCGGAAGGAAAATCCGACGGCCAGGTAATAGTCAGTTGCCGCCTCCGTTAATCCATAAGAACCTGATACATCTATCTTGGTATCATCAGTAAAGTAATAAGCGAGTCCACCGGCAATGGAGTGCTGCGGGCTGCTGCCACGCCGAACGGATCCATAAAGTTCCATGTATGCATAGCCGTTCTTCCCAATATTATAGCCGGGTGCCAGCGTGTATATCCAGTCGGGGTTATTGCTGAATCCGTCCCACTCGGCGCCAACATTATATCCAACGGCGGCTTTTTCGCTCAATGTGTTTTGCATCACAAAGCGAAAGTTCGGAGCCCACTTAGGTGTTTGGAACTCGGTAGCGCCCCATCTGGGCAATGAAGTATGTGCGATCAGGGATGTTTTAGGCCTCAAACCTTTTTCTTCGGTGAGGGCAACTTTACCACCTAGTTGTATCGGCAGTACACCGGTTCGACGTCTTGATATAGTGGTGCCTGCTTGTAATTGAACCGTTTGCATTTCGGTGATCATTCGGAATTCAAACCGGTTATTCAAGCCATACTTCCATAGGGCTGTTGGATGTACCCATTGGGTAAGTCCATCGACCCGTTCGTAGTTGAAACCGAATTCGGCCTGCAGATAATTTTTTCTTGTTAGAAAAGGGGATTCAGTTTGATCCGGTCGATCTGTTTCCATCCGACCGGTTTGCTGTGCAGACAGGATCGTTGTTGTCGTCAAAAGAACAAGGAGTATTATATAATTTTTCATATCTGATTTTATTGCTCAAAAAAACAAATACTTCCACCTACCCACATGCGATCTTTATTGTATCGGGTGCCCACCATTTTCCCTTTACTTAGACGCGCGAGATTCAGGGTAGGGATAGGTTTGGGGGCATCGTCCGGCCAGAAATAAAATAAACGGATCTCCAGTTTAGCCGGGTCATCGGGTGTGGGGATCGCTGAAGCGTAATTCACTTTTCGTTGCAGGATCCAATTGGAAGGATCTTGGATTTGCTGTAGGTCTTCCGGTGTTGGATCGATGATCACGCCCTGGCCGGCAAAAGAGAAGAGTGGTTTTAATACATAATGAGAAAGGTCGGGGGGGATCTGTTTCACATCATTCAGGAAATAGGTCGTTGGTACGCAGGGATGATGTAAATAGGGGAGTAGAAATTTACTGACTCGATAGAACCAATTCGGGTGCGGACACCATTCTACGGTTGAATCTTTCTTCAATAGCTCACCCTGTTTTCGGATCGATTCGGGTTGCTGTTCTAATTCATCAAAAATGATCCGATTGTAGATCCTTCGGATCGGATTTAATTGGCCATCTCTTAGATAATGAAGTCTTCCGTCATGCAAGCGGATATCGGTCAGACAAACAATCGGTATTTTCAATAGGTCCTGCGTAATGGCAAAATCAATTCGAGTTTTTTGCTGGGCAGGAAGGATCTCCAACAAGATGACGTTCTCCGGATCGTGTTGGCCGATGATACAGTTCCGGAGCATCTCCAGATATCGGGGCTGATCAAGTCCGCTCAAATAAGGGCTAAGGGAGTCCTCTATCGGATGGATCAGTCGGTACCATTCGGCGAGTTTGGACTGATAGCCGAAAAGGCTTGGGAAGCCTTGCAATTCGATCAATTGGGGTTGGAGATGGCCCTCTTCGTTGGAGCAGACGCCAAAATCAAATGCCAGAAATGCAGGACGTCCTTCCGGCCCGGGAATTCTCCACTGAGCGGGTATGGCTCGTTCAGTACGAGCCATGAATTCCGGCTCCAGGATCTTGTCAATGATGTAGGATCCCGTATCGATCATTTGTTGTGTGAACCGCTGGTCGATGAAAGCCGGTGTTTCGGCAATACGGAAATCGAGTTCGCCCGGGTATGTATTTTCTATCGCTGCCAACATCGATCGGTATCGATCCGAGTCGAAGGAAGCATTGTAGGATTGGCGATGGCGTTCGATCATATTAACGGGCTGAAGGTAAATTAGACAATCCCGACTAAATAAGCAATGATCAAGCGTAGACTTCTGACAAGGACTCAGCGGCTTGGCGTAAGAAATTTGGCAGTACTTGCAGATAGGTCATTTGGATCTTGTCTTCATCTTCTAGCTGATCCAGCATGCTTTGCCATTTTTGTTCGCCGTGATTTTCGATTACTTGTTGTTTTTTGTCTGCTTGCAATAGATATAACCGCATTCCACTAGGATCCGCTTCCGGGTGAAATTGTGTGCCGACCATCCACGGGTTGATCCGCGCCGCCATCAAAGCTCTTTCATAGGGCACATGGGGTCTTTCCTTTTCCAGGCAGAGGGTCATCCCACCCATTTCTTCAAGCCGGTGCTCATTCGGATGTATGACTTGGTAATCACGGCTGTCGACCGCATAGAAAGGATCGTTCAGTCCCTCGAATATGATTTCTTCTTTCCCTCCGGTCAGACGGTGTATCGGAAACACCCCGAAGGCGGTGGAGTGACGTTTACAAACCATGCCCAGATTTAGGTGTCTGCAGGCCAGTTGAAACGAATGGCAGATAAAGAAGACAAACTTTTTTCGATGTGTATCCGGATTCGAGTTGTGTCGGATGACCCGATCGAGCCAACGACACCACTGTATATCCCAGTCTTCGTAACGGCTCGATAAGGGATCGCCCGGTCCACCGGTGGAAATAAAAATATCATATTCCATACCCGGCAAGGCGGCTTCTTTTCGTACATCGAAAATGTCGACCTGTATTTCCAATTGTTCTTTTTTCGACCAGTCGGTCAGTATCTGGTCTAGGCATCGCATGCCCTGATTGACGGCACCGTTGTAAAGATCTAAAATAGCAACGCGCAGCGGAAGTGGAGCCATGGCAATCATCTGGCGAAATTAATTGAATTACATTCCCAATAGGTTGAGAAGTACATGTGTATTCTCCACAGTTGTGGATTTATTTTCTTCTAAATACAGGCTTTCCGTTGATGTAAGTGGCATTCACTTTCGTATTCAGGAGTTTATCATTTTCAGCCAGCATGATATCCTGGTCCAGCACGATAAAATCTGCCCATTTGCCTTTCTCCAAACTACCCTTTTGCTTTTCTTCAAAGCTTCCTTTTGCGGCCCAGATCGTCATGCCGCGCAGTGCTTGTTCGCGGCTGAGTGCATACTCGGGTAGAAAACCCTTTTCCGGCCAACCGGATGCATCTTTTCGTACTACCGCACTATAAAATGTTTTGATTGGTGAAATATCTTCAACGGGGAAGTCTGTTCCGAGTGGCATCCATCCGTTTTGTTCCAACAGTGGCTGATATGCGTAGGCGTGTTTAATTCGCTCCGAACCCAGTCTTTCCTCTGCCCAATACATGTCAGAGGTAGCGTGTGTGGGTTGAACCGACGGAATGATCCGAAGCTGTCGGAATAAAACCAGGTCATATGGGTTCACTACTTGTGCATGTTCGATGCGCCACCGTAGATCATTTCGTTTGGGTAAATACCTGGCATAGGTATTTAAAATAACCCTGTTACCACTGTCGCCAATCGCGTGGGTGCACATTTGCCATTCGTTTTCGAAACACCAACGTGCTATCGAGTCAAAATGCTCCGGTCGGCTGAGCAGAAATCCGGTATGCCCGGGCATGTCATGGTAGGGGTGAAGCAAACAAGCGCCTCTGGATCCCAATGCACCATCGCCATACACTTTAATACTCTGTACTTGTAAGCGGGGCGATTTTAATTTTCCGTTCTCTTTTGCGTAGCGATAATTATCGGGGTCGTCAGACAGCATCACATTCATCCGAATTTGTAATTGCTCCTGCTCCTGTAATTTTTTCAGCTTGGGAATATGTGTATGATGTAGTCCGCAATCTGTAATGGAAGTTAATCCGACGGCCAGGCAGTTTTGTTGTGCCGCCGACAACGCCAAAGCATATTCCTGTTCAGTGGGTGCAGGAATCAAACGTGACACCCGATCGACTGCATTGTCGATCAGTAAACCGGTGAGTGCACGGCCTTTGGTTACAAATTCACCACCGGTGATCGTATCGCCCGGTGCAATACCTGCCAGGCGCAGGGCGGTTTCATTTGCCAGTGCTGCATGGCCGTCGATTCGTATCAATAGTGCTGGGCGATCCGGGTAAAGTTTATTCAGTGCCTGGTTGTCGGGAAAGGCTTTTGTTGGCCAGTCGTTCTGATCCCATCCTCTGCCGATCACCCAGCCCGTTGGGCGGTTAGAAAAAAATACAGAAAGTTCATTTAAAACATCTTCCCAGCTCTTGGTGCCAACCAGATTGGCCTCTCTCAATCCGAGTGCATACTGTACGAAATGGGCATGGGCGTCATTGAGCCCGGGTATGATCGTAGCTCCATTCATGTCTTCGATCGTATCGGATCTGAAGTTTTTTTCGATCTGAGCGCGGGTACCGGTCGCTACTATTTTTTCTTCACGGATGGCCATCGCTTCAGCTATTGAAAAGACCGAGTCGACTGTGTAGATACGAGCATTGACGATCAGCCGGTCAGCTTTTTTCTGATTCGAACAGGCGATAAGTCCGAAGAAAAAACAGAATAGTATCCAGTTGCCGAGGCGGTACCAGTTAAAAATAGACTTATAGGCCATGTAGGAATTGTTGTTGGATGTATTGAGCTACCGATTTTAATTCTTTTTTCTCCTCGTAGATCCCGAGCTGTCGATCAGCGCCGGTGCCATGGTTCAGGATATCTTGCACGGATTCGATCCGGTGTCGACTACCCAGCTGGTCGAGAACCGGATCAAGAAAATCCAGTAATTCTCCGATCAATGCACGGGTGTTGACTTCTTCTTCTTTGCCAAAATCGATCAGGTTGCCATCCACACCATATCGACTGGCCCGCCATTTGTTTTCATTCAACAAGGCCCGTGAATACTGAATGAAGTTCAGGTTCTTGGATCGGAGCATATAGATACGGGCACAGATAGCTTGGAAAAGTGCGGCGATGGTGATGGTTTCCTTTACGGTGAGTGGGATGTCACAGATCCGGAATTCAACGGTATTGAAAAAGGGATGTACGCGTAAATCCCACCAGATCTTTTTTGCATTGTCGATGCAATTTGTTTTGATGAGCAGCTTCACGTAATTATCGTATGCTTCGATGCTTTCGAAGGCATCCGGTATACCGGTGCGGGGGAACTTGTCAAATACCTTGGTTCGAAATGATTTATAGCCGGTCAATCGGCCTTCCCAAAAAGGGGAATTGGTACTGAGTGCGAATATGTGTGGAAGAAAGTAGCGCGTACTATTCGCGATGTGATTGGCCATCTCCCGGCTTTCCATGCCCACGTGTACATGTAATCCAAAGATCAAATTGCTTCGAGCAGCTTCCTGTAGCTCATTGACGATCTCACTATAGCGGATATGTTCAGTGATCAGTTGACTTTCCCAGTGACTAAAAGGGTGTGTGCCAGAGGCGCCCATCGCATAGCCCAGTCCGCCTGCGATGTCATGTATGGTTTTACGCAGATTGGCAACGTCTTGGAAGGCTTCATCTGCATCGGCACAAATATCCGTTCCAACTTCCACTACGGCTTGGTGCATTTCGGCCTTCACCTTTTCTTTCAGGATTTTATGTCCCTCCTGTACGATCTGTTGACGGTGACTTTTCAGTTCCAGTGTAGTAGGGTCAAGCACCATGTATTCTTCTTCCACCCCGACAGTAAAGGTTTTGTAATTCAGGTGCATGGGGAACCGATTTAGAAATTAGGTAATTGGTTGCTGTTGGCTGCTTCTTTTCACATACTCACCCCACGTAAGGTTATCTGTATCGGGGCGGTTCGACTGGGCTTTCTCAATGGCATAGTTGGCTGCTGTTTCGACAACCCATTCAAAATTCTCCTCTCCAACACTGGCCAGGTCGGCATCGGGTGCCGGATTGCAAAAGTCAATCGCATAGGGTACCCCGTCGCGTATTGCTAGCTCAACGGTATTGAAATCATAACCCAGGTATCGGTTGATGGTGAGTACGATATCAGTCATTTGTTTCAGTCGCTCCGGTGTTGTAGAAAAATCGGCTACATATCGAAGGTGATGTGGGTTACGCGGCTCATAGGGCATGATTCGAACGTGTTTTCCACCGATGCAATAGCAACGGTAATACTCCGTGAATACGATCTCTTCTTGCAAGAGCATCACCAATTGGCCGGTTTCCGCGTGTTTACTAAAGAATTCTTCTGGTCCTTTTAGTTTGTAAACATTTTTCCATCCACCGCCGGCGAACGGCTTCATGTATGCCGGAAATCCTACGTAATCAAAAATGCCTTTCCAGTCGAGCGGATAGGCTAAGTTGGAAAATGAATCCGGCGAGGTGTCATCCGGTAATTCACGGGAAGGAATGATGGCTGTTTTGGGTACAGGAACACCCAGTTTGGTCATCAAACAGTTATTGAAATATTTATCATCGGCACTCCACCAAAAGGGGTTGTTGATTACGGCAGTGCCGGTTACAGCAGCATTTTTCAACCAGGTTCGGTAGAATGGAACATCCTGCGAGATGCGGTCGATGATCACTTCATAACCGCAAGGTTCACCTTGCATGGCTTTATCTAACCGAACAGCTTCTGCAACGATGCCATCGATTTTTTTATTGTTCACGCGGTTGACGAAAGCTTCCGGAAAGCTTCTTTCCTTTCCGTGGAGAATGCCTATTTTTTTCATGGTAACCAAATGTATTTGGTCGTCGCCATTTGGCAAAAGAAATCGCTCTCCTCGGGTATTGATTCATTATTTTTACCCGATGTCGGGTTCACAGCATCATACCTCATATCCCCGGGTTTCTCGGGGATTGCCATCCGAGGCGTTGGGTCGAATCGTTCAAATCGATCTATACCTGCCTGCCCCGATCTTGCCTGAAACTTGTCCTGTTCTGTTGGTTAATGATGGACAGGATCTGCCAAAAATGCCCATCTCGGAAATAGTAGGCGACCTCTGGTCTGAACGGCATATCAAACCCATACTCCTGGTGGCGATACATGCCGGAAAAGATAGGAAGATGGAGTATGGA
>Ga0082207_1001468_pt1 | contig 11133 bp, 8 predicted proteins | sample LakMenEpi10Aug09_FD_71540 | JGI IMG/M metagenome (GOLD analysis project Ga0082207, IMG submission 71540) | reverse complement strand
TGAGGGTAACGCAGTCCGGCGGATGTCCGAAGCTGGATTTGCATGTCGTTTCGAGCGATTTGATCTCCAGGCAATACCTCGTTGGCCGCGCTCAGAGCCCGTTGCACATCGGTCAGGGTTAAATGATAAGCTTGCAATCGATCCGGCGAAACTTCGACTTGTACGATCCTCGATTCACCCCCGACGATGTAAGCTCGATTGACGTTTCGAATTGTTGCCAGTCGCTCGACGAGCTCTTCGCCGATGCGTCTTAATTGAAAACCGTCATCGCTTGCTCCCTGAAGCGTCAGGGTTACAAGCGGAACGTCATCGATCTCGACGGGTTTTAAAATCCAGTGGCTGACTGCAGAGGGAATCGCATCTTGGTTTTCGTTAAGTTTCTTGAAGAGCTTGACCAAGCTTCTTTCGCGGTCTTGGCCGACGTAAAATCGAACTGTGATGATCGCTTGGTCGTCGCGGGACATGCTGTAGACATATTCGACGCCGTCGATTTGCGAGAGCATCCGCTCGAGCGGTGTCGAGACGAGTTGCTCGACCTGCCGGGCATCATAACCTGGTGCGTTGACAAAAATGTCGGCTAGCGGAACAACGATCTGTGGATCTTCCTCTCGAGGTGTAAACCACAACGCCGATAGTCCTAATAGCGACGCTGCGATAATCAGAATGATCGACAGGTTGCTATCGAGAAATGCTCTTACGATGCCTGAGATAAAATCGGTAGGGCCATGTTCATGCCGAGAGGCTTTAGACATTATCGTCCCTCCGTCGCAGGTTTGCCGACCAAGATCGCCTCGCCGGCTCGAAGGCCTGCGAGGATTTGAATTTGGTCGCCGTACTGACGCCCAAGCTGGACGTTGCGTCGACGGATATGTCCATCGTGTGCGACGTTGACCATCGCCAGTTGCCCGATGCGCCTGATCGAGTTTTCAGGAACGAGGATCGCTTGTTCGCTACCGAGCGGTAATTTCAAGCGACCGAACATGCCGCTGTAGATTCCTTCGGGCAAGGCTCCTTTAACTTTAACTTCGAACGAATGGGTAGCCGAGTCGGCTTGAGGAACCACTTCGCTGATGGTCGCCTGAGTTTCAAAATTCAATGCATCGAGGCTCGCTTGAATGGTTTGTCCAGGCCTCAGTGACAGGGCCAGCGATTCGCGAACTTGGGCCACGAGCTGCATTTGAGTTGGGTCGTAGATGCGAAAGAGAACTTGACCGGGTACGGCTGTATCGCCAGCTTTGACCTGCTTATCGACGATGATCCCATCAAAGGGTGCATTGATGGTCGCAAAGGAAAGTTGAATGCGAGCTTCCTCAATCGATTGTTTGGCTCGCTCGACTTCCGCACTGGCCGATCGCAAGTCGGCTTCTCGCGATTGGTATTCCGATTGGGAAATAGCCGACTGGGCCAAAAGCGAATTTGCCCGCTGGAATTCCGATTGGGCTTGTATCTGTCGAGCTTGGGCGGCTACTAGGTTCGAGTCAACTTGCCCGAGTCGAGCTCGAAGGTCCTGATCTTGAAGTCTGACAAGTATTTCACCGGCCCGTACTTTTTGACCTGCAGTGACGTTGACTTCTTCGATTCGAGCCAAAATCTTGGAGGCGACCGCAGCTTCATGCACCGCTTGGATCGTCCCGACGGCTGTTTCATAGCGAGGAATCTCGACAAGTTTCAATTCCAGGACTTCGAGTCCTTCGGGGATCACATCGTTGTGTTTATTTGCCAACGAATGAACCTTGGGGTGAAAGACACCCGAGGCCCACAAGAGCATCCAAACAACGGCTGCAAGTCCCACAAGGATTAGCAACCAAGATCGCAACTCGCGCAGAAGCGCCACCAACCCTGAGAATCGGGTATTCATCGCTTTGACCATCCAGAATGCAAGAGGTTTAAGACTTCGTTTGATTCCAAGGCATTTTCGCTAGACACAAGCCCATCATGCAGCTATCGAAAAGACCTGCATGCAATAGTCCAGCACCCATGAGTCCCGCGAGGATCGCCCAGCGCGGGTCGTGCACATAGGCCAAGACGGAAAAGGTCAGAATCAGGCTTCCGGCTACCATTCGGACTTGCCGTTCCAAAGAAACGGCTTTCTTTCCTCGGATCACTGGGAGTCCGGCGCTGGCCCAAGCCATCGTGCCACCTTCGACATTCACGACATTGCTAAGGCCTGAGCGAAGGAGGGATTGGCAAGCTTGAGAGCCCCGGGCACCCGAGCGGCAAATCACATACACAGGATCCTTGGCGCTTGGATCGAGTCCCAAGGCCGAGGGGTTTAATCGATCCAGTGGAATGTTCTTTGCGATATCGACGTGGATCTCTTGGTACTCGGTTGGGGTACGCACATCGATCAGGTTGATTGCGTTTCCTTGAGAGATCAGATCAAAGAGCTCTTTGGGGGTGATGCTATGGGAGGCCATATTGTTTGTTGCTTTCGATGCTAAAGTCTTCAGGAATTAAAAGTGGAACGGCGCGAGCCGTCCGTTGAACCTTGACCCTTCACCGGAGTGCTTGCGCACTTCCGCTAAAAAGCTTTGTTTATTTGTTGTTTTTTGCACCGAAGCGATCTTCGATGCATTGGAGGATATTTTTCAGGTGGGGTTCGATGACCTCGTAGAACACCTTTCGTCCGTCGCGTTTGCTTGTTAGGAACCCGCAGCGTTGCATGAGGCGCAAGTGTTCGGAGGCCATGGGAGTGGGGATCTCGCAAGCTTGGGCCAGTTCCGTGACGGTGAAACTCTGAGCAAGGAGCATTTGGAGCATTCGGAGTCGGTGTGGGTGAGCCAGGACTTTGAGGCACTCGGCAGCTTGGCCGAGCGACTCGAGGCTAGTGAGTTTGACTTTGGTGGTGGACATACTGGCTCGGTGGCTTTGGAAGGTTGGAGCTTGATGGCTGGCAACTGCGCCGCTGGGGGGCCTGATGGATACTTCAATATATCGGAATATCGCTAACTATCCAGTAGTCGTTTGTTTAAAATCGTTGGGGTATTGGTTCAAAAGGTGTAGATTCGGGGGTGTTTTGAGGTTCAAAGCTGGTGGGATTCCGGAGGTTTTTGGCTTGACAGTTGCGCCCTGTGGCTTACACTTTCGCGTCCTTGGTTGGGCCCTGAAGGGGCAGACCGAGGTTTAAAGTAAGAAATGGCCCCGTCGTCTAGAGGCCTAGGACATCGCCCTTTCACGGCGGTAACACGGGTTCGACTCCCGTCGGGGTCACTAGGTAGGTATTCTCAACACATCCCGAGCCATCTAAGCCCAGCAAAACGCTGGGTTTTTTCGTTTTGTGATTTTTGCTGATGGGCTCCGGGTGACTTGTGATATGGGAACCGGTATGGGAACCAAAACGGCTCGCCTCCCCCCAGTGTTCATCGGTCACTTGGAGATAGTGCTTTTCGGCCACTTTGCCCGAGTGCCCCATCCATCGGTTTACAACGTGGTCAGGGATGCCACTTGTTGGAGGGCGAACCGCTCGCTAGAGAACCAAGAGCCCTGGTTTTCACTAAGCCTTGGATTCGTTTTGTCGCGCTCGTTATCGATTCGCTCGAATCGCAAAATCTAAAGGTTCGCAGGGTGAAAGATGGTGTAGCCGACAAGTTCAATGGCCAATGATGCTATATCGATCCTCTGATTGATTTCCTCCTGTTTGCTTTTAGGATCTCCCGGGCTTCGGACAACCAATCCGAGAGACTTCCAAGTGTGCCGATGCTACTATTGAACTACTCTAGGAAATCGGAAAATCAGGAAGGTTTTTAGTGCGTGACCTACCAAGAGTTGAATGCTACAATTGAAACACATTCGTCGAGGAACACCCAGCTTGGAGGCGATCGTAGATTGTGGTACAACTCAAACTCAAACTTGGACTGGAGGTTGAACTGCGCGTCGTCAATGGCGATTGCGGAAAAGTGCTCCCTGGTATCGAGACGAATCAGATCCAATGCTGCGTCACTTCGCCGCCTTATTGGGGTTTGCGAGACTACAATCATCCCGACCAAATTGGTGCGGAAGCAACACCAGATCTGTACGTGAAAAACTTAGTGTCGATTTTTAGGGAAGTGCGCCGAACTTTGCGGGATGACGGAACGCTATGGTTAAATGTGGGTGACGGATATGCCAGAAACGGTGGGACTGGGAAGTGTGGTCCCAATGCGGTCGTCGGCAATACGAAAAAACTCATCCAGAAGCGGAATTGTAAAGTACCCGATGTTTGGGGACTAAAAGATCGAGACCTAATGGGGCTTCCTTGGCGAGTCGCATTCGCGTTACAGGAGGACGGTTGGATACTTAGGTCCAAAATTGCGTGGATCAAGAAAACGGCAATGCCTGAAAGCGTCAAGAACAGGCCCACGAATGCAACCGAGGAGATTTTTTTATTCGCAAAATCCCCGTCCTACTATTACGACTCAAAGGCGGTAAGAGAGGAATCAGGAGCGAATCTGCGTAACTATTGGGTATTGGGTCCTGATCCAAATAATTACGGCCACCCTGCTGCGTTTCCGCGTGAATTAGCCCGGAGATGCATATCGCTAGGCTCACGGGAAGGTGACTGGGTACTTGACCCCTTTGGCGGATCCGGAACGACAGGGCTCGTTGCGAATCAACTTGAGCGAAACGCGATCTTAGTTGAATTGAACCCGGAATATGCTCAAGTAGCCAAAGAGCGAGGACTCGATGGCTCGACGTAAGGGTTCAAAACAGCTCATTCTTGACTATTTTCTTGCCAACATCGGAAAGGTGCTTGAATCGCGCGACATTCAGGCCGCGAGCGGTGGTGCAGTTGAATGGGCTAGAAGAGTTAGAGAATTGAGAAATGAAGAAGGGTATCAAATCCTTTCGCATAAGGATCGTGCTGACCTAAAGCCAAATCAATACCTACTCGAGACCACCAAAAGAACTCCGGCATTCAAACGAGATATATCGAAAGAGACTCGGGCCTGGGTGCTCGAACGAAACGGATACACTTGCCAAATGTGCGGTGTTGCCGCCGGTGATCCTGATCCACTGGGAAGTGATCGTACGGTTCGACTTACCATGGGTCATATTCTTGACAAATCCAAGGGGGGGGACGATTCACCGCAAAATCTTCGAGCCATTTGCGCGAATTGCAATGAGGGTTTACAGAATACAAGCCTCCCCAAGCCAGACCAAGTTCATCTGCTGGCACAGGTCCGCCGTGCGACGATTGACGATCAAAAGGTCTTACTGAAGTGGTTGCTACAAAAATTCAAGCTAAAGGTTGTAGAATGAATCATCGCAACCGTACAGGGTCCTAGCAAAGAATGATAACCGCTTAGGCTTGCGGGTTTGTGGCCCAGCGGGCCAGGATATTGGTAGCTAGCTCTTGGTTCCTATGGTTGTATTATCTCAATTGCTAACGTAGTTTCACTTTTGCCTGGCCGGAACTGAAAAATCCCTTCTCTGGAACAACAAGAGTCAGATCACCATCAAGGACGTTTGTGGGGATTTCAAATGCCGTCTCTTGACTCCTAGCAATCCCTGGTTGTAGTTCAGAAATTGCAAAATCTTTTTTATTGCTGTGCAACATCAAAGCGGTATTGGCACGTGATGATGATTCAAATTTGCGCCCTTTTGAGTCCATGAGCTTGAGATCGTCTGCCAACACGGTTTGAGATTCATTACTACTATTCTCGATGGAATAGGTAACGATGAGAAACGTGGCTCCACTGCTAGCTTCTTCGGATCCGAATTGACTTCCGATCACACTTCGGGCCGTTGCGCCTGAAACTCGGTATTTGAACTTACCTAACTGAAATTCGTCACCCACCTCGTAAGTACCCTTTTTCGATTTATTGGTCTTCTTGCTCGTGGTTTGATTTTCAGACTCTTGACCGGTTCGTACGTCCTCTTCGCCCGATGAAGAGTCTGCGCCGGAATCTTTATTGTTTCCAAGCATTCCAATCACGACAAAAAGCAGTAAGCCAGCCGCCGCATACACAAATCGTTTGGGAGTGATCCATGATCCTTTGCTTGCTTCCGAAAGATCAGCAAGTTCTCGGTCGAGCACCGCAAGCCGATCCTGTCCTTCTCGAATGGGTTTTTGAAGTTCATCAGGTCCACTCTCTTCTTGGAATTGTTCAAACGCGGCTTTTCCAAGGTCGACAAATGCCGAACTCAACTTCAGTGAAATGGATTGCGATTGAGCCAAGTCCGTGACCCGTTTTGCGGCAGATTTCCCCATGTCACCAATCGACTTGGAGGCTGATTCGCCAGTATGCGTGTGCTTCAAAGTAGCTAGCTCAGCTGTTATTTGGTCAATTTTTATGAAATAAGTCTCAAGCGAGCTGCGATGACGTTGGTTTTCAAAGCAATTCTTGCCAAGTGCTCGAAACGCTGATGGGAGGGTTGCTTTCAAAAGTTTGGCGCGTTCGGTTTGTCTTGCGACCAATCGCGCCGCGTCTTTCGATGTTTTACTGAATGAGGACACTGCATCCATGAATGCCTTAGGTGTTTGCGTTGAAGTGGAGTGCATTACCGGAACAGTTCCATCTCCAATTGGCGTTGAGTCAGGCTTGTCAGGCGTCGTGGGGAGGTTGCTCGGAAGTCCTCCAGGTCTTCGAACAGTCGGACCACGTTCGACAATCGAGTTTTTTTTCAAGAATAAACCAAGGATTAAAGCAGTCAGCGTCGGAAAGAACCACAGCGCGAAAACAAGTCCCGTTCCAAGTAATATCCCTATTCCTGCTCCAAGCTTTTCCGCATCAGTGGTTGCATTCAATTTGGAGGCACTACCCATGCCCACTATCCATCCAACAAACAAATAGATAGTCCAAAACAGGGAAAAGTTCTTAAGCACATTCCAAGGTGTACCCCCTTCACGAACTTCGCCATCGAGAAGTGGGCGTTTTGCAAGGTAAATCGGAAACACGAGCGGTCCGAAAATGAGGACCGTAATGCACCAGAGCAGCACGGGGAAACTTCTTTTTTACCGTCGAAATACATCCAAATCGCAATCGCGACGTTTAGAAGCAAAATCGGCATGAAATGATCTTTGCAGTTAGAATCCAGTCGTACTAAATAACGTCAACACTCATCTTTGCGATCCCCAGTCGAAAAAAGGGACAGGATAAAAAAAGGTTTTTTGTTCCCTCTAACTCCCCCGTTTACGCATGACAAATTGCTGGGTCTTTCATTGGTTTGCCTATAAAATGACGGTGTCCTTTCCCTTAGGAAACCGCCTATGACTGCCGATGCCGACGCCAAGCTCCAACGACTCATCGACTTGAACCTCCAAGGAGACCCATCGGCACATGATGCGTTGCTCGACCATTCCTGCGATCGCCTCCTGCGTCTTACCCGACAGATGCTTCGGTCCTATCCAAGCCTTCGACGATGGGAACAAACCGATGATGTCTTTCAAAACGCTATGGTCAGGCTCCATCGCGCTTTGGCAATCGTCCAAGTCGAATCTGTCAGACATTTCTTCAACCTTGCCGCCCTCCAAATCCGCAGAGAACTCCTTGATCTGTCCCGACATTACTTCGGACCAGAAGGACTCGCAGCCAATCACCATACCGATTCTCAGCCTTCGGATGACCGAGGCGGAAAACTGCATGATCGATCCCAAGAACCAGATGATATCGGAAGCTGGACAGAGTTTCACAAACAGATCGAACAACTGCCCCAAGACGAACAAGAGGTTGCCAACCTGCTCTTTTACGAAGGTCTCACCCAGGACGATGCAGCCAAGCTTCTGGGTGTCGCAACTCGGACCATCAAACGGCGTTGGCAAAGCGCGAAACTAAAACTCTTCAAAGGACTGCAAAGTGAATCAGAAGGATGAGGATGTTTTGTCGGAACTGCTCCTGCAATGGGAAGAATTGCAGGAGCAGGGGCAAGAACTATCCGCAGCCGATTTGTGCAAAGATCATCCTGAGCTCATGCAAGAACTTGCCGAACGCATCCATGCACTCAAATCGACCGCATGGCTTGATAAGCAACTGGACGATGATGATTTCGCGCTGAAACATAATCCGTTAACACTTGAACCAAGAACTCTTATCGGTCGCTATCGACTCGACAAGTTGGTCGCCGAAGGTGGGTTTGCCTATGTCTGGCTCGGATTCGATGAAGAACTGCAACGCCCCGTAGCAGTGAAGATGCCTAAGCCTAATCGAGCGCTTTCTATCAACTCGTTCATGGCGGAAGCTCGGAGAGTCGCGAGACTCAAACACCCAGGGATCATCCAAGTCCATGATACAGGACGCGATGGAGATTCATGCTTCATCGTCTCAGAATACGTCGAAGGTGGTAGTCTAGCAAACCAACTCAAGAAGAATCGCCCCACTCAAGAGCAAGCGATCCGATGGGTCATCCAGATCGCAGAAGCCCTCGAATATGCCCATTTGCACGGGGTGATCCATCGGGATATCAAGCCAGCGAACATCCTCATTGATCACCATCATCGAGCACTGCTTGCCGACTTTGGCATCGCACAATCGGCGAGTAAATCTCCCGAACATGCTTTATCGATGGGCACTCTTGCATACGTTTCACCTGAACAACTAGAGGGTAAACCGACCGACCCACGCGCCGATGTGTATAGCTTAGGGGTCGTTTTGCATGAGGTTCTTACGGGTAGAATTCCGTATTCATCAAGAGAACCCAATACTCTGCGAAAAGAGATCGCATCAGGTGCTCAATCGGTATCTGCATCGGAACTCTCCGAAGAACTCAAGCGAATTTGCAGGAAGGCTCTCAAGGGCGATCCCCAAGATCGTTATAAGTCTGCCGCCCATTTAGGTGCTGATCTTGAGAAATGCTTGCAAGGAAAAAACTCGTTGTTCGGAAGTGGTTTCGCATTGCTATCGATCCTAGCAATCGCCACGACTGCTTTTGTGTTTTCTCGATCGGACGCCAATAAGGATGTTGTTACAACAAAAAATGCGATTGTCGAAGTACAGGGAGCTACGCAGATCACTTCGTTTGCCCAAACCCCCGATGGCAATCTACTATCAAGTGAATTGGAGAATGTTGTTCGCCTATGGGATACAACCACATGGAAATCCAAACAGGAATTCAAAGGATTAGTCGATTGGGCACGATGCGTTGACGTTTCAAAAGATGGAAAATGGATCGTTGCTTGCTCAGGTGGGCATATGGTCGATGGCATCTTCACGCCAGGGGATCACAACCAAGCGATCATTTGGGATAGGCGCACTGGAGTTGAAGTAAAAAGAATCGACGTTTCCGATTTACCTGTTTCGACCGTGGCAATCTCTCCCGATGGCATTGAGATACTTACGGGTAGCGATGACAAACTGGTGCAATTGTGGGATCGAGCCACCGGGCAAGAGAAGCTTCGAATGCGAGGACATTCCCTCATGGTCCGAAACGTCAAGTTCATTCCCAATACACGCCAAGCGGTTTCGTGTTCTTCCGACAAGACCATCCGCTTGTGGGATTTGGATTCAGGCGAGGAGCTGCGAAATTTCAAGGGTCATACCGAAGGTGTTGAAGCGATCGCTTGTTCCTCGGATGGAAAATTGCTTGTTTCTGGTGCCAAGGACCATACAGTTCGAGTCTGGGATATTCTTTCAGGGCGCGAAATGAAAAGGCTCGAGGGGCATGGCAATCACGTTCTATCGGTACGTTTCTCGTCCGACGGACGTTTGATCTTATCAGGAAGCTTGGACCGCACTGCAAGGTTATGGGACGCTGAAAGTGGCAAGGAGCTTAGGATCTTTATGGGGCACCCAAAGCCCGTCTCCGCTGTGATGCTATCACCCAAAGGAAAGCAAGTTATCACAGGATGTGGGGACGGAAAAATCCGAGTCTGGAATTTGGATTGAACCATAGTCCCCATAGATAGGAAACAAAGAACCGCTTGATAAGAACGCAAAAACCTGGGCTTATTCTTTAAGACCCCAAATAGCTTGCGATGCGGAAAGAAATTTCAAGAAAGCACGATTCTCTTTATGGGGGCAGGCGTCAGTCAAGCAGCTAGGAGCGATGGAGATGAATTAGTTCTCATGAAGATGGTTGATCGCGCTGTGCCGTGTACGGTCACTGCCCGACGCTTGCGCTAGTCGGCTAACGGTGCAACTCAAGCTTCGTCTTGAGCACTGCATCAGCGTGCATGAGTGTTTATCAGCGGTCCGGTTTTGGACTTTATTAGCGAATATTAGTGTCCATCAGCGGTTCAAAAACAGCCTTACGCGCGGTCGGCCCCCTCTTTCCCCCCGCCCTTTCTCCCCCAGCCAAAGCCCTGGTGGAGAAAGGGGGCCAAGCGGGGGGAGGCGTTAGGCGTTAGGCGTTAGGGGAACAGCCAAACAGCCCCACGCGCTGCATTAGCGTTCATGAGCGTTTATCAGCGGTCAGATGTTTTTCATCAGCGTTTATCAGTGTTCATCAGCGGTTAAAAAAACGCACACTATTGAAAGCCGGCTTTGCGCTTCGCGACGAATGCCTCTAAGCCTTCGATGGCCGATTCGGTACTACAGGCCGTGGCCAAGACCGCCGCTCCGCTCGATAGATTCATCAACAGCGATTCTCCCACCATCTCGTTGAGCAACCGCTTACCAAGCTGCAGCGACTCAGGAGAACTCTCGGCAATCTTCATCGCCCACTCATTGGCCGCTGCCCAAATCTGGTCCGAATCCACCTCGCGATGCGAAAGCCCAATCGCTAAAGCGCTCTTTGCATCCATCGATTGACCACCTAATACCATCCGCGATGCAAAACTCGCTCCCAATCGGAAAGCCGCAAGCGGCACTGTCAGCCCCGATACCAATCCATGCCGCGACGAAGGGACCTCAAATGCCGCCTTGGGACTCGTTACCACCAAATCGCAAGCCAATACCATCGTCATGCCAAAACCCAACACGGGCCCATCGATGGCCGCTATGATCGGTTTGGGTAACCTGAGCATCGCTTCGACGAGCTCTTGTAGCTCTGAAGCGACCTGCTGCCATAGCTCGATCGCATCGCGTTCGACGCTAAGCGATTGCCACTCCTTGAGATTCACTCCAGAGCAGAACGTCGAGCCTGATGCTGTGAGGATCACCCCGCGAACGGATTTGTCCTGATGGAAGTCCGACAGAGCATCGATCATCTGATGGATCATCTCCCGCGACATAGCATTGCATGTCGCAGGAGCATCAATGAGTATGGTTCCACTCGGGG
>Ga0082207_1001466_pt1 | contig 11137 bp, 9 predicted proteins | sample LakMenEpi10Aug09_FD_71540 | JGI IMG/M metagenome (GOLD analysis project Ga0082207, IMG submission 71540) | reverse complement strand
TGAGAATCTAGTCAATCAAAAGAATCCATTCCATCTGACGGAAGATCTTGCAGATGCACAGGGACAGTTTTCGGAAAAAACTAATTTCTTCCAGGCCAACTGTTGGCCAAATCAAGTTAATCCTGCTGTAATTCGCGCAGTTGATGTGGTGACTGGTGCATCAGCAACAGGGACATCAAATGCTTATACTTGCTAATTATTTAGGGCTTGCTGAAAAAGTTTTTTCTAGGGGCAGGGTGTGGGGTTTTACCCATTTTCAGGGAAAAAGTACCTGAATTTTCCCCCCGATCACTCCCATGCCGGGCACTTTTGGATTTCAAAAAGGTCTAAAAGTCTTATCCAACAAGGTTTTTAGATTTATTCAGCCAGCCCTATATAACTGATTACTGATTACTGTCGCGGTTGTACGGGGAAACCTTGACGCTGAAGCATTTCCGCCGCATCTTGGCCCGGTTGATAGTTGATGCCGAGGGTAGAGGTGGCCGTATCCTCGATGATTTTGGGAGTGAGGAGAATAATCACCTCCGAGCGATCGTTGCGATTGGTACGACTGCGGAATAAAGCCCCTAAAATGGGAATATCGCCTAAAATCGGCACTTTTGTCTCAGAACTCTGTTGGCGCTCTTGGATAATGCCGGAAAGAATTAAACTCTGTCCATCCCGGAGACGAATTAAACCAGAAGTCAATTCCCGACGAATCAGAGGGGTAAGGGTGTTGACTGTCAGACCACCGCTATTAAATTGAATTGGAGACCCCGGAGAGGCGATGGTAGGGCTAACCGACAGGGAAATAAAACCGTTATCATCCACCTGATCGACGTTTACCGCTAAAGTTAATCCAGCATCGGCCAGTACAGGGACAGTGGTGCGTTCGCCACTGAGAGGATCTACCTTGGTCTCGACACTTTCTAGCACTTTCTCGGTGAGCTTAACGGTGGCCTGTTGACCTTCCTGCACCACCAGCGAGGGATCGGTGAGAATCTTGGCATTTCCTGTCTGAATTGAGGCTTGCAGGGTCATCAGGAATCTTTGGGGATATTGGAATAGACCGGGTAAAGCAAAGTTTTGTAGCGTTCTATCCGTTGCACCCGGTTGAAATGGGTTATTAAATCTTCCAAAATTAGGACGGGCATAGGTATCAACCCGCCCAGTATCTGGATTTACCCTGCTTCCCCGAGTTGTTATATTACTAAAAGGGGCATCCTGAACATCAAAAAAAGGTGCGAGCTCTGGTGTTCCCTCCCCAGAGAAAACATTATTTAAAGGAACTATCGGCTGTGCAAAAGCCCCTGGTTTGGATGCAGTTGAGCTAGTGGGTGGGTTCATATTACCAAAGTTCACCACTGCCGCCCCGTTATCTTGAACAAAGAAACCATCGTTAAAACCGAAGGAAAAACTACTGTTAAAGCGGTCTGTATTGAGCAGGTTGACATCGATAACTTTCACATTAACCACCACCTGACGGCGACGAGCATCCAGTTGGGTTAATAAAGAGGTGGCGATCTGGACTTGTCGGGGTTCGCCGATTAAATTGATAGAATTAAGGCGATCATCGGCGGCAATTCTTAAACCAGTTAAAAGTAAGGCAGCTTTTGATCCTTCTGTGTTTTGGGGTGTTAGTGCCTCTAGGGTGGCAGGAACATCCCGGCGACCGGTTACTCGTCCGGTGAGGGGATCGACGATATCCTCGGTTTGGGTAACTAAACGCTGGTATTCCGCCCCTTGGGTGGCGAGGAAAATGGCGGCGGCGACAGCTTTAACTTGATTGAGACGCAGGGTGCGGCTAATCAGATTACGAGCCCCTTGGGGTAATTGCGCCCCGACAAAGATGGTTTTACCCTGACGGTTAGCCTGGAGTCCGGAAATTAACAACACGGCGTTAAAAATGTTTTCCACCGATTCGTTAGTAAATTCCAAGGAAACTGTCTGAGAGGTGGCGTTAGCTTCCCCCTGGGCGCTGGTGAAAACGACGTTATAACCGGCATAGTTAGCAAGGGTCATTAACACTTCTCTAGCGGAAGCTTCCCGCAGTAAAATGCGAGGTACAGTCATATTACGCTCGAATTTGACCTTTTCGGCACTAGCATCGATGTTAGAGATGGCAATATCTCCCACCGGTGGGGCGACGGCCCGGGGTAGGGTGGGAACACCGGGGGCTTGGGGTGCGCCTTGAATGATAATTTCCGGGTTGGGGACAAGGGGCGCACTTTGGGCGAGCAGTTTTTCACTAGCTAAAATGCGATCGCTGATTTCCTTTTGTACGGCTGCGCTTGAAGGGACAAGCTGATTTGGCGACTTTTGTAAATTTTCTTGACTAAACTCTTGCCAAAATTCAACTTTTAATGTAGGGGATTTTAACTCTGAACCATGGAAGGAAATGGGGGTTTCGGCCAAAGCGCTCAGGGGAGCCATCAATAAAAACGAGGCAATTTGGGGGATAAACAGGGCATAGCGGGACGGATTCACTTTAACTTCACTCCTCAACAATTACGGGATTCAACGGACAAAAAACGCAATACTCACACTGGATTGAAGACTATTATCGGGGCGGACTAGCGGGGGGTTGACCAGCGGCGGGGGGTGGCGGTGCTAATTTCGCTAATTCTTCGGCATTGAGAGGAATAATCACATCGAGAAGAAAGGTGGTAGTAACGGGTTTATCGCCTTGGGGAACGATAGTGGCTTTATTGTTGCCGGTACTAACCACTTTAACCGCCGATCCTTCCTTTTCTATCTGGGTATTGAGACTATTTAGCAAAATGAGCGGCTGTAATCTTTCTAAATCCCGAATAACCTCTTGAGTGTTAGCATAGTTCCCTTCGATCTTGACGTTCAGAGTTTGACGTTTGAGCTTATTATTAACCGCGCTACCGAGGGAACCATCGGAAACCACCACTGGTTCTAGTCCTTGGGGTTGGAAGCTAATCAGCTTAACATTGCGAGACTTAAAGATATTACTAATATCTAAGAGAATCGTGCTTAAGTCCTTTTCTTTGGCAAAAAGCGCGAGTATTTGCTGTTTAATAGCTTTTTTTTCTTGCAACTGACTCTCGATTGTTTGGAAGTCGGAGGCTCTCAGACCGCTTTTTTGTTGATCTAACTGTTGTTGTTTGCCAGCTGCATCGTTTTGCAACTGTTGCAAGGTATTATAAGCGGGCATCACCCAGTTAAAAAGCAGATAGAAAGAACCTAGTAAACCCACCACACCAGCAGCGATGCCACTATTGCGGGGAGTAAAAGTTATCCCGAAAGCGATAGGATACTCTTCAAATTCCTCTAATTCCCGATCTTCAAATTCTTCGGCAAAGGTCATGGTTGAATGGCTCCTTGGCGTTTGAGAGTATTAATCCTAGTGACAACTCCGATCGCGCCATTGCGGGCAAGATTGAGCAGTTGTTGAGTAGCGGGAGTATCACTTAATTGGGCGGTGATCACAAATTGAACCGCTTGGGGGAAAGTAATATTAATATTTTTGTACTCATTGTCCACCTGTACGGGTAAATCGGCTAGGGCAGCACTTTCGATCGCGGTTTTCTTGCCCTGTAAAAAAGGAGAAGCTTGCAGGGTTAAGAGATAATCATTTACTGCTTCGTAACTACTGGCAAAACCACTGATTTTTAACTGAGTAGCTGGATTCGGTTGCCCTTGATCTGGGGCGGCGGGAACCTCCACCTGCTGCACACTGGTTAGCTGGACGCTAGGGGGAGTTTGTTGGCGAATTTCTTGAAGAATGGCTGACCAAGGCCTAATCTGATTGAATACAGTTACCAGAGATTGATTTTCTCCTTCTACTGCCGTTAATTGCGCTCTCAGGTCTTCTAGCTTTTTGCTTTGGGCTTGCAGTTGACCTAATTCCGCGTCCAGTTGCTGAATTTTGGCCTGAGTTTCGCTGGTTTGCCAACCGACGATTAAACCGAGTAATCCCGTCAGTGTCAATAATCCGGCCCCCACTCCCACACCGATCAACAGGGGTGTTTGTTTACGCAGGTTAATAGCGGTGGAAATCTTGGCCGCGGGGGTTGTTCCTTTGCCCGTTTGCTGGAGATGGCGATCCTTAAGAAAATTAACGTCAAGACTATACATAATTTTTGTCTATACCTCCCGTAATCCTAAACCGAGAACTGTTCCTAATCCAGGTCTTTCGATATTAGGAATCTCTTGAGTTGTATCTAAGTTCAGTGATGCGATCGGATCGATTGCCATGGCGGGGACGCTGAGACGTTGAGTAAAATATTCGTTTAGTTGCGCTAAACCGCCCCCGGGACCGGCTAAAAGTAACTGGACGATTTCCAGTTCATCACTTTGGTTAAGATAGAAATTAATCGATCGCCGTAACTCATCGGTTAATTCCCCTAAAACGCGCATCATTGCCGTCATCCCGGCGTTAGTAGGGGCCCCGGAAGTGCCGGTATTGGTGCTAAGACTATCAAAGGAAATAATCGGAATTGTCATCCCCAAAAGAATCTCAGGACTGCGGGAGGTGGGCAAATTCATCGCCCTAGAGAGGGCATTTTGTAGCTGGAAAGTGCCGATGGGGACAGTGCGGGAAAATTGGGGAACGCCGTCAACCACGATGGCAATTTCCGTGTTATCAAATTCTATATCAACAATAACGGCGGCTTCATTGGAACTAAACTGTCGCAAATGCTCGCGAATCGTCCGAATTAGGGCAAAACTATTAATTTCTAGCACATCTACCTGTAATCCTGCCTGTTGGAAGGTTTCCATATAGGCATCGGTAATCTCCCGACGAGTAGCAACTAATAATACTTGTACTTTTTCGATCCCGTCTTCATCCTGAAAGTAGCCTAGTTTTTGGTAGTCGAGATCCACTTCCTCGCGAGGATAGGGAAGGTATAAACTAGCCTCATGATTTAAGACCAGATTTCGCAATTCCTGATCGTCCAATTCCGAGGGAATGGGGATAATCCGGATAATTGACTCGCGCATCGGCACACCAGTAGCGACTCGTTTGCTGTTAATTTTATTTTCCTTGAGGACTTCTTGGATTAATTCCGCTAAAGCGGGGGAATCGACGATTTTTCCCTCCTCAAAGATGCCTTCCGGGATATCCGACGAACAACATTTAACTAATTTATAATTTTGTCCCTGTTTGGTGATCTGAGCTATGTTAATACGCTCCGGGGTGATCTCTAACCCAACACCTTGAGGTTTTTTTGTCAATAGCTTTTTAAAAAAACTTACCATAGATTTTCCTGAGCAGCTCTAAGAGAATTAGTGATTAACAAAGCCAATAATTTTTTGACCTGATTTTATCTAGGGTCGATCAAGGCAGTAAATCAGTCTATAAACGATCCTGACTGGGTAAATTACCCAGAAAAGGTAAAAATCGAGAAGAAGATAAGCTATTTCGGCACTAAGTACTAACCCGATTATCTGTGTTCAGATCGAGGTTAATCTTAACTGGGTGAGAGGAGAGGAGAGGAAGTGCCTATTGATGGTGACATTGTAATCAATTTTGGTGAAAGAACCAAGTCTAGACAAAAAACCTAGTTAGGGTTTGCGGCAAAAAGTTTTTCGGTGGTGGCAGGGTGTGGGGTGTGGGGTGTAGGGTTTTACCCATTTTCAGGGGGTCAATTACCTAATTTTCGGGGAAAAAGTCCCGGAATTTTCCCCCCGACCACTCCAATGGTTGGCACTTTTTGAGGTAAAAAAAGTCTAAAAGTCTTACCCAACAAGGTTTTTAGATTTATTTAGCCAAGCCTAGTTAGGGTCTGCTGAATAATGGTAAAACCCTTTTAAAATAAAGCTTTTGACCTGTTAAAGTCCGATGTTCATGCTGCGAAAATAGGATTGGGACTTTCAAAAACCTTGCATTATCCTTCTTGTAGTACATCGCTTGGTACAAAAAACAAGGGCAACAAAGCCTGAAACGACCGGCTACTGACTCGGAGACTCCTGACTCCTACCACCACCGAAAAACTTTTTCAGCAGACCCTAGTTAATTTTTTGAGCGATTAGAGGTAAAGCAAGAGCGATAGCAACACTAACTATCATACCGATAAAAGCTTTCAAGGCATCCCCTAAAACCAGTTTACCCGTGGCGGCTAAATTAGGGTTTTCTCTGGTTAAAGTCAGAGAAATTTCTCGACCTCCTAATAAACCTAAAAATACCCAAGTGGTACTCATGGGAATATGATTATAGCTAACAAAAAACAGTAAAATTAGTCCATAAATTAAGTTAATAATTGTTGCAGAACGCAGATCATGGGCGTTAGTTTTGCTAGTGACAATTTTCTCGATTTGACCCCCGTGATTAATAAAAATGATGGTTTGCAGGAGTAGCATAACTGTTAGAGATAAAACTAACCATGTTGCCGCTAACTTTCTGGGAAGATAGGCGAAAATATTAGCAAAATCTTGCATTAACCATTGACTCCAGAGAAACCCGGTGGATAACCACTGTAAAACTACCCAGATTTTTTGAGGTTCTTTATTAACTGTTTCTAGGAAAAAGTTTTCTAATTGATAAATAATTCGATAGATTACTAACCCCACTATAACAGCAATAGCATAACCCCAAGCGGATTTAACTAACATTTCATCTAGAGATTGGGGAGCAAAAACTGTTAAAACCAAAAAGGTTGTACTCACAGGTATTCCCCAAGTGGTGAGAATTAAAATTGCTAAGGGAGGAACGATATAAATCCAAGTAAAAGTTTCTGGGAAGGGAATCATTTCTAGTCGATTATAAGCCACATCTCCCTGATTAATATACCAACCAGCGATAAAAATCGAGGCTAAGATTATACTGGTGTACAGCCATAAAATCCACCAGGGACGTTCTTCATTGGCACTTAAAAAAGTCCCTAAAGTTTGTAGGGAATCGTTGGCAACAATCGCATAAGCTGATAGAATAAAGCCAGCAATCATCAAAAAATTACTCATAGACAAGTGAAAAAAATAAAACTTAAAGTAATACAAATCCTGTTCAAACAGTAGAGAAAAGCGCCGAGGTAGGAGAGCGGGAAGTGGGGTAGTGGGGAAATTTCAACTAAAACCCTCTTAATTTTGCTTTAAAAAATCCCTCGCTAGATAGAAAGCAGCTAAACTACCGGAGACGGTAATTTCCTGGGGATTAATTTCCTGTAAAGGTCGAATAATAACTTCAATTTCCTCGGTAATATCTAACTTTTGTTGACCTGTGGGAGTAGAATTAAGAGCCAAAAAAATATGAATTCTGTTAGTATCTTTAACGGGATTATCGTACAAAACAGCCAGAGGTATTAGAGAATCACTTTGATAACCGGTTTCCTCCTCGAATTCCCGACGCGCTGCCGCAGTAATATTATCTTCACCCGCATCTACTGCTCCAGCGGGAAATTCCAATAAAATTTCCTTAACTCCGTGACGATATTGACGGACAAAAACCAATTGATTATCCCCAGTAACTGGAACAACTAAAACAATTTCAGGACGAATATTAACGAAATAATCATCGATAACTTGTCCAGAGGATAACCTCACCGCGTCTTGACGGACTTGACACCAACGATTCTGAAAAACTAGCTCGGATTTAATAATTTGCCATTTTTTTAAATTAGTCATCGACAATCCTGTTATAATTGCAGTGAAATTACTAAACTTTTTCTCAGATAATTATAGCTATCTAGGGACTATTCCTGATAAAATTTAATTTTATACTCCCATCTCCCATGTCGTTAATTCAATGGTATCCCGGTCATATTGCCAAAGCGGAAAGAAAACTCAAGGAACATCTTAAACTCGTGGATGTGGTCTTAGAAGTGCGCGATGCTCGCATTCCCTTAGCTTCCCATCATCCGCAGGTGGACGATTGGATTGGCAATAAACCGCGCTTGTTAATCTTAAATCGTCTCGATATGATTCCCGAATCTGCCCATCAACAATGGGTAACATGGTTTAAAAGTCAAGGAAAAACCGTCTATTTTACTAACGCTAAACAGGGAGAAAGAGTTAAAGCAATTATCAAAGCGGCGGAAAAAATTGGCGATGAAATTAACCAAAAACGCCAACTAAGAGGAATGTTACCGCGTCCAGTGCGCGCCGTGGTGATCGGGTTTCCCAATGTGGGCAAATCTGCCCTGATTAACCGTTTATTAGGGCGAAAAGTCGTCGCCAGCGCCCGCAGGGCCGGAGTAACGCGACAATTACAATGGGTACGAATTTCCGACACCTTAGAACTATTAGACGCGCCGGGGGTGATTCCTTCCCGTTTAGATAATCAAAGGGATGCGGTGAAATTAGCTATCTGTGAGGATATTGGCGATGCTGGTTATGATAACCAAAGGATAGCGGCGGCTTTTGTCGATTTATTAATAGAATTACAGTATGAAGGACTTTTACAATCTCGTTACGGGTTGAATACTCTAGACATGACCGGGGAAGATTTTATCGAAAAATTGGCCAATCTCAAATATCAAGAAGATAAAGAAAGGGCAGCCATGCAGTTACTCAATGATTTTCGTAAGGGAATAATCGGGGCTATCCCGTTAGAATTGCCCCCTTCCTCTTGAAATCGCCTGTTTTTAACTCAATAGTTAATTCCCGAATTTGTCAAAATTACCGCCTTTTAGTCCACTGAGCTGCCGATAAGATTAAAGAAATCGGTAAAGTTGCGAGGATCGATCGAACCCTGAAGGAAGATAGGGAATAAACGACACAGACAAAAAAGACTATGGGCAAACCGACTGGCTTTATCGAATTCCTGCGTGAACTTCCTTCCGAACTTACCCCTCTCGATCGCCTTCATAATTGGGATGAGTTTCATCTTCCCATGCCTGAGGATAAACTCCGCAATCAGGCCGCCCGTTGTATGGATTGTGGTACACCATTTTGTCACACCGGAACGCTCATTAGTGGCATGGCCAGTGGTTGCCCGATTAATAACCTGATTCCCGAATGGAATGATTTAATCTATCGAGGATTGTGGCGAGAAGCCCTCGATCGCCTTCATAAAACCAATAATTTCCCCGAATTTACCGGTAGAGTCTGCCCCGCTCCCTGTGAGGGTTCCTGTGTTCTCGGTATTCATAATCCCCCCGTTACGATCAAAAATATTGAATGTTCAATTATCGACAAAGGTTGGGAATCCGGTTGGATTACTGCCAATCCCCCCGCAATCCGTACCGGCAAAAAAGTGGCCGTAATTGGTTCAGGACCTGCGGGATTGGCGGCCGCCGACCAGTTAAATAAAGCCGGTCACTGGGTGACAGTTTATGAACGGGCCGATCGCCCCGGGGGGCTGTTAATGTACGGTATCCCCAACATGAAGTTAGATAAGGAAGAAGTGGTTCTGCGTCGTCTCCAGATACTCGCACAGGAAGGGGTAAAAATGGTCTGTAGCACGGAAGTGGGCAAGGATATCAGCGCCCAAGACCTATTAAACGAATACGATGCCGTCGTTATCTGTACCGGGGCCACCAAACCCCGGGATTTAAACATCGAAGGTCGCCAATTAAAGGGCATTCACTTCGCCATGGAGTTTCTCACCGCTAATACAAAGGCACTATTAGACGGACAGCCCGGGGAGGATTTTATCTCGGCCGCGGGTAAAGACGTGGTAATTATCGGCGGTGGCGACACGGGAACCGACTGTGTGGGGACTTCCCTGCGTCATAACTGCCGTAGCGTCACCCAATTAGAGATCATGCCGCAACCGCCCCGAGAACGGGCCGCCGATAATCCCTGGCCCGAATGGCCGAAAATCTACCGTCTGGACTATGGACAAGAGGAAGCGGCCGCGCGTTTTGGCGATGACCCCCGGGTTTATACCACCACAGCGACTAAATTCGAGGGGGATAGCGAGGGCAACGTCACAGGGATTCACACGGTACAGGTGGAATGGCAACGCAACGAAAAAGGGCAGTTTATCCCCCAACCGGTAGCAGGAACAGAAAAAGTCATCCCGACGCAATTGGTTCTATTAGCCATGGGATTTTTGGGACCAGAACAGCCTTTACTCGATGATTTAGGCTTAGAAAAGGATGCCCGCAGCAATATCAAGGCCGAACACGGTCAATTTGCCACTAGCTTACCGAAAGTCTTTGCAGCAGGGGATTGTCGTCGTGGTCAAAGTTTGGTGGTTTGGGCGATTAATGAAGGTCGCGGGGCCGCCAGGGAATGCGATCGCTTTTTGATGGGGGCGACGGACTTACCTTAAACCAGTAGTTACTGTTTTCCCCTTGTTATAGTCATGTCCAAAAAGAGGCCTCAGCCATAGCCATCAAAACCCAACCGCCGGTCAAACCCTCTCAATCTGAACAGGAGGAGCGAGGAAACAATTGTCCCTATTGCCTATCTAGACAATCGCTCCCTGTTTAAACCGTTGCCACCGATGAATCAAGCACCAACTGTTCATTGGTGGGTAACTCCAGACAATAACCCGCACCGTAAACGGTTTTAATATAGCGAGGATGACGGGGATCGGGTTCTAGTTTCGTTCTCAGATGGCGAATATGAACCCGAATAGTCTCGATATCATCATCGGGATCGTATCCCCAGACCTCCTTGAGAATATCACTAGGGGAAACGGTTTGACCGTGACGTTGGAGAAGACAGTGGAGTAACTCGAATTCTAGATGGGTTAACTTGACCACACTGTCAAACCAGACCGCTTCAAAACGTTCGGGAACAAGGGTTAAAGGTCCAAAACTGAGTATTTCTGAGTGTTTAGCGGCTTGGGGAATGCGATCGGTGCGTCTAAGGAGGGCGCGCACCCTAGCTAACATTTCCTCCACCTCGAAAGGTTTGGTCAGGTAATCATCAGCACCCGCATTAAAACCTTCCACTTTATCTTGGGTTTGTCCTAAGGCTGTGAGCATCAAAATCGGGATGTCGGACGTGCGTTCATCTCGTCGCAAACGCTGACAGACAGTAAAACCATCGACTTTGGGCAGCATTAAATCCAGCATGATTAAATCGGGTTGTAACTGGACGGCCAAGGCCTGGCCTTTAATCCCGTCCTCTGCCGGATTAACGTCATAACCCGCCATCTCCAAGTTGATGGAGACTAATTCCGCGATCGCAGGATCATCATCGATTACAAGTATTCGGGGCATTACCAGAGTGTTATGACTAAGGGTTTGGGTAGGGAGTTGCTAAATGTGTTCTTACTGACATTGCGACTAGAGCTTTG
>Ga0082207_1001465_pt1 | contig 11138 bp, 10 predicted proteins | sample LakMenEpi10Aug09_FD_71540 | JGI IMG/M metagenome (GOLD analysis project Ga0082207, IMG submission 71540) | reverse complement strand
CATCGGTTTGAAAGAATAGTCGTGGTTGTGATACGCGAACCGGACCCCGTTCTTTTTGCAGATCGCTCCCATTTCATTGAATCGGGCAGCCATTTTTTTATAGTCGTCCAACGACTTCTGCGGACCGATCCAGGGGCAGATCACGTATTGAACCCCAATGGAAGCTGCATCTGCCACCTTTTTCTCAAAATTCTCGAAAACGTTGCAATGGAAAGACGGCATGGTGAGACCTGATGACTTCAGAAAGGAGTCAAACTCTTTGGCAGACTTGCCCCAATAAACCCCTTGTTCACCTTCATAACTCTCGATCGAGGAATAACCGGCTGCACTTAGTTTATTTATGATTCCGAATGGATCCGCAGGCAGTATGTCGCGCAGCGAATAAAGTTGTATGCCATACGAACGAGCTTTTCCAGCGAACAGCTCATCCATGGACAATAAATGCTGACCGAACAAGGCCAACCCACCGCTAAGCAGGGTCGTATCAGCTAAAAATTTTCGACGCGTATAATTCATAGATCATATTATTTAATCAGCCCAAGCTTTTTCACCTTTTGTATACGGGAAAGCGCCGTCATATCGTCCGGGTACGGGCAAGTGACGCAAGGTTTTGGTCATGCCGGTCTCCGACGAGAAAAATCCCCATAACGTCAATTGCTTCATCATGGTATAATAATGCACAGGCGTATTCTTCTCTTTCTTTTCATTGTATGTCTTTGCCTCTTTTTCCAGGCTCACCAGCAAGTCGTGCCGTTGCTGACTGCTGGCGGCTATAAACGACTTACCGTGCAGCTCCTTACATTTCGATTCAAGCGCTTTCATTCCTTCTTTGAATGTGTTCTGTTGATCAAGTGTATAGCAGTCTCGCACCATCGTCTCCATGAAGGCGCCGACTTTTGCAGTCTTAGCACCAGGTGTATCCGTGGCCGGTATGATCGTTTCACCGATCTCATCCAGTAAGGCCAGTTGTGTACTGGTGAAGTAACCAGCAGCACCGCCGGGCGTGCATCCTGACAAGAAAACATCTACTCCCACGACGGCAGCTCCAGTGAGGAGCGCGATTTTTTTTAAATATTCTCTTCTGTCCATTTTCATTTAGATTGATCGGTTCAGAGATTTCCTTTTTTCATTTCAGCGGCCGCAAAATCGGCTGCCCTTGCGGTCATGGCCATATACGTGAGTGAGGGGTTGACACAAGAGGCACTGGTCATGCAGGCACCATCGGTCACAAATACATTTGGCGCATCCCAAACCTGATTCTGTGCATTTAAGACAGATGTCTTCGCATCTCTGCCCATCCTGGCCGTTCCCATCTCATGGATACCCATGCCCACTTCATATCCGTAATCGTAGGTATTGACGTTCTTCACCCCGGCAGCTTCCAGCATTTCAGCGGCATCATTCATCATGTCGACGCGCATCTTTTTCTCATTGTCCTTGATCTCAACATCCATATCCAGCACCGGAAGGCCCCATTTATCCTTTACATTTTTATTGAGTGAGATCTTGTTCTCGTGGTAAGGAAGCATTTCGCCGAATCCCATCACACCGATTCCCCAATTATCGCTGGGTACACTCAGCGCATTTTTCAGGTCGGCTCCGATGGTGAACTCAGCGACTTCCACGCCGCGTCCGCGTCCGGCTCCGCCCTGATAACCGAATCCGCGTACATAATCCCTTTTATCAGTATAAATATTTCTGAATCGCGGAATGTATATGCCTGTCGGTCTTCTGCCATATTCATATTTATCTGCGTATCCATCCACTCGTCCGTTCGCCCCGCAACGGAAATGGTGATCCATCACATTGTGACCCAATTCACCACTGCTGCTGCCCAATCCGCCTTCCCATACACTCGTGGCAGAATTCATGAGGATCCAGGTGGAATTAAATGCAGAGGCACATAAGAAAATCACCTTGGCATTGAAGGTGTAAGTCTTATTGTCTGTAGCATCCAGCACCTCTACGCCGGTTGCTTTTTTTGCATCTTTATCATAGATCACCTGGGTGACGATCGAAAAGGGGCGAAGGGTGAGGTTGCCGGTTTTCATGGCAGCTGGTAAGGTCGCCGATTGGGTGCTGAAATATCCACCGAAGGGGCATCCTCTCCAGCAGCGATTTCGGTATTGACAATTCGTTCGGTCGTGATGCGGCTGGGTGATATTCGCACTTCGTCCGATGAACATGTGTCGTTGATCCTTGTAGTGTTTTTTGATCTTGGCGGCTACATCCTTTTCTACGATATTCATTTCCATCGCCGGCATGAAATCTCCATCGGGTAGTACATCCAACCCCTCCAAACTTCCTTGAATGCCCGCGAATTTTTCGGCGTGACTGTACCAGGATGCCATGTCTTCGTAGCGAATAGGCCAATCAACTCCGAACCCATCTTTGCCATTGGCCTCAAAATCCCATTTGTTGAATCGATAACTCTGCCGGCCCCACATCAGCGATCTTCCGCCAACATGATACCCGCGGAACCAGGAGAAGGGTTTGGTTTCCGTGTAGGGACTTTCCTTATCCTTTACCCAGAAATCCAGCACCGTTTCGTTCAGGGGATAATCCCGTTTGAGCACCGGATAATTCTGCAGCATTTCTTGTGTGGGCATGATCCCTCGATGCGGGAACTCCCATGATTCTTTGGTGGCATTGACGTAGTCCTTGATGTGTTCGATGTTTCGGCCTCGTTCGAGCAGCAATACCTTCATGCCCTTCTCGGTTAGTTCTTTGGCGGCCCAGCCTCCGCTGATTCCGGAGCCAACTACGATCGCATCATATTGTTGATTCGACATGTATTCTGGTTTTGAATAGTTTAGTGTTTATCAGATATCGCAAATACGGATCGCATTTTTTAAGGAGTTGATCTTTCCTGCACGATCTTTTGAAGTGGAGAGAAATTCCTGCGCGACGTATCCCGTATATCCGGTTTTATGTATGGCCTGCATGATGGCGGGGTAGTACAATTCTTGTGTTTCATCGATCTCATGCCGGCCCGGAACCCCTGCGGTGTGATAATGCCCGAAATACGGATGATTTTCTTGGATCGTTCTGATCACATCTCCTTCACTGATCTGCATGTGATATATGTCATACAGCAATTTGAAATGAGAGGAGCCGAGTCGTTTGCATAGTTCTATTCCCCAGGCGGATCGATCCGCCATGTAATCCTTATGATCGACCTTGCTATTGAAAAGTTCTAGCTGTATAACGACGCCATGCTTTTCAGCAACGGATAAAATTTGTTTGAGACCGGTTACACAGTTTTTTAAACCGGTTTCGTCGTCCATGCCATTTCGGTTACCGGTGAAGCAGATCAAATTTTTGTATCCGGCTTTTGCAATGACGGGTATCGCGTCCAGAAAGTCTTTTATCAGCCAGGGATGATTTTCCGGTCGATTCCATCCCTCTGTTAAACTGATCTTTCCTGCCGTATAACACATGGAGCAATCGATGCCATGGTCGTTCAATGTTTTGAATCCGCTGGGGGCCACCAGATCGATGGCCTTGAATCCGATCTTTTTTACAGTCAGACAAAGTTCATCCAATGTGAAATCGTCGAATGTCCATGAGCAGACCGAATGTCGGATGTTGCCCTTGAGTGGTGAAGATTCAAAGGCCGTTGGCAGGCCATTGGCGGATTGTATACTGATACCGGCAACGCCGGTCAGCAGGGAACGAAGTGCGGTACGTCGACGCATTATGCAATGATTTTCTTTTCACCGTTACGGAAGGAAACAAGAAAGAGCAAGGCTACGCCGGCGGCAAACAGGCAGGGGAATAACCAGATGGTTTGCCAATCGTGACCGTCAGTACCTACTTTGTATTTATCGACATAAAGACCTGCCAGGTAGAAGCCGATATACATCCCGATGCCATAGGTGGCGAGGGTGATAAGCCCTTGGGCGGATGATCGCACACGAGGCCCAGCTACTTGGTCTGTATAGATCTGTCCGGTGACAAAAAAGAAATCATAGCAAATACCATGAAGGATGATCCCGCCATAGAGCATCCAGATGTTGGAACCCGCATCTCCATAAGAGAATAACGCATAACGAAGGATCCAGGCCAGCATGCCGAACAGGATCATTTGTTTGGTGCCGAATCGGGCGAAGAACCAGGGCATTAGGAACAGAAATACGGTTTCTGCCACTTGTCCCATCGTCATCTTGGCAGCAGCTTGTTGCATACCCACTTCATTTAGGAACTGATTGGCTTGTCCGTAATAAAAAGCGAGGGGGATACAAATGAGAATGGAGGCGATGAAGAAGATGAGGTAATTGCGGTCACGCAGAATTTTTAGGGCATCGAGTCCCATAACCTCGGCGATGGAAACATCTTGTCCGGCTTTCGGCGGCGGTGTATTGGGTAAAAAGAAACTGAATATGCCGAATACGGCTGATACGATGGCGGCTACCCGGAAGGTGATGCCCAGAGAGCCGGGGTTGGATTCCCAAGCCATCCAACCGATGATGAGTCCGGATGCGATCCACCCGATGGTACCCCACATACGGATGCCGCTGAATTCTTTTTCGGCATCGGTTACTTGTCGAAGTGCGATCGCATTCACCAATGCCAGGGTAGGCATGTAAAGGATCATGTAGATCAACAGGCTTGTGTAAAATGAACCGAAAGAAGATTCGGTGGAGAGTAAATAAAGCAGCCCCGCGCCCAGTAAATGCAAGACGCCCAGAATTTTTTGAGCGGCAAAGAACCGATCGGCGATCATGCCGATGATGAATGGAGCGGCGATGGCTCCAAGACATTGGGTGCCGTAGGCCAGTCCGGTTTGTTCGCCGGTAGCGGTGATGGAACCTTTTGTAAGAAAGGTCCCCATGGTAACGAACCAGATACCCCAAACAAAAAAGTTGAGGAACATCATCAGGTATAGTTGTAGTCGGGTGGAAACAGGCATGGCAATCGTTTGAATGGCAGTAAGGTTGGTTGAAGTAACAATGTAGTAATTTTAGAAAAAACACTGTTTATTTGTTACTCACAACCTGCCGCTTGTCGGCCTGTTTTCAAATATTTCCAACATGAACAATCGTAAGCTGCGTGTGGCCATGGTAGGTGGGGGCAAGGACGCATTCATCGGGGCCATTCACCGACTCGCTTTTCATATGGATGGACAAGCCGAGTTGGTTGCCGGAGCGCTGAGCGTAAACCCGGAGGTGGCCGTTGAATCCGGAAAGGATCTGTTTCTTTCCGCGGATCGCATATACACTGACTACAAAGTGATGCTGGAAAAAGAAGCGACGATGCCCCCGGAGAAACGGGTTGATTTTATAACCATCGTTACGCCCAATTTTCTTCATTTTGAACCAGCCATGCTGGCGTTAGAATATGGATTTGATGTGGTAGTGGAAAAACCGATCACTTTCACGTTGGAGGAAGCCAAACTACTAGAAGCTAAAGTCAAGTCGACCGGTCGCACGCTCTTGCTCTGTCATACATACACCGGTTATCCGATGGTGAAGCAGGCCCGACAGCTCATTCGCTCCGGCATATTGGGTGCTATTCGAAAAGTTTATGTAGAGTATCCGCAAGGTTGGCTAAGTACTTCACTGGAGAAAACCAATCATGCGCAGGCTGCTTGGCGGACCGATCCCAAGCGTAGTGGTAAAGCTGGTGCAATGGGTGATATCGGTACCCATGCGTTCAATTTGGCCGAGTATGTGAGCGGCCTTCAGGTGACCAAGATCTGCGCCGATGTGAACACCGTTGTAGAGGGCAGAATGTTGGATGATGACGGAGCCGCTTTATTGAAATTCAATAACGGAGCCAGCGGTGTATTGATGGCCACGCAGGTGGCTGCAGGAGCGGAGAACAATGTTAAGATCCGGGTATTTGGAGAAAAAGGCGGTATCGAGTGGCAGCAGGAAGATGCAAATACTATACTGGTTAAATGGTTGGATCGCCCGGCTGAGATCTATCGAGCTGGCACCGGTTATGCGGATTCATTCGCCAAACACAATGCTCGCACGCCCGCAGGTCATCCTGAAGGATATCTGGAGGCCTTTGCTAATTTGTATCGGAATTTCATCTCCACGATTCGGGCACGTGCAAACGGACAAACCGCCTCTGATGAAATACTTGATTTCCCTTCCGTAGTGGAAGGTGTTCGGGGTATGGCTTTCATCGAGCACGTGATCGCTTCCGGGCAGTCCCAACAGAAATGGATCGATTTCACTATTTAAACGTTCATCATGCGTACTATAAAAGGTCCGGCTATTTTTCTGGCTCAGTTCATGGGGGATCAGCCACCGTTCAACGATCTTTCATCCATTTGTAAATGGGCGGCTTCACTTGGTTTCAAAGCTGTTCAAATACCTACCTGGGATCCGCGCTGCATCGATCTGAAAAAAGCAGCCGAAAGCAAGACCTACGCAGATGAGATCAAAGGAATTGTGCAGGCAGCCGGCCTGGAGATCTCTGAATTGTCCACGCACCTGCAAGGTCAACTCGTGGCCGTGCACCCAGCCTATGATTCCTTGTTTGATGGATTTGCGCCCGAGTCGCTTCGCGGTAATGCAAAAGCCCGCACCGACTGGGCTATTCAGCAAGTGAAATATGGGGCAGAAGCTTCTCTTAATTTGGGTCTTACGGCCCATCCCACCTTCAGCGGTTCTTTACTATGGCACACGTTTCATCCTTGGCCACAGCGACCGGCCGGATTAGTGGAAGAGGGATTTGCTGAACTCGCACACAGATGGAAACCGATTCTCGATCATTTCGATGCATGCGGGGTAGATGTATGTTATGAGGTGCATCCCGGTGAAGATATTTTTGATGGCGCCACCTACGAGATGTTTTTGGATGCCGTGGATCAGCATCCCCGTGCTTGTTTGCTGTACGATCCCTCTCATTTTGTATTGCAACAACTTGATTATATCGAATACATCGACCTGTATCATGAACGTATCCGGGCGTTTCATGTGAAGGATGCCGAGTTTCATCCCTCTGGTCGGCAAGGAACATTCGGTGGCTATCAATCCTGGGTGAACCGTGCAGGCAGATATCGTTCGCCCGGTGATGGGCAGGTCGATTTCAATCGGATCTTCAGCAAACTAACCCAATATGGTTTTGATGGCTGGGCCGTGATGGAATGGGAGTGCTGTTTAAAACATCCTGAAGACGGAGCAAGGGAGGGGGCAGCCTTTATACGGGATCACATCATCCGGGTAACGGAAAAAGCGTTCGATGATTTTGCTTCCAGTGGAATGGATCGGGCTAAGAACCGTACCTTATTGGGTCTGGATTAGGATGTATATTCGTACTCAAACGATTTGTTGATATGAAACTTCTTTACACTTTCTCATTTTTGATTTCAATGAGTTTGATTGCTTGTGGCGGTTCAATGGAACCCACCAAAGGGCAAACTGCCGATATCACCCAGGATCCCGCGTATCAGAAGGGATTTGCGTTAGTGAAGCAAAGTGATTGTTTGACTTGTCATCAAGTTGACACAAAAGGGATAGGCCCCAGTTATAAAGAGATCGCACAGCGATATTCCAACGCTGGCCCGGATCAGCTTTCTTCAGTTGCACAGAAGATCATAACCGGAGGGGCTGGTGTATGGGGACAAATCCCCATGACAGCGCATCCGTCCTTAAGCCCGGATGATGCGAAGGCCATGCTCGACTATATTCTCCTCTTAAAATAATCTTATGCGTTTGATCGTATTGTCTGCCTTTCTACTCGCCAGTTTCACCGCCTGTGGCAGTGAAACATCCAGCCCTATGGTCCGTACGGATACCCTTCCGGCGCAAAATCGCCTCAGTAAGCAGGAGCGAAAAGATGGTTGGGAGATGTTATTCGATGGACTCACGACCAGAGGATGGCATAAATACGGAGGTAAAGTAGCAGGTGCTGCTTGGAAAGTCGAAGATGGTCAATTGTTTCTGGATACTACCACCAAAGAGAATTGGCAGATCAAAGGTGGCGGAGATATCATGTCGGATGAAGTCTTCAGTGATTTTCATCTAAAGCTGGAATGGAAGATCGCGCGCAATGGAAACAGTGGCATCATGTTCTATGCACAGGAGGATACGACCAAATATCGGTGGCCTTGGGAAACAGCGCCGGAAATGCAGGTGCTGGACAATGCCGGTCACCCCGATGGTAAGATCATCAAACATCGGGCGGGTGATTTATACGATCTGATATCCGCTAAACCCGAAACGGTTCGCGCGCCCGGCGAGTGGAATCAAGTGGAGATCAAATCAGAAAAGGGCCAACTGGAGTTTTGGCTGAATGGAGTGAACGTGGTAACTACTTCGCTTTGGGACGACAGTTGGAAGAAAATGGTCGCCGCCAGCAAGTTCGCTCGTATGCCGGATTTCGGAAAATTCAAGAAAGGTCATATTGCCTTGCAGGACCATGGCGACATGGTCTGGTACCGTAACATCAAGATCCGCCGACTCTGATATTTACTTTACCCGGTCAATCTTGATCACGTTGGTCGGCAGGTGTAAATGCACAGGTGTGCTGCCGGTGCTCACGATCACATCACCTTCCTTCAAAAAGCCCCTTCGTTTCAGGATCTCGATCTGGTCTTGGAATATTTCGTCGAGACTTTCCTCTTCATCATAATGGAAAGCCCGTACGCCCCAACTCAAGCTAAGCTGATTAACCAGAGTTTTTTCTTTGGTGAAAATATAGAGGGGGCTTTGCGGACGATAACTGCTCAGCATGAATCCCGTGTATCCACTTTGAGTCATGCCGATGATGGCATCAGCATGTGAGTCTTCCGCCAATTTGCAGGCGTTATAACAAATCGCATCGCTGAGTTTGGAAGGGGAGTGTACCTGTGGTTTCAGCTCATCTTCCCGGTTGTATTTGTAGGCTTTCGATTCGATCTCCAGAATGATCTTGCTCATGGTTTCCACCACCAGCCTGGGATATTTCCCGGTAGCGGTTTCTCCGCTCAGCATTACGGCATCGGTTCCTTCCAATACCGCATTAGCCACATCGGTGATCTCGCTTCGATTCGGTTTAGTACGATCGATCATGCTTTCCATCATCTGGGTAGCAACGATCACGGGCTTGGCTCGGTGTAGACACTTGCTAATGATGTCTTTTTGGATCAAGGGTACCGCTTCAACCGGCATTTCCACGCCGAGATCTCCGCGCGCAATCATGACGCCATCACTTTCGATGATGATGTCACGAAGATTGGCGATGGCTTGTGGCATTTCTATTTTCGCGATCACTTTTGCTTTGTGTCCTCTATCCTGGATCCTTTTTTTCAATCCCCGTATGTCCTCCGGGTTGCGCACAAAAGAAAGCGCCACCCAATCGATCGGGTGTGTGAGAATGAAATCCAAATCGGCCAAGTCCTTTTCAGTTAGGGAGGGTAAGGATATCTCAGTGTCGGGCAGGTTTACTCCTTTTTTGGGGAGGAGTGTGCCGGGTAAGGTTACCCGCACTTTCACTTCTTTTGAAGCCGTAATCTCTTGAACAACCACTTCTAGTTTGCCGTCATCAATCAGGATCTTCTCTCCAACTTTCACATCGGTGGCCAGGTTCGGGTAAGAGACATAAATGCGATCGAAGTTTCCTACCAGCTTTTCGTTTGTGAAGGTGAGTACGTCACCTTCCTTCAGCTCCATCTTGCCCTCTTCCAGATCACCCACACGCAATTTGGGTCCCTGTAGATCAGCGAGTATGGCGATGTTGTAGGGTTCAGTTTTATTGATGTCGCGGATGAAATTAATGACACGGGCTTTATCCTCATGTCCGCCGTGCGAGAAATTCAGTCGAAATACATTCACGCCGGCACGTACCAATTCCAGCAGTTGTTCGTAGGAGTCGCAGGAGGGGCCGACGGTAGCAACGATCTTGGTCCGTTTGAATGCATGTTGTTTGCCTGCCTCGTTATCGTAACCGTCGTGCAGGTATTTCTTGATCTTATTCATAATTGAAAATTAGCTGGCCAGGATCTTGACGATCTTCATCCATTCTTCGCCGATCTTGCCCTTGTTCTTAACTGCTGTTTCCAGCGGTACGTAATTCATTTTGTTGTTCTGTATGCCGACAAATACATTGTGTCGTCCTTCGATGAGGCACTCCACGGCATGATAACCCATTCGGCTTGCTAGCACGCGATCCATGCAACTGGGTGACCCACCTCGTTGAATGTGCCCAAGTATGCAGACCCGAATTTCAGATTTGGGTAAATTCTCCTCTAGGATTTTCTGAACTTCATTTGCGCCTCCAAAATCATCGCCTTCGGCTACCACAATGAGGTTCACCATTTTCTTGCGTCGTTCTTTTTCCTGCAGCGATTGGATGATGTTGTTGATGTCGGTCTTCCGCTCAGGGATCAAAATATTTTCGGCGCCGGTGGCGATGCCGCTATGCAAGGCGATGTAACCGGCATCCCGACCCATCACTTCAATGATGAAGATCCGGTCATGCGCATCCATCGTATCACGGATTTTATCAATCGCATCTACGGCTGTGTTCACCGCGGTGTCAAATCCGATGGTGAAGTCGGTGCCGGAAATGTCTTTATCAATGGTGCCGGCCAGTCCAATACAGGGAATGTCGAACTCCGAACTGAATACACAGGCACCCCGGAAGGAGCCGTCGCCACCGATAATAACCAGCCCGTCGATCTCATGCTTTCGCAGGTTGTCGTAGGCTTTTTTGCGACCGGCCGGTTCCATAAACTCCTTGCAGCGGGCACTTTTCAGGATGGTGCCGCCACGCTGGATGATGTTGGCCACCGAGCGACTGTCCATCTGAAAAATATCATTATCGATCATGCCCTGATAGCCGCGCATGATGCCAAAAACTTCTATCTGATGGTAAAGGGCGGTTCGGACCACTGCGCGTATCGCAGCATTCATGCCGGGAGCATCTCCGCCACTGGTCATTACCCCTATCCGTTTGATTTTATTCTGCATGATATTGAATCTAGTCAAAGGTACTGAATTCGACTTTGTGTACAGCACACACAATTGTTCGTGTTCGTGTTTTGTAGATTTGCTCTATGAAAGTTTTGGTTACTGGTGCGAATGGATTTATTGGTCGGCATTGGATCGAGCAGTTGCTTCGGATCGGCGCGTCGCCGATCGCAACCGGCAGGCGCCCGAATGACATGGACTGGGAGGGGCTATGCCAGTATCAAGCGCTGG
>Ga0082207_1001463_pt1 | contig 11154 bp, 12 predicted proteins | sample LakMenEpi10Aug09_FD_71540 | JGI IMG/M metagenome (GOLD analysis project Ga0082207, IMG submission 71540) | reverse complement strand
GCACCACGTTGAGCTTGAGCACCGTCCTAGGAAACCATCGCCTGCGATTCGGCGGAATAAACTCATATGGCTTCTCGATGATGATGTCTTGCACGGCAAACCTATTTCAAAAAACTATTTAAGAAAACCTAAGTCCAAAAACCTAATACAAAAAAATTCCTACATGCTCAAGTCCGATCGTCATAGCCGCGAGGATGGGAACGATGCCCCATCGAAAGGTTGTCATAAACCCACACTTGATGCTCGCTTTGATTGAGCAATCGAACCGTGTGAGATCCGATGTATCCAGCACCCCCAACAACCAAAACTCGCATTCGATTCTCACTTGTTCCAGCAACCTCAATTTCTCTCTATCCACACCATCTCAGTGTAATCGCTCCAACCTCTGAGGTATATTCCTGATATGAAAAGCAAACTCAAGAAACTATCCCTCCAAACCCAAACCCCAAGCAACATCGAGACAACCTTCGCCGGTTGGGCCGAGCGATTCCTGAATTATCTGCGCACCGAATGCCACCTTGCCCCCAATACCGTCATGGCCTACCGCCGTGATCTATCGCACTTCCAATCCTGGCTCGATGGAAGATTTCCCAATAAGCTAAAGATTGACGATTTAACCAATTATCTCGTCTGGCTCAAAGACCAGCGACTCGCTGCAAGCTCCATCGCACGGCACATCGTCTCGCTCCGAATGTTCTACAAGTTCCTCCAACTCGAAGCGGCCATCACAGACAATCCAGCCGAACTGCTGACCACCCCAAAACTCTGGCGGCGTGTACCGACGGTCATCAATGCCTCCCTCATCGATCGATTCCTTACAGCCCCCCAAAAGTACGACCCCTTATGGATACGCGATCGCGCTATCCTCGAACTCCTCTACGCCACGGGTTGCCGCGTCTCGGAAGTCTCCGATATGCTCCTTGCCAACGTCTTCCTCGATCAAGGCTACTGTTTGGCTGACGGCAAAGGAAGCAAACAACGGATGGTCCCCTTGGGACAGCGTGCCATCGAAGCCATTCGATTGTACCTCGACTCCTCGAGGATTCCCCTGGTCGAACACCGAGACGCCAAAACAACCCCATGGCTGATCGTCTCGCGATCTGGACAACGACTCCGCCGTGAAGCGATCTGGGAATTGGTCAAACGCTACGCACTGCGCGTCGGTATCGACCCGGAAACCTCCCCCCACACCCTGCGACATAGCTTCGCTACCCATCTGCTAGCCGGCGGTGCAGACCTGAGACTGATCCAAGAAATGCTCGGACATGCCAGCATCGAAACCACTCAGATCTACACCCAAGTCGAAAACAGCAAACTCAAAAAAGTCCACCAGAAATTCCACCCCCGTGGGTAGCTAGCCAACGAAAAAGGCCCCCCGGATCCCGAGAGGCCTTCGATGTGTTTAGCTACCCTAAAAGGTGCTCGACGTCTGTTTTACATCGGGTTCTTGGCAGCGTTCGCTGCGGCTTCTTCTCGCATCTTCTGCTCTTTTTCAATCCGCTCCTTGACGTCCGGTGGCGGCTCTTTGCTACCGGTACCGACAGTGTTCTCACTACTCGAATCGCAACCGACCAAGCACATAGGCATCGATGCCAAGCACATGGCTAGCAAAAGTTTAAATCGCATGTTACTGCCTCAACTCTGAGTGAATATCAAAAGGACCTTGCAACACCCCAACTGGGAAACACGGCACTGCCGAATTCCGCCGGGGTAGAACTAACCGCTATTACAACTCGTCTCCCGGGTAACTGTCAAGCGAATCGAACAACCCTGGATGGTAATTGCCGTAAAATCCCAAGTTCGCGTCACTCCAGAGCACCAAGGGTTTCCGACGGACACCTTGCTAAAATCCCGGAGAAATGCAGGTCCCCCTCGAGCGACTCCCAGTGCATTCGTTCAAAGCCAAAACCCTTAGAAATTTCGCTCACTCCCATACCGTGAACCGCTCGTGGCGCACCCTTTCCACCAATCACCTTGGCCCCAATGTAACACTCCACCTGATCGACAAGACCCGCGTCGAATAGCCCCCCGAAGACCTCCGCACCACCCTCGACGAGCAGATTGCTACCCCCACGGTCGGCAATCTCGCGGAGCATCCGCTCTAGACCTGCCCGGGAATCCCTAGCCAACGACGGCTCGAACTCCAAGAACTCTACTCCCGCCTCACAGAATGCCCGATGCTTGGCCGCCTGGCCTTGTGTCGACTAACGATCTACAACCACTAACACCGGTACTTCCCTGGCACTGCGCACCAACCGGCTCTCGTGGCCGATCCTAAACCGACGATCCAATACCACGCGCGTCGCTCGACGCGCAATCGGCTCGTCGGGACCTAACCTAGCGGTCAACAGAGGATCGTCGGCAAGCACCGTCGAACTCCCGACAAGGATCGCATCGACCCGAGACCGCATGCGATGCACCTGATGCCTAGACACCGAATTGGAAATCCACTTCGAATCCCCAGTTCCCGTCGCGATCGCACCGTCGAGGCTCATCGCCCATTTGGCGATCACCCAAGGCAAACCCGTTTCGAGTCGCTTCAGATAAGGAGCATTGAGCGCTCGGGACTCGGCCCGAGACACACCGACCTCGACCTCGATTCGAGCCTCGCGCAGCTTCGATATCCCTCGGCCAGATACCTGGGCAAATGGATCCTCCATCGCCACGACTACCCGCCGAACCGGACGCTCCAAAAACAAATCGACACACGGCGGGGTCTTGCCATGATGCGCGCAGGGCTCGAGCGTCACGTAAACGGTCGATCGCGACAACCGCTGTGCATCGAGACCTCGCAAGGCCTGGACCTCCGCATGCGGTCCTCCAAACCTCTCGTGATAACCGCTTGAGATCATCTCTCCATCGCAAACCACCACGCAGCCGACCATCGGATTGGGCTCGACCCAACCCTGCCCACACTTGGCCAACTCCAACGCCAATTCCATCCAATGCTCATCGCGATTTTCCCTGTTCATCGACCGATCACTCCATGGCGTACAAACGGCCTACGAACATGAAAAGGGAAAAGTAAAGATACACAAAATAAGGCATGGTTACGTCCTGGATGGTTTTAAGTTGGGTTGTATCGGAATTAACGACGATGATCAAGGCGTAGGATTGGCATGCTCCCAACCCATGGGGGCTTGGAGTGTCACAACCAACAGGTAGAAGAATCGCTCGAGAGAAAAAACCATGAGAAAGACCCACACGTTTGTTATCGGTTGTTCCGTTTTGGCCCTCACGGGCTCGATGTTCTCGGGTTGCACCCGTGTCGAGGTCAAAAAAGTACAGGGGGACTACACGAAAGGTGTACGGTACTACCGACCCAAACCCTACCTCTTTATCTCCGGTGACATCGCCAGCGCGGGGGAGGACAAAGCACCTGTGATGAGCGTTTTCCAAGACTCCCCGCTTGAAGTCAAAGTTGCCGAAAAACCAGCAAACACATCCAAAGTCGCTCTAGCAAGCGCCAAACAACCGCCAGATGTGCGTGAGGATGATCAAAGAATGGACCTACAAGGGGGGGATAAGGGATTAGACAACAAGGTCGAAATCGCCCCGCCGCCTCGCCAGAAAATATCGATGAAGCTCGAGTACCTTCCCGACTTCTCCGAGGAATACGCCATCAACCTCCAACCCGGGCTCGGCACAGGCAATTTCGAATTCGAACTTGAAAACGGCTGGAACCTCACATCGCTCAATGCAGAGACCGATCAGCAAACTGCCGAAATCATCGGCAGTATCGGTTCGCTAATCGGCAGTGTTGCATCGGCCGTTAGTCCATTAGAAGATGGTGGTCGAAACGGAGTGAATCCGAAGACGTCTGAATGCCCCCCGACCATCTACGGATCGAACGTCCCGTTCGGCTTCTACGAAGCCGTCATCGCTTGCGACCCGCATGGACGCAAACAGCTCTATGGATGGCGCTACGTAGGATTCATGCCCTTCCAAGCCTGTCCGGTAGAACCCAGGGGAGCCCAACAAGTCTGCTGCGACACCCAAGACATCTATGGGATGGTCGTCGTCAACAACGTTTTGCAGTTCCAAAAGATCCATGAAATCCCAACCATGCCGGTCGATCCGAACACGCCATGGTCTTCAGAAAATGGAAACTACGCAACAACAGCCAATGCTCCCCAGGTGTCGAGGGTGTCCCATAAATTCAAGGAGAAACCCTAGACATCAAAGCCCTACTGCGATTGTACAAAAACAACACTTTGTTCTGGTTCCTCGTCGTGCTCGTGCTCTGCACCGTTTCACTGAGCACGAGCACGGTTTGGTCGCTCCTTGCCAGAGCAAGTTGTATGGCTGACGGATAAACGAAATGGCACTCGTTTGTCCGGTACCTGCCACTTTGCCCCTGGCAAAAATGCGAGAAGCCGATTCATCGATCCGATCAACGATTTCTTCTTCGAACGGCCATAGACAATCCCCTGGGATTTACGCGTCGGCCGATAACCACTGACGCACTTACCGTAATGCCGACAGGATTGGACCTCGTAGTGCATCGATGACGTGCTCCCCCCTCAAAAGATCTTACGCGAACAACTCATGGACCACGCGGCAAGGCTCGACTCCCGTCAGCCGTGAATCGAGCCCCTGAAACTTGTAACTGAATCGCTGGTAATCAATTCCCAACAAATGCAAAAGCGTCGCGTGGATGTCGTGCACCGATACGACATTCTCAACGGCATGGTAACCAAACTCGTCGGTCGCGCCGTAACTCAAACCAGGCTTGAATCCACCACCAGCAAACCACATCGTAAAGCCAGCCAGGTGGTGATCGCGCCCATCCCCCTGGGCCATCGGCGTGCGACCAAACTCCGAGCCAAACACCAAAATGGTGTCCTTGAGCATGTCCCTTTGCTTCAAATCCGTTATCAACGCCGCAACCCCCTGGTCGACCTCCTTGGCCGTCCCCTCCGAATGCGCCTTGACGGCACCATGGTGATCCCAGTCGCGATGGTACAACTGAATAAAACGTACCCCGCGCTCGGCCAACCGACGAGCTAGCAAGCAATTCGATGCGAACGAACCATCGCCACCCTTGGTCCCATACAAATCGAAGATATGCTCCGGCTCCTTCGACACGTCCATCAACTCCGGTACGCTCGTCTGCATCCGAAACGCCAACTCATACTGCCGAACCCGTGTGGCTATCTCCGGATCCTCAAGCCTCTGGTTGGCTATCCCATTGAGCGAGGCGATCGCATCGACCACCTGCCGCTGCCTAAGCGTATCGACCCCCTTGGGATTGCCGACATACAACACCGGGTCGCCTGTCCCTCGAAACTCAACACCCTGATACTGTCCAGGCAAAAATCCTGAATGCCACTGGCGTGCCGCAATCGGCTGCCGCTGCCCATACTTGCCCGTCGATACCATCACCACAAAGCCGGGTAAATTCTCCGTCTGCGATCCGAGCCCATAGAGCAACCAGGAACCCATCGCCGGTCGACCGCTGTTCATCGAACCGGTGTTCATAAACGTGTGCGCTGGATCGTGGTTGATCGCATCGGTGTGAAGCGATCGGACCACGCACAGATCGTCGGCGCACTTCGAGGCCAACTGCGGCCAAATCTCCGAGATCACCTGACCGCTCTGACCCCATGGCTTGAAAGAATGCTGCGGCGCAAAACAATTCAACTTCTGTCCCTGCAACTGCGCAATCTGCTGACCCTTGGTGATCGATTCGGGCATCGCCTGACCATGCATCTGGGCCAACTTGGGCTTGTGGTCAAACGTCTCCAAATGCGTCATCCCACCGGCCATGTACAACCATATAATCCGCTTGGCCCTAGGCGCATGATGCAGCGGCTCGAGGACACCCGGCAAGCCGCTCGGGCCATCGAAACCCATCGCCCGATTCTCGCGACCCAAAAGCGACCCCAATGCCATGGCCCCAAGACTGATCCCGGGACGCTGCAAAAACGTCCTCCGACCTATCCCATCGATTCTTGAACTCATCTTCACTGCGATCCTCTCGTGTACGAGATCCCATCGAACGAACAATTTCAATACCGAGTGATGAACTCATGCAAATTCATCATCGCCCGCGCAACACTCGTCCAAGCGGCCAACTGCGCCGCATCGAGGTCCTCGGGAACAGGACGACTCCCTACCCCAAGCAACTCCTTGGCCGATGAGACCGATCCGCGAAACTGCTCTAAGTGCGATCGGTACAACCCCTCCAAGACTTCCAACTCCTGGGCCGTCGGGGACCTCGACAAAGCTCGTTCAAAGGTATAACGAATCTTGTCCACGTCATCCCCACTGCGCCTGAGGATCAGCTCGGCAAAACTCCGTGCGGCCTCGATGTACGTCGGGTCGTTGAGCAAAACCAACGATTGAAGCGGCGTGTTGGATCGCGGACGCTCTGCGGTGCACTCCTCGCGATTGGGTGCATCAAAGACCAGCAAACTCGGATGCAAATACTGCCGCTGCCAATGCGTGTAAAGTCCTCGACGATACAACTCCTCTCCCGCCCCGTTTTGCCACTCTCGCTGCGGGAAATTCAAATAAGCCCAATAACCCGAGGGCTGATAAGGCCGAACGCTCCGACCGCCGAGCTTGGTAACCAACAACCCACCAACACTCAATGCGTTGTCGCGAACCATCTCGGCATCCAACCGAAACCGACCCTGATGCGCCAAATAACGATTGTAAGGATCCTTGTCGCCTACCCCTGGCTCTGCCAGCGAGGAACGCTGATAAGCCTCCGTCATCAACACCGTCTTGAGCCACCGCTTGATGTCCCAACCCGTGTCGATCATCCATTGCGACAATTCGTCGAGCAACTCCGGATGGCTAGGCCACTCCCCTTGCGCTCCTAAATCATCGAGTCGACGCGATATCCCAACCCCAAAGAGCAACTTCCACAACCGATTGCTGAGGACTCGAGAGGTCAGCGGATGGTTCGGATCGACGATCCATTTCGCTAGATCCAATCGGGTAAGACGACCGGCTGTCCCCGTGCTTGCGTTCGGGGTCAAGGCCGCTATCGACTCGGGGTATGCCGGCATGACCACTTGCCCCATCTCGTCCATCCAGTTGCCCCGAGCCAACACCCGCACCATCCGCGGCTCGACCGACTCGGTAACCAAACTCGTCGGAATCCGCTTCTCGAGCTCCTCGCGACTCTTGCGCAACACGACCAACTCCTGCCGCTGAGGCTCAAGCCTCGGAGCAATCGTTCGATAATGCGACAATACCTTCGCTTGCTCCTGAGCACTTCGGTCAGATCGGGACTTGGCCAAAATCCCCTCGATCTCCCCAGGCAAACTCGAAGCGACCCCAACGGGCCGTTTGGCGGTCGTGACCGATATTCGAAATCGCCCTATCGTGTGATGGGGATTATCCAGGTTCTGCCATAGCCCTACGACGATCGACTCCCCAGGACCCATCTTCAAATCCTCGGAAGTCTGGAACACCGCCGCATGGGCCCTGCCGACTTGCTCCATGACCGCCCATCCCCATTGGCGACCCTTCTTGTCCGCATCCAAAGCCCCAGCGACCGACCATTTGCCATAAGGGTTCCCTCCGGCTGCCCCGGTCTGCTCATAGGTCGCACTTGGGTCGACCAAAGTCACAGGCTCGACCGTGCCATCGGCTTTGCGATGATGAACCACAAACTCCGAAAGCACAAAATTCCCATTCCCCGCTCGTCCAGGCCCCCTATTGGGCAACGATCCATCGGGCAAGACCTCGAGTCGAAACGCAGTGACTCCCGCAGGCAAACCGCTGGCCGTCATCAAATACGTGTCGTTGGCCGGATTCTTCCCGCTGGCCAAATACGATCCATCAGGCAACCCCTTGAGCGATACCCCTTCGAGAGACACCAGGGCGTCGGCCTTCAAAACCGTCCAAGGTGCCTGCGTGGCTTCCCAAGCCTCCAAATCCGAAAGCAACTCCGGAGTGTTCTGGTCGATCAAACCTTGCACCGAAGAGATCTTCTGATCGATCGAAGCCAACTCGGCCTCCTGCGACCGACTCGGGACCTTCACATAAGGCCCCCAATTGCCATCAGCATTGGCTCCGGAGTACAAACCCCGCTCCTTGATGTCCGCAAAAAACGCACCAAAGCTATAGAAGTCCTTGGCCGAAAGGGGATCGAACTTGTGATCGTGGCACTCGGCACAGCCGAGCGTGATCCCCAACCAAGTCCCGCTGGCATTCCGCACGCGCTCGGACATGTACTTGGCCAAATACTCTCGGTCCTGAACACCACCCTCGGCACTCATCATCCCGAGACGGTTGTAACCCGATGCAATCCGCTGCTCGAGACTCGGCGATGGCAACAAATCCCCTGCCAATTGCTCGATGGTGAAAGTATCGAACGGCTTGTTGGCGTTGAACGATTCAATCACATACTCGCGAAACGGCGATACACTCATCTCCTGATCCCCATGGTACCCCACTGAATCGGCATACCGGACCAAGTCCATCCACCACATCGCCATCCGCTCTCCGAAATGTGAGGACGCTAAGAGCCGATCGACCAGACGCTCATAAGCTTCCGGAGACTCGTCCTGGAGATACTCCTGAACCTGCGCTTGGGTCGGCGGTAAACCGGTCAAATCAAAATACAAACGCCGCAGGAGCGTGACCCGATCGGCCTTGGCACCAGCCTTGAGCCCATGCTTGGTCAACTCCCCGGAGATCAGCGCATCGATCCGATCCCGCACCGGTTCGTCGCCTGAAATTCCCGAGCTCTTGCGGGGCTCAAAAGCCCAATGCCCCTCGTACTGCCCACCCTGGGATATCCACCGCTTGAGAAGTTCGATCTGCTCGGCCGTGAGCTTCTTGCCGCTCTCGAGCGGGGGCATGTGAAGCTCGGCATCCTGGGTCTCGATCCGCTCGATGAGCAAACTCTCTTGGGGTTTGCCCGCGACGAGCACACCGGCTCTGGCCTGACGACTGGAATTGCCCCCAGTACTCGTCTCAGTACTCGTCTCGGTGCCATGCAACCCCTCAAGCGTATCGAGCCGCAAACCCGCTTCGCGCTTGTTGGTATCAGGTCCATGACAAAAAAAGCAATTGTCCGATAGGATCGGGCGAATATCCCGATTGAACGAAATCGTTTCCTGACCCAAAGCCGCCCCCAAAGCCGCAGTCGAAAACCACAACCCAGAGACAAGCAACAATCGAGCTAGAACACTCCGTATCAACATGACGATCCTCAGAGTCCTTGAGATGGTTCGTTTTAAGTCCGCTGCCAGCGATGGGTCGCATCGGCGATCCGCTGACCGAAGAGCCTAGCGGTCTGCCGGTCCCCTTCGAATAAGTTCGTTTGGTCCGCTTCGCTCTGGGCCATAAGGCCCAGATACGAGCCGAGCCGATTGATTTGCTCAGGTGAACTCCCCTCGGGCCGTATCCCCAAGCCTACCCAAAGCATTCCATGCTGCATGGCCTGGATCATCAATCCCTCGAGCGTATTGAGCTTGTCCCCCGAGAGACCTTGCGAATGGGTAAATCCCGCCGCGAGCTTGTTTCTCCAACCTTGCTCGTACCAAATGCCCCCACAAGCATCGATAAAGGACTTGTACTGGGCCGCTATTCCTCCCATATAAGTTGGGGTGCCAAAGACAATCGTATCGGCCCGCTGCAAGCCGGCCAGGATCTCCTCGTTCTTCCAGCGGCCCTCGCGAAGGTCGGATCCTTCGATTCGCCAAAGCACCGCTGAAGTCTGTGGCACACTTCGAACCCCCTCGGCGATCCCATGGGCCAATTGCTGGGTATGACCACCCGAGGAAAAATAGACAATTGCTACGTTTTTCATCCTGTTTTGATCCCTTGAGTCCCCCCCGGCCCGCCGTTTCGACGGCCCTGGCACTGGCGAAAAAACCACTCCTGACGTAAGTTAATCCCATCGCACGGTCGAGACCCTATACTATACTCGATCGCTTGAACCTATGTTCGTTTTCCTCCAGGAGCCTCCATAATGCCTTTTACGCTTGCACCCCTGCCCTACGCATCCAACGCAATGGAACCCCACATCGATGCCCAAACGATGGAAATCCACCACGGCAAGCACCATCAAGCCTACGTCAATAACTTGAACAAGGCCCTCGAAGGCACCCCGTTTGAAAACAAATCGATCGAAGAGATCGTCGGCAACCTTGCAGCCATTCCTGACGAAAAACGGGGCGCGGTTCGCAACAACGGCGGTGGGCACTGGAACCACACCTTCTTCTGGAACATCATCGGCTGGAACGCCGGCGGAAAACCCTCCGGAGCCCTCCTGGCCGATATCGAAGCGACCTTCGGAAGCTTCGATGCATTCAAAGAAAAATTCGCCGCCGCTGGCGTCGGACGCTTCGGCTCGGGTTGGGCTTGGCTGGTCGTCAACAACGGCAAACTCGAAATCGGCTCGACACCCAACCAAGACTCGCCTCTGATGGGCAAGGCCATCGCAGGTATCGAAGGCACCCCTATCCTGGCTTTGGACGTCTGGGAACATGCCTACTACCTCAAATACCAAAACCGAAGACCAGATTACATCGCCGCTTTCTGGAACGTCGTGAATTGGAACGAAGTTTCCAAGCGATACGAAGCTGCTAAGAAGGGCTAGTCAGCCACCATGGCAGGCGCTACGCTCCTTACCCTTCTAGACGATATCGCTTCGATCCTAGACGATGTTTCGACGATGAGCCAAGTCGCTATTAACAAGACCGCCGGGGTCTTGGGCGACGACTTGGCTCTCAACGCCAAACAAGTCACCGGGCTTTCGGCCGATCGCGAACTGCCCGTGGTGTGGAAAGTCGCCGTCGGCTCGGCCGTCAACAAAGCCATCCTCATCCCGGCCGCTCTTGCCATCAGCGCCCTGGCCCCGTGGGCCATCAAACCCCTGCTGATGCTCGGAGGAATCTATCTGTGCTACGAAGGAGTCGAGAAGATCCTTCACGCGTGGCTACACCCCAAAACCGACAAAGAAATCTCCCAGACTCGCTCCGAACGCCTCCAAACGATCCAGGACCCCGACGTCGATCCAGTCAAACTAGAGAAATCAAAAATCCAAGGTGCGATCCGCACCGATTTTATCCTCTCGGCTGAAATCATCGTCATCCCCCTCGGGACCCTCGTCGGTCAACCCTTCTTCGTCACCCTCGGTGTTCTGCTAGCCGTCGGAACCCTGATTACCGTCGGCGTCTACGGACT
>Ga0082207_1001462_pt1 | contig 11170 bp, 10 predicted proteins | sample LakMenEpi10Aug09_FD_71540 | JGI IMG/M metagenome (GOLD analysis project Ga0082207, IMG submission 71540) | reverse complement strand
GGGGCTAATCATGGCCAATGAAATCTCGTGGCCTGGCACTGGGTCGCCCGGTTCGGCGGCAAAGCCACCCGCTGCTTCGGCAGCGCGGATGAGCGCTTGGCAAAACTGTGGTGTCCAACACGACATGGCAAACATTTCGTTTGCCACCTCGTGCATGTCGTTGCGCTGGTCGATGGCATCGACATAACCCAATACGCGAACGAGGTCGTCGAGGGGTTCGTGCGGTGAAACAGACATCACCTCCATCGTTACACGAATGACGCGCCAAATAGCCGCATTGCGTCGTTGGATAAGAGCCAGTAAATGCCGCTGGTAGCATTTCACAGGTATGGGGGCACTCAATCGCGACATTCCTCAGCTTGATGTGCGCAACGTGTTTGTTGCCTTGCGTCGTGCTTGGTGGGTGCTTCCGGTATGTATGGCCCTTGGTGCTGGGGCAATGTTTGTCAATGAAAGCGACTTGCAGTCGACGCCCGCCTACGCCACGGTGATTACCTCGTACGAGGCGCGCGACGAAACACTTGCACTTGGCGTGTACGGCATCAACCCAACTGCGGTTGCCGAGTACCCAAGTTTCCAAACCCAAATCCGCCTGATCACCGAAAAAGCAAGTGGTGCAGTGGAAAGCGCGCTTGGCGAAAGCATTCCTGTCGCCATCAGCAAGACCAGCCCACGAGTGTCGCTCATTAATGCCCCGTTGCAAGAAGACGGGCAGCAGTTCACGGTTTTGAGTATTGGTGCAAGTAACTACGAATTTCGTTGTGATGCCGCTACAGCCGAACTGTGCAACGAGGCAATCGACATTTATGTTGCCGAAACAGTGGCACAACGCAAGGCCTCTATTGCTGAAGGCATGACTCGCCTGGCCGACCAAGTTGCAAAAGTTGATGCAGCAGCACCAAGTGCCACATTGCAAACCCAGCGCGCAGCGTTGCTGAGCGCAGCCGAGGGCGTAACTGGCGATATCACGCTCATTGGTTCGAAGGTAGAAAACTTCGGCCCCACCATGAGCACCGTGGATCGAAGCAGCTACGTGTTCGGTGCGGCAGCCGGTTTGGTGGTTGCGCTACTGATTGTGTTGCAATTGGCAATCGTTGACAGGAAGGTTCGTTCGGCAAGCCGTCTTGCAAGCCGACTGCCCCACGTAACGATGCTTGGCGAACTTGCCGCATCTAACGAACCATCGGTGCGCCATATGGCTGCTGCGTTGGTGGCCCAAGCAAAGACACATGGCGTAAGTTCGATGTTGTTGGTTCCTGCTTCTAGTGCAGCGCCGCAAGAACTTGAGCAATTGGTGTCTGCGGTTTCTGGCGTGCGCATTGTGGTGGGCAAGAACATTGACGAAATGTCGGTTGACGAGTTGTCGGCAACGCCAAGTGCTTGTGTTGTGGTTGCCACCAAAAATAAAACCGACATGCAAGATGTAGAGCGCACCCAGCAGGTGCTGCGCCAGGCCGGCAACAACGTGGTTGGCATGATGCTGATTGCCGCGCACGATTGATCGGCAGATGAAGACTGGCCCAAAGATGCAGGTGTCGGCCTTACTGCTTCGCCTCACGCGCTCGAATAAGTTTTCGCCATTCACGTCGGTGCTGCAATTTGTTATCGACTCGGCCACCTGGGCGCTAACTGCAACTGTTGCCTCTTATATGCGCTTTGTGTACCAAGGCCACCACGACCCGATGGGGGCAACTTCCGATTCGGTACAGCGCGTAGTGCCCATTGTGTTTGTGGTGCACGCCGTTGTTGGCCTTGTTGTTGGTATTTATCGAAGGCGCTGGCGTTACGGCAGTTTTGACGAAATTGGTGGGTTGGTTATTGCCTCCACCATTACCACCAGCATCTTGTTGGTGCTGCGCTTTTTCGACAACTCGTTCAATGCGTTTCCTCGCAGCGTGATTGTGGTTGCTGGCTTTGCCGCACTGTGCTTAGTGGGTGCGAATCGTTACGTGTGGCGCCTGATTCGCGAACAGGTGCACCGCCCCACATCACTTACCGCAACCAAGTTGTTGGTATATGGCGCAGGCGAGGGTGGCATTCAAATTGTGAGCACCATGATGCGAAACCCTTCGTCGCAATATTTGCCAGTTGGTTTTATTGACGACAACCCCGAGACGCACAGGCTTTCTATTTCGGGTGTGCCTGTTTTGGGTGGCCGCGACAACATGGCTGAAGCACGCAAAAAGACTGGTGCAACCACGCTGCTGATTGCAATCCCCTCGGCTGATTCGGCACTGATTACCAACATCAGCCAACTTGCCCAGTCGTCGGGTATGGAAGTGAAAGTGGTGCCACCGGTGCAAAGCCTGCACGAACGGCCGCTTACCACCAGCGACATTCGCGACCTCACCGACGAAGACTTGCTTGGTCGTCGACACATCAACATCGACTTGCAACAAATTTCTGATTACGTAGTGAACCGCCGCGTGTTGGTAACGGGTGCTGGTGGCAGCATCGGTAGCGAATTGTGTCGTCAGCTAGCGCGTTTTAACCCGGCCGAACTGATCATGCTCGACCGCGACGAGAGCGCGTTGCACGAAGTGCAGTTGTCGATTCATGGCCGAGCATTACTAGACACGCCGCAAACCGTGCTTGCCGACTTGCGCGATGCCGACACCATTCACCACATCTTTGCTACGCGCAAACCCGAGGTGGTGTTTCACGCAGCCGCACTTAAACACTTACCGCTGCTGGAGAGTTACCCACTTGAGGCATACCAAACCAACATTCGCGGCACGCTGACTTTGCTTGAAGCAGCCGAGAAAAATGACGTGGCTGTGTTTGTGAATATCTCGACCGACAAGGCAGCAAACCCCATCAGCGTGCTTGGTTACTCGAAGCGCATTGCCGAACGCCTTACTGCAGGGTTTGGCGGCAATGGAAGCAAGGGTAAGTACATCTCTGTGCGCTTCGGCAACGTGCTGGGCTCGCGCGGCAGCGTGTTGATGTCGTTCCGCGATCAGATTGATAAAGGTGGCCCAGTCACCGTTACGCACAAGGGCGTTACCCGTTACTTCATGACCATTTCGGAAGCCGTGCAGTTGGTTATTCAGGCCGGCGCAATTGGCGACAACGGCGAGGTGCTGGTTCTGGACATGGGTAAGCCAGTGTCTATTTATGAGGTTGCCGCACAACTTGTAAAGAACTCGGGCAAGGCCGTGGAAATTGAGATTGTGGGCCTACGTTCTGGCGAAAAAGTGCACGAGGAACTTTTCGGAGATGGCGAAGTAGATACCCGCCCCCGACACCCGCTGATCTCTCATGTTGCCGTACAACCACTGGGAAGTGAATTGGTGCTTTCTACGCCGTCGGATGCACGGGCGATGATGATCGACGTTATTGCGAAGCCCTAGGGCTTTTTTCGCGTAACGAGCCAGCAATTGCTGCAACGAGCAGTAGCCACAAGAAGTGGTTGCCAATAAAGAAGCTCTCTTGCGTTGCCGCGGCCAACACAAAAAACATGATGGCGGGTGCCCACTGGCCCGCAGGTGTTGTTACTGCGTGATCAACGTGTCGAGACCCACCCCACACGATGGCAACGACGAGTAGTGCCGCACCAATAAAGCCGCCGCCCAGCAATACGTCCATGTAGCCGCTGTGCGACCACTGCATGTTGTTAAGTGTCCACCATAAATCGCGCGTAAAAAATTTTGGTGTGCGCCATGCAGATAGCCAGCCCCAACCAAAAATTGGACGCTCCAAGAATCCAGTCCAACTGAAACGCCACAATGCGGTTCGGCCGTTGAAGTCGACTGTTTCGCCAAAAATTCCAAGGATGGTGTTTTGAAATTGCACACCGGCCCATGTGAGCACTGCAGCGCCGGTGACGAACGCTGGGTATACGGCGCGGTGTAGGGCGCCTGGTTGCAGGCGTTGTGTTCGGTGTAAGTAACGAATGAGTGTCCAGAACACCCACACCACAACGAATGAAATGCCGGCGCCGATAGAGGTGTTGGAACTAGTGCGGTAGAGCATGACGGCGGCAAACAACGCCACATCGAACAGAACGAACAGCGCTATTTTCGACCAACGCTGATTGCGGCGTAAGAACACGAGCCACATCAATGCGGCGGCCACGAGCAAACTAACCATGGCAACAGGGGCAAGTGAGTTGCGGTTGAAGTAGATGCCAACCCAATTGCCGTCGATGCTTACTGCCCTGTCCCAATTGTTGGCAACCGCATACCTAGACAACAGCAAACCTGGTTGCATGGCAACAAGAACCAACACCAATTGTTCGAACAGAGAAAAGCTGCGTGCGAAATACAAACCGGCGGCGCACGTGAGGCACAACGACATTGCTTCAATGATGGTGTGTTGACCAAGCGTTGCCCACGCGGTGCTGAGCACCATCCAGCCGCAGAACGCTGCAAGCACACCGATTGGCCCAACCATCGAGGTGCGTGGAAGGCGGCGATAACCCAATAGGAACAACGCTGGCAGTTGCAGGGCGGCAAATGTTGCAACATGCACCTGATTCATGGATGAACCGACGACATTGACCGAGCTGGCAAACCACAAGGTGAAGACCGGGCCCTGCGTGAGTGCAAACAGCAGCACTACTACATAGCCATATTCGCACCAACGAACCAGTGTGCGCACACGTTCGGCCGTGATCTGCATTGGGTTAAATCTACACGCGCTCAAAGATGGTGGAGAGTCTCTGTAAGTATGCTGAAAGAGATGTCTGAAGGCGCCGACGACCGCGACGAACTGATCAAGCAACTGCTTGCCGAGTCGTTTGGGCTGCGCACCAAAGCCGAGCAACTGAGCCAATACGTAGAAACAAAAGTTGCTGAACTGGTGAAGACCAAGCGCCAACTACAGGCCGTGCTTGACGACGCCACACGAAAACAACTTGAAGAAGAGCTTGCACTTTTGCGCTCGGGCATTGAAGAAGCCACGAAGCAACGCAACGAAATGCAGGGCCGGCTCGACTCGCTGCTGGCCGAACACGAACAGCTTGGTGTGGCTCACACCCAAATGACCGACCAGCGCGACAGGCTGCGAACCCGAATGGCCGAAGTTGAGGCATCCAGCGAATATCGGCTTGCCCAACGATTAGTGCGCTGGTTTCCGTTTATTGCCAAGGGCAACTAGCGAGCATGCAGCAATATCCAGTCATAATTAATGTGCGCGACAGGTTGTCGCCGCTTGTTGATTTAGTGAACTGGCTGGAACGCATTGGGCAGAACAACATTTGGCTGTGCGATAACGCCAGCACGTACCCTCCGCTCGTGCAATACCTTGAGGCATCGCCGCATCATGTGGTGCGCAACGGCACCAACCTTGGGCACCGTGCGCCGTGGCTCAGTGGGCTCGTTACCGAACTTGGGTTAGACCAACACTTCATCGTTACCGACCCTGATGTGGTGCCAAGCGAAGAATGCCCCGACGATGTTCTTGAGGTGTTTCGCAACACGCTTGATGAAAACCCAGAGTTTGACAAAGTTGGGTTTAGCCTGCGCCTAGACGACTTGCCCGCAACGTATGCACATCGCAACGATGTGACGTTGTGGGAGTCGCAGTTTTGGCGCAACATTCACAAGAGCGGCATGTATGTCGCCGAAATAGACACCACATTTGCCATGTACCGCCCGGGCGAGCATCATCAGAACAATCGATGCTTGCGCTCGGCCCCGCCGTACACCGCGCGCCATATGCCGTGGTATCAGAATTCGGCAGAACCAACGGAGGAACAGTCGTATTACGTGCAACATGCTGATGCGCTGATCATCAACTGGGATCATGCGGTGCTCCCCGCTTCATTGCGTGCGCACCTGCAGTTGCTGCGCAAACAGCACTCGGCGCCAGTAAATCAGTAAACTTGCACACAGATGTCTGAGTACGCAATCACCGTTGATTCGGTCTCCAAAAACTTCCGTTTGTACCACGAACGAAACCGTTACATCAAGGCTGCAATTTTGCGCGGCAGGCGCGCACGTTACGAAGAGTTCTGGGCGCTCGACGATGTCTCGTTCAATGTGGACCACGGTGCAACTGTTGGAATCATTGGCTCCAACGGGTCGGGTAAAAGCACGATGCTGAAGTGCCTCACCGGCATTTATCGGCCCGACAAGGGCAAAGTTGCGATCAATGGCAATGTTGCCGCACTGCTGGAATTGGGTGCTGGCTTCCACCCCGAATTATCGGGCCGCGAAAACATTTATCTCAACGCCGCAATTTTGGGCATGTCGAAAAAAGACGTCGACCGCCAGTTCGACAGCATTGTTGAATTTGCTGGGTTGGAGCGGTTTATTGACACCGCAGTAAAGAACTATTCGTCGGGCATGACCGTGCGCCTTGGTTTCTCGATTGCCGCCCACGTAGAACCAGAGATCTTGCTGATTGACGAAGTGCTCTCCGTTGGCGACCAACAGTTTCAACGCAAGAGCAGCGAAAAGATTGAAGAGTTTCGCCGTGAAGGCCGAACAATTGTTGTTGTTAGCCACAGCCTTGGCGCGTTGCAAACATTGTGCAAAGAGATCGTGTGGCTGGAAAAGGGCAAGCTGCGAATGAAGGGCCCAGCAGCAGAAGTGATTGCTGCATACACGGGTGGAAGTTACACGCAACACGCCGCCAAAGACGCCGACTTCCGTGAGCGCTGGGGCACCGAAGAGGCACGCATTAACAGTGTGGAGTTGCTGGATGCGCAGGGTGCGCCAACAACTCGCGTAGACACCAATGCCGCCGTACAAATTCGGGCAAATATCACCGCACAAACAGCACTTCGCTCGCCTGTTATCAAGGTGTACATCAGCAAGCTTGACGGAGTGGTGATGTGGTCGACAACGTCGCACCGCGCCGAAGGAAAAGTTGGCAACATGCAAGAGGCAGTAACTGCCACCATCGACATTGCTCGCTTGCCACTGCTAGAAGGAACGTATTACATCTCGGTTGCGTGCACGGATGCCACGGGCACAACCGAATACGACCACTGTCAAAATTGGGTTCGTTTCGAAGTGCACCAGACCGACTTGTTTGAAGAAGGCCTGGTAGCAGTGCCGTCCACCTGGCATATCAGCCGCCAGGCCAAGTAGTTTTTACAGCTCTTCGGCCAGGCGTCGTGATTGCTTGACGAAGATCGTCCAGCCCAACACAAACACCACAACAGAAGCCACCAACAAATATCCAATGTGGCCCCAATGCGGCGCTTTACCGGAATACAACAAATCTCTGAACGCCTGAACAAACACGGCCATGGGGTTCCAATGCAAGATGAACTCCAGCACTTGTGGCACTTTGCCCTCAATTTTGTCGGGCGTGTAAATGATTGGGGTTGCAAAGAACATCACCTGAATGATGATTGTCCAGAGATAACGCAAGTCGCGGAAATACACCGCCAAAGTTGAAAGCGCCAAAGCGAACCCTGCCGCGTACACCGCCAGCAGCAACATGAGTAAAAAAGCGAAGGGGAGCCATGGCGCGATGGGGCTACCAACAATGAGCAGTGCAACGCACAAGAGCGACATTTCAATGCAGAACTGGACGAAGGAAAAAATGACTTGTGCAAAGACGAGTGTTTCCCAAGCGAAGTACACCTTCTTGACCAAACCGGAGTTTCCAAGCAATGAGCCAAGCCCAAGGTTGGTAACCAGCGCGAAAAAGCCCCACGGCAAGATGCCGCTGAGTAGGTATAAGGCATAAATCTCGATACCGGATGGGTCGCCAATGGGGGCAGTTGCGCCAAAGACCACGCCGAACACGAACCAATAAATGACCATGTTTGAAAGCGGGTTGAGCATCGACCACGCCCAGCCCAAAAGTGAGCGGCGGTACTTCGACCGCAACTCGCGCAGGGTGAGATTCCAGAGCAAGTTTTGTGATCGACGAAGTTGAGAAAGTTGTTGCACGACTGGGGAAAACCTTACCAACATCAGTTGTGGGCGAGGGGGGACTTGAACCCCCACGTCCTTACGAACACTGGCACCTGAAGCCAGCGCGTCTGCCATTTCGCCACTCGCCCGAGTAACAACTTGACGCTAGCAATCAGGTGTGTTGACACCAACCACGCATGCCACATTGCTGTTGTAACCTTTACGCCATGACTGCTGGTGGTGCAAACCCGGTCGACTCATTCGACGATTTGCGTGATGCATCGCGCGAACGACTACTTGCAGAAATTGGCACGCTTAAACACCAATACGACATCAGTGGCATTAATCAAATGGCCTCCGACTTTCATGCGGCCCAAGCCCGAATCGCCGAACTAGAGATGTCGCTCCTCCACTCGCGCGACTTTGCCCGCGGCGCCGCAGCAGAAGTTGGCGAGTTGCGTGCAAACCTTGCCGATGCCGAACGTAAGGCGCATCAGGCACGCCAGCAACTGAAACGAACTCTTGAAACACGCACATGGAAGATTGGCAACATGATGTTGCTTCCCGTGCGCATAGCGCGCCGTATCGTTCGGTTGTTCTAACTCGCTCCATGCCCAAATTCAGCATCATCACACCCGTCTACAACACGCCGCTGAGCGCCCTTCGGTCGTGCATTGCATCGGTGAAGGCACAAACTTTTCAGGATTGGGAGTGGTGCATGGTCGATGATGCCTCGCCAAACTCGAAAGTGCACGCAGTGTTGCGCAAAGCAGCGGCTTCCGACCCGCGCATCCGAGTTGTGTTTCGCAGTGCTAACGGCGGAATCGTGGCCGCTTCGCAAGACGCTCTCGACATGGCCACGGGCGAATTTATCGCGCTGCTCGACCACGACGACGAGTTGCACCCCCAGGCGTTGGCCAAGGTTGCACAACGGCTGGCCGAAGACGAGCTTGTGGACTATGTGTATACCGACGAAGACAAGATTGACAACGACGGTAATCACTACGACGTATTTAAGAAGCCCGCATTCGACCCCGTTCGGTTGGCGGCCCAAAATTATTGCTGCCACTTCTCGGTTTTCCGCTCGTCATTATTGGACGACATTGGCGGGTTTAGAAAAGGTTTTGACGGCTCGCAGGATTTTGACTTGATTCTTCGCGCAACCGAGCGCGCGCGTCGCATTGCGCACATTGGCCAGGTGTTGTATCACTGGCGTGCAATACCTGGTTCGGCCGCAAGTGTCCATGACGCCAAGCCCTACGCGTTTGACAGTGCGGTGAAGGCAACTAAAGAACACATGGCACGCACCAATCAACAGGCAGATGTGTGGATGTCGGACGAGGGTTTTATTCAGATACGTCCGAAAATGAACGAGTCTCCACGTGTCAGCATCGTGATCCCTACGCGTGGCGATGCGAAACGGATTTGGGGGGTGCACACCTGCCTGGTTGAGCATGCGGTCAACAGCATTCTTCGGCAAACCACTTATGCCAATTACGAAATTGTGGTGGTTCATGATTACAAAGACGGCGCCCCCATTTACAACATCGATCTTGGCGCCGACCCACGGGTGAAAGTGGTGCCGTATCAAGCCCCGTTCAATTTTTCCGACAAGTGCAACGTTGGGGTCAAGGCCTCATCGGGTGATGTCATCGTGTTGTTAAACGACGATGTGCAATTGGTCAGCCCCGACTGGTTGGAGACCTTTGTTGCCATGTTGCAATACGAGGGTGTTGGCATGGTTGGCCCAATGCTGTTGCTAGAAGACGGCCGCATTCAAAGTGCCGGGCACACCAACATTCCTACCCCGCATAACCTGGGCTCGGGTCTGTCATCCAAATCCGTTGGTTCGTTTGGCATGTTTGCTCTCACTCGACGTGTAAGTGGCGTGACCGCTGCATGCGCCGCAATTTCTCGCGATGTATATGAGGAGCTTGGCGGATTCTCGATTGATTTCCCGGCGTGTTTTAACGACCTTGATTTTTGCTACAAACTCACCGAGTCGGGCCGACACATTGTGTGGACTCCACTCGTTCGCCTGTACCACTTCGAGTCGCTTACGCGAGACCCAACGGTGCAGCCACACGAGATGCAAATGCTTGAAAGGCGTTGGAAGCGCATGTTTGGTAAAGAGGACTACACGCGCCAATCCGCGTAGAATAAGAGGGTGTTTTCTCGCACGCGCCTTGGCGGCATTAGGCCCATCACCATTGGCAGGCGCGTCGTTGAGGAGATGGATGCCCTCTCGGCCGATGGCCAATCACCCTTGGCGCATGCCTACACCGTGCATGTAAACCCAACTGATTACGAACTATTGGCGCCCGCCATGAAACCGCTGTTAAGCGAGCTGCGCCAAGCCATCACGAACCACGCAACATACGAGCAATACCAACTTGGCGCAGATGCAGTTGCTGCAATTGTGAGCGATGAGACCATTGCTCGCGGCAAGTGCAACGTTGTTGCAACAAGCCCCGAGCCAGCACAGCACCATGCACCCGTGGCGGTTGCAGAAAATACGTATTTCCTTGTTTTGCCGGATGGCACACGCCAGCAACTGACACAAGATGACACAACTATCGGCCGCTCCAGTACCTGCACTGTGGTTATTGCCGACACCAACGTCAGTCGCGTGCACGCGCAGCTTCGCCTAGTTGATGGCACATGGACCATTGAGGACCGCGGCTCTACCAACGGCACCCGCGTGAACAAAGAAACACTCACCTCGCCAGTGTCGTTACTTGGCGGTGAAGAGATTGCGTTTGGTGCGCTGATCGTACGTTTTGAAAAGGTGTAGCCGTTAGCAACATGCTGACCATTCGCCACGGCGTGGCCACCGATACGGGGAACGTTCGTGTACAAAACGAGGATGCATTTTTTGCGAGCAACACATTGTTCGCTGTTGCCGACGGAATGGGCGGCCACAATGCCGGAGAAGTAGCTAGTGCTTTAACCACTCAGTTGTTGGGCGCGTTGCCGCAGGGCGCGGTCTCGACGCCCGAGGCATTCGTTGAAGTAGTGCAGCAGATCAATCAATCCATTTTCCAGGCTGCAACAGCAACCACCGAACAGCGTGGAATGGGCACCACCCTCACGGCGATTGCCGTGGTTGCCAGCGACGACGGTGCCGAGCCGCCACATATGGTGCTTGCAAACGTTGGCGACTCGCGCGCGTATTTGCTTCGTGACGGCCAGTTGCGGCAATTGAGCGTCGATCACTCCTATGTTCAAGAGTTGGTGACGGAGGGCCTACTTACTGCAGACGAAGCCCGCACCCCCCCACGACGCAATATCGTTACCCGCGCGTTGGGCATTGATATCGCCGTTTCGGTCGACTCGTCGATCATCCCCATCAT
>Ga0082207_1001459_pt1 | contig 11194 bp, 10 predicted proteins | sample LakMenEpi10Aug09_FD_71540 | JGI IMG/M metagenome (GOLD analysis project Ga0082207, IMG submission 71540) | reverse complement strand
CAAGGTAAACGAGCGCCACACCGAACTATGGGCAACAATGGGAGCGCGGATCAATTCCGGTCTATGGAATTATAGGAGCAATATTTGTAATTTGTTGTTACAGGGGGGACATCGAGTTAAAACTGAAATTCAATTGTTAAAACAACCTCCGACCCCGCAGGAAAAAAAAGCTGAGAATCAAGCCATAGAGATTAGACAAAATAACAGACAAGTTGATGGTGAACAAGTAACAGCTTCCGAACCTATAACCGAATCGCGCTATAAGGCACTTAAAGAAAAACGGGCCAAAACTGCCAGCGAGTCATATCAAGAGCGTCGATATTTCCTAGAGGAAAATTACGGGATAGAAGTTACTCCCGAACTGGTAATCAAGGATGCTGATGGTTGGCTACCTAAAATAAAGCTTCATTACTACCTGCTACATCCTGAACTAGCAAAGGAGCGTGACATCCGACACCTGGAAACATCAGAAAAAAATGGGGATGGGCAATTGCAATTACAGGATCTAAAATTTATTACTGCCAAAGTGAAAATTTTGCAGGAATTAAATATTTTGGGTTTGTTTGACCCCGACAAAGTTTATATAAATGAGTCCCCTGAAATTGTTGCGATCGCCAATGCTTTAATAGGGGCCAAGGATATTTCTGACTATTTAGGAATCAAACCTAATCCAAAATTAAGTGCTATGAGAATTATTCAGGATTTGTTACGGGCGACGCTAGGCTTCACCCTCCAATCAACTCAAATCAAACGGGACGGTAAGAAAATTAGAGAGTACAAATTCGTGGGTGTTGGTGACAAAAGATACACGATATTCGAGGCGTGGGATAAAAAAACGGCTGAATTTAACGAGGGAATGGGGGTTGTACCACCAAACTCGTATAATAATATAGTTGAATCGGTGGTACTACCAGAAACAGAAATAGCCCCCCCAAAATTAGTACCACCGCCGCCGGACTTTGACGAACTGGACGATCTGCTTTTAGTGGAGGACAAAACCGGACGGCCCGATAAAGTGATCCGCCGTGGCAACCTCTCAACATGGATAACTGCCAAAAAGGATTACATCTCAAGAAATGACATTAGGGAGGGCTACTATCGCCTCCCCAATGTTGAGGATGTAGTGGGATGGATGAAAACAGCTATAGCAGAAGCAAGCCCACAGAAAGCTAAATGGCTTGATGATAATTTTGGGCATGGGTCAGATTGCCTAATGGAGAGGGCTATGAATGCGTTCTTTTATGAATTAGCTCCTATTTACGACTTGCTTGATGCGATCTAATCTATCTGGGGGAGCGATCGCAACCCCGCCCAAATGCGAAATTATGCGATATTACGCTCATATCTTCACAACCCACCCCTGGAACCTTTGCCATCTGACAACAGTAGCCTATAGGTTAACGGGGTAAAGCCGAAATACACGCCAAAATAGGACACGCTGTAAAGTTTTATGACAATTAATCCTGAACGTTCTCTAATGCTTCATCTAATAGGAGTCTGACGATTTCCGCTTTGGTTCGTCCTGTCCTGGCCGCCAACATTGATAATTTTCGATGGGTGGATTCGGGTAAATCGACGGTGAAGCGTTTTGTCCCTTCTTTGGGTTGAACTTGTAATCTGTCCATAAATGTTGTTTCTGGTTGGGGAATGGGTTGGGGTTCGGAAATTTCAATCGGTTTGGGAGTTACCGCCGGAGTCGAATTTTCTCCATAGACAAATTCTTGGGCTAAAGCATCACTCAAGGGTTTACGGGTTTGTTTTTTATTGGTCATACTCCCTCTGGCAATTGTTTGAGGATGGCTTTAAATAATCGGTCATATTCGATAGCAGCTTCACTGGCGGCTTGTCCTGGTAAGTCCCAAACAGTTAGTGATTGACCGGAAGTATCGGCGATGGCTTGTTTTTGGTGAATGATGGGTTTTAAAAATTTAGCATCGGGGATTTGAGATAAAAGGGCGATCGCATCGGTATCTATCTCAACAAATCCATTGAAGCAGTATCGGCTATTTTCGGCATTCTCAAAGCTGGTGCTGTTTACGTTCCTCTCGATCCATCGGCACCCGTTCGGCGTATCGCATCTATTATTAATGATTGCCGGATCGAGGTGTTGATATCTACCCCTAAAAAAATTGCCAGTTTAGAACAGATATTACCAAAACTCGCACCCATTCGGCGTGCGATCGCTGTCGGTGGGGATGCCTTCCAAATTTCAGGAACTATCAACAATTTTATCAGTTGGCAGGATGTATTGCAAGCACCTTTATTTCCCTTACCTGTCAACGAAGAAGTATTTGCTGTCAATGACAGGGGAGAAATAGCAACGGTGGGGGAAGTGGGAGAACTTTACGTGCGGGGGCGATCGCTGATGGACGGTTACTGGGGGCACTCGGATCTGACTGAGGAGGTTTTGGTATCCCGTTCATGCAATATGTCCTCTCAGTCAGCGGAGGGAGAGCAAAAGCAGGACTTGGTTTATAAAACTGGCGATTTAGTGAGGCAAGAACCCGATGGAAATTATATCTTTTTAGGTCGGCGCGATCGCACGATTAAAAGTCGCGGTTATCGAATCGATCTAGGAGAAATAGAGACGACATTATACAAGCATCCACAAGTAGCAGAGGTAGCAGTTGTAGCTATTTCTGATGAACAATTCGGTCATATCGTCAAAGCTGTTGTGGTTCCCCACGATATTCAGTCTTTGCAAAAGCAGGATTTAGCGAGTTTTTGTTCAGACTATTTACCTAAGTATATGGTTCCTGCTGTTATAGAGATTCGGGCATCTTTGCCTAAAACTTCCTCTGGTAAAGTCGATCTTAAATTACTTTGAAAGCTAAGGATATGCCAACAGAAAGCTATACAGAGCAAGAGGTAGAAGAAATCCTCAAAAGCCAGATACTCAAAGAATTTATGTATGATCAGCCAGAAGTAATTTTAGATAATAAGTCACTTCTGATTGAAGAAGAAATTATTGATTCTTTAGGAATTTTTGTATTGATTAGCTTTATAGAAGAACAGTTTAATGTTAAAATAAATCCAGATGAGGTGGTGTTAGATAATTTTGAGACTATCGATACTATTAAGTTCTTAGTGATGTCAAAACTTGGGAGTCTTGAAGGATGAATATACCTCAACGCTGCGATGTAGTAATAATTGGTGGTGGGCCGGCTGGGAGTATGGCTGCTACGTTTTTAAGTCAAAAAGGATACGATGTAGTTTTGTTAGAACGGTGCAAGTACCCTCGTCATCATATAGGAGAAAATACTATTCCGCAATTTTGGAAGTATACTGATTTAGCTCAAGTAAGTGACAAAATTGCTGCTGAAGGATTTATTCAGAAAGCAGGTGGTACAAGCTTTTGGAATGGCTTAATTCGCCAAATTGACTTTAAAGATTTTGGTTACTCACGCCAAGCACTGCACGTTGAAAGAGAATGAGTAAAATTCCTCAAGAAGTTCAAGATGCAGTTGATAGTGGCTGGTTTTCACCAGGATCATCAGCATTAGATATCGGCTGCGGTATGGGTGAAATAGCGGCTTGGCTTGCCCAACAGGGCTTTAACGTCTTAGGGATTGATTATTCCCAAGCTGTTATAGAAAAGGCAAAGTTGGTACATGGTGAAATTCAGGGCAAGCTAGAGTTCAAAATAGTCGATATTTGTCGCCAACCTTTGACTTCACCTCGATTTAATTGCTTAATTGACCGGGGCTGTTTTCACGGTGTTTCTCAAGCCGTTTCCTCAGACTATGTGAAAACAGTTGCTTCTTGGTGCGTCCCCAGAGCAAAGTTTCTGCTTTTATACGCTACGAATATAGGTTCTAGACTAGAATTAGAGGAAGAGGAAAGATTGCGGAAGGAAGCGATCGCCTACATCAAAGCTACCTTCACACCAGTGTTTGAGATTACTGAAATAAAAACAGCTATTATTGAGCGAATACTCCCCGACGAACCAGTACCAGCATTGGCAGTTTGGATGATGCGAAAGGAAGACCGCGAGGAAAGTAAAGAAACAGAGAAACCAAAGGTCAAAATGGGTGGTAAACCAACCATTCGTATCTTGGTGAAAGGGCAGCGAGATGTGATTGATTCTCTACTTGCGATAATAGAAGGAGGCGAAAAAATAGATAAAGGTTTACAAGATTTAATCGATGAAAAGTACGATCGCGCTTTTCAAACTGAAATTATCTACGAACCTGGTGGGCGCTCCGACCTTTGGTTGCAACAGTTGAAAGAAATTTCCTTTGCAGATGAATTTCACGCTTCCGAACAATTAGGGAACTTTTCATCTAAGCAGCTAGAAACTTTGTTAATAGGACAATATCCTAGTTTATTGCTTGCACCAGATATCGATGTTATCGTCTTTTCTACCCAGGCTGAGATTACCAAAAATTTATGGCAAAGTCGCGAAACTGGGTATCTAGTTGATATTTATGAAAATTGGGAATACCAATTGTCTGAAGTGGAAAAACAGGAGTTTCAACAGCATTTTTATCCCACTGGTTTGCTGTCAGCGGAGCAATCTCAAGCTAATTTCTGTCAGCTTTTTCAAGTGCTGAAACAAAGAATAGATGCTTATATTATCTGTTATAATTGTTGCGACTTCGCTCCGAGCGATCACACTACCAATTACCACAACATCGGCGAAACACTGTGCCTGAGAATTCAAAAGTTAAATTTAGCTTTACTCAAGCTATCTATGCAAAAAGGAATTTCTATTATTGATGTAGAATCGCTCTTAGCTGAATTGGGTGCAGGACAGCACGTTATTGCAGCTTTGAACTATTCTCCTGAAGCTTATCGTGCAATTTGTCAAGAATTTTTACGAGTTATAATAGATGTAGGTTTTTTTGAAAATCGCCCTTTACTTAAGCAAATTGGACGCAGGAGAGATTAAAATGTTGTTTAAATTGCTCATGCCCTATATCAATAAAGGCACTGAAGGAGGAATTTTTATTCAGTGGTACAAGGAAGTAGGAGATAAAATCGACTATGGAGACAATATCTTTGAATTCAAAGTAGAAGAAGAGAAAAATAATCTTGTTTTAGAGACACCTGAAAGCGTACTTGCAAGCTTGGCAGAACCGGAGAAGACATCAGATAAAATTCACAAACTGGATATGCTCGTTCGTGTTTGTTCTGCTGATACAGGTTTTTTACGTCGCAGCTATGCACAAGAGTTTGTTTATCAGGAAGTAGGAGCTTTATTAGCCCTAATAACTACTGATGTACATGAACAAATTAATGAATCAAAATGGGAAGAAGCTAGTACATTTCGAGTTGTTCCCAATATCATCTCATATCCTGGTATTTATGTATAACCTACGCTTTGATTTGTGCTGATTCGATAAACTCCTAACTAATTAGTTGCTTAAGTATGGAAACAAACCTTGAAAAAAAAAATGCTGGAGAATATATGGAATCTAACCATATTATTTTTTGGTCGGGTTCGCATCCAGAAAATAAAATTGGGATCTATATTATGGGAGGTTGCGATCTTCCATCAGTGTTTTCCTGTGTTCCTCTAATTAAACCTATATTGAAAGGAACTTGCTGCATTCTCAAAGAAGGACAGATTGAGAAATCTAGATCGGATATCCTATTACAAAATTTAAAAGATTGTCCTCAAGATTTGTTAGCTCCCGTATTAGAAAAGTTTTATCTTCCCGGTAACTTTTTTGATAATCAACTATTCAGTCCCAGTTTTGGGGTTTCTAATGGTAGCAATTTTGAAGAGTTTCCTAAACAAGTAGTGATTCTATCCATTGCACCTGACGTAGCGAGAGTAGTTTATCAACATCGAGAGCATGGCTTTTTAATCGACCCAAGCGGTTGGTGGAACAATCAACGCATGGATTTAATGTTAAGAGATTTATCTTCTGCCAATTGGTTTCGGAAGCATTTTGTCAGTTTAGGTCGGATGACGTTAGAAACTTTTATTGAAAATTTCACTCAACTGATTAACCAAATTAAGCAGGCAACGAACGTCCACATTTTAGTATTTAATACTCTCACAATTGAACCTGGTAACATTACTCACAATTATCAGTTTGTAAAACGCCCTGAAAGCTTACGACGGCGGGAGTTCAACTTAGCTTTGGTCGAATTATCGAGAAAGTTAAACTTTTGGATTGTTGATATAGATAAAGTTTTAAAGCAAACCAGAACAAAAAATATGGTTGATTTTGCTCATTTCCCTGTGGAGCTTTATCAACCAATTGGTCAAGAAGTTTTTAGAATTCTAGAGGAATTAGAGATTTTTCATGTTCCTACTCAGTCTTCGAGTGACTCATCAGAATTAGAAGTACAACAACTTGAAAATCAAGCAAAAGCTGAAATAGATAGATATCAAGAAAGCCTGCAACAAGTTCAGGAACAAACTAAGATACAAATTGAGCACTTGCAAACTCAGCTACAGCAAACGCAAGTTCAACTACAACAAACTCAGGAGGAATTAGTAAAATCTCAGTCTGATTTACAATATAGTGAAGACCAATTGAAACAAATTCATTCTCAAGTGCAACAAACTAAAACTGAATTGACGCAATCTCAATTGGAACTACATATCTGCCAAACTGAATTAGGACAATTTAAGTCTTATCTGCGACAAACTCAGGGCGTGGAGGGAATAAGGAGTTATTATCGCTCTCGCATCGCATTTAATCCCGACGATATCCAACTTTACCATCAAGCACTAGAAATTAAGCCAGATGACGCTCAAGTCCATTTGCAGTTAGGCAGGGTCTTAATCCGACAAAATCGGCCAAAGGATGCGATCACCTCTTACCAAACTGCCCTGCAATTTCAGCCGGATAACTTTGAAATATACTTGGAGTTGGGAAAGGCTTTAGAGAAGGAGAAGAAATGGGAGGATGCGATCACCTCTTACCGACGTGCGATCAAGTTAAATCCAGATTACTCTTGGTCACACAAGCACTTAGGGGATGCTTTAGCCCAACTGGGTAAAATCCACGAAGCAAGTACCTGTTACCATCGTGCTTTGCAGATTCAACCCAGAATTTTTTGAATTGGCAAGGCTTAAGAAGGAAGGTTGTGTATGTTACCAGAAAATCAAACAAAAAATTTAATCGCACACTATCAAAAGGCTCTACTGATCAAGCCTGACCACCCTACAACTTTATACAAAGTTGGGAACCAATACCAGTATGTAGCCGAATTTAATCGAGCTTTTTATTATTACTTAAAAGCAATTCAATCTAATCCCAATTGTCATTTATATTACTACAAGCTAAAAATGATTCTATTTTTTTCAAATATATTTAACCAATCAATCGATCCAGATTATCTGCAACTCGGAATTGATTTACTAAAACAAACCATTGAAAAACAGCCAAATTTCCTATTTGCTCAATATTTATTGGGTAATTTACTGAGCCAATAAGGAAAAGTAAGAGAAGCAATTGCTTGCTACCAAACCTTTAGTTACCAACAGATATTGGGTTCTCATCCACAACTCGCTAAACACCATTGGAATCCTCAAAAATTACGAAAGCCAGACTTTATCATTTGTGGTTTACCCAAGTGTGGAACAACTTCGATTTACGCTTATTTAACCTCTCATCCTCAAGTTCTGACTGCTGTTGATAAAGAAATTAACTTTTTTTCTCACTTTTTTTATCGAAGACTGGATTATTACTATGCCCATTTTCCTGCAATTCAAGATAATAATTACTTAACTGGCGAAGCAACTCCCTCATATTTATTTTGGGCGAATCCCGAACAAATTTTTCAATTATTTCCTAACATTAAGTTAATTTGTTTGCTCAGAAATCCCGTCGATAGAGCAATTTCATCTTTTTATCTTTTTCGTCGTTTGGGTATTGGACAAAATTCTTTAGAACAGACTTTTAAATTTAGTATTGAGCATCTAAAAAAAAGACCCGAATTATATTTGTTAAGCATCCTAAATAAGAAATTCAGCAAGGACTCTTTGCTCGAACAAATTTCATTACTCCATACAATACCGAGCCTGTATATTTATTTTATAAAAAAATGGATGAAAGTTTTTCCAAAAGAACAGCTTTTAATCCTCAAAAGTGAAGATTTTTATGGAAACCCACCAGCAACGATGAAACAAGTTCATCATTTTTTGAACTTACCAGACCATCAACTGACTGAGTATCGTAACTACAATCCGGGGTCTTATCATTCTGTTCCTGATGCTTTACGATGCCAGTTAGCAGAATTTTTTCAACCCTATAATCGAGAATTAGAAGACTACTTAGGCAGAAAATTTAATTGGGAATAAAATAAACTTATAGTGCATTTTCATAGCGTCTTGTAGGGAATCACTCTAAATCAAACTTTACCATCAAGCATTGACAATTAAGCCAGATGATGCTCAAATATTCTTGCAGCTAGGCAATGCTTTAGTTAGGCAATGCTTTAGTTAGGCAAAATCGCCCAAAGGATGCGATCGCCGACAGAAAGTTGAGATTGTAAGTAAGTGGCGATCGCCCTAGCTTTTTCATCGAAGGAGCGATAGGTTAGACTGGCACTTGGTTTTTCTCTATTTTCGAGGAAAGTATAGGCAATGCGATCAGGGTGTTGAGAAGCAAGATTTTGCAAGAGATTAACAAGACTAAACATAGAACTATTTGAAGTAGATGATGAATTTTACGATAGGTACATTGGAGTTCAAAAACCAGAAGGTGTTAAAAGTTTAGGTCTTTTTGATTATGAAATTGAACCCCTCACCCCAGAAATTCTTATGGAAAAACTCGGAAACAATACACAGTTTTGCTCAGGACAGAATGAAAATCTTTCTCCCCAGTCTCAAGGTTGGATGCTAACCGCCCAGCAACTTCAAGACGAACTCGTTCAGACTCAAGCTGAGTTGAGAAACTCTAACGAGCAACTACATCAAAATCAAGTGCAATTAGAAGAACTAAAAGTCCAACTGTCCCAAACGGAAGCAGAACTGGAACAGTCCTGTACTCAACTAAAAGTTCAGCTAACAGATGCAAACAATAAACTAGCAGAAAAAACGAGACAATTGGAAACACGACAAGAAGAATACTCTCAGACTCAATTAGATCTCGAAAAATGTCGAGAACAATTGCACCTAACTCAAAAGGAACTTGAACAAGATAGAAAACAACTTCAGCAAACTCAAATTGAATTAGAGGAGATTAAAAATCAGCAGTTCCAAAGGCAGCAAGAATTTGAAAATTTACGAACTCAGTTACAAGCTAAATTAACGAAGCGCAATGAAGAACTGAATCAAAAATCAGCAGAATTAGAAGTTATAAACAATGAAAAGTTACAAACTCAGAAAGAACTAGAGAAACATCAAAATCAATTCCAAGAAATCCAATCTCTACTGCAACAATCTGAGAAAGAACTACACAAAACTCAAGCAGATTTAGTGGCAAATCGTCAAGATCTAAATCAAACTCAAGAACAATTAAAGCAACTAGACATCCAACACCAGCAAACTCAGACAGAACTTAAGCAATATCGAGAGCAACTAAACCAAACTACAACAGAGTTAGAAAACTCTAATCAGCAACTCCAAGAAAAAACAACAGAATTAGCACCCTTAAAAGCAGAACATTCTCAAATGCAAATAGAACTCAAAAGTTATCGCGAACAACTGTCTGAAAATATAGTAAAATTTACAGATTTAAACAGCAAATACTCCCAGACACAAGCACAACTTCAGCAATATCAAGCTAAATTACAAGAAACTCAAGTTCAACTCCAATCATCTGTTGAACAACTGCGCCACAGTCTTGTAAAAACCGAACAGCTAGAAAATCAAAAGCATCAAACCATTACGGAGTTGGAAGTTATAAAAGCGCAGTACAATCAAGCACAAATGAAACTTCAACAGTATCAAGAACAACGGGAGCAAATCCAAGGACAATTCGAGGAACTGAAGTCTCAGCAGAGCCAAACTCAGGTACAATTAGAACTGTCTCAAATTGAACTCGAACAAACTCAAATACAATTAACACAGTCTCAGACTCAACTCGAACAACAAACAGTAGACTTAGAGAAATTTAAGTTTCAACAGCACCAAACTCGACTGGCTGAGATCATCCAGGGGCGATCGCAATTTTAATAAACTATTCAATTTCTCAATTCCCCAAAAATAATAAAGGTAATTTACAACCCATGAATCAACTAGCCTTGCTTAACGATATTTCCGCAAATCATTTCGCAGTACATTTTCAACTCTTGTTAATTGAAAAATTATCGTCCGCCCCTGAACCCATAGCTATTCTTGTAACTTCTGAATATGAAAGGATTTTTAGAAATGGTGGAATTGGGACTTACTATGCCACATTAAGTCAAAAATTAGCAGCAGAAGGTTACTATATTATTTTAATACTCTGCCAAACTCAAAAATTATTTCACGGAGAATCAACAGTCCCCTCTATTCGCCATATCTTTTCTGTTTATGAAGCTGAGAAAGTTTTGGAACTTCAACCAGTTCATCGGGGAATTTTATCTCAATTCAAGGAATGGGAATGGGTAGAATCAGAAAGTTATAGAGTTCTATTTTTTATCCAAGCTATAGCTGCCCATTTTAATCAATCTTCAATTTATATAGAGTTTCCCGATTTATGCGGACTGGGATATCGTACAATTCAAGCCAAACGCTCAGGTTTACTGGGAAAGAATTGTATTACAGCCGTTACCCTACATAGCGGTCAAGAGTGGTTAAATGAAGCCCATGAGAGATATAATATAGAAGGGGAATGGAATTGGTTTAAAAATATTTATAGTTACGAACAATATCCTTTTGAAAATGCTGACTTAGCTTTTTTTCTGTCTTATTTTATGGAAGAAAAAGTAAAAGGTTATGGTTGGAAAACTTCCCATGCCGTTCATTTACCTTACTGTTTCCCAATTGTCTCTCCCCTAGATAATAGACGACCTCTGTTAACAAAATTTGTACTAAACCTCAAACGTCAACAAATACCCATTATCTTTTTTGCTCGGCTAGAGGAAAGAAAAGGACTTTTAACATTTATTGAGGCTATACAACAGTTAGGACAAAAAATTAGCTCGCAAATTTACATTCTATTTTTAGGGAAAAGCGTTCCCCTTCATTCTACTCCAATCCAACAACAAGACAGCCAGCAATATATTGAGCAAGAACTCGGAGGCAAATTTTCTTATACAATATTATCGGATTTGTTTAGCAAAGAAGCCATTGCCTTAGTCCATG
>Ga0082207_1001458_pt1 | contig 11200 bp, 9 predicted proteins | sample LakMenEpi10Aug09_FD_71540 | JGI IMG/M metagenome (GOLD analysis project Ga0082207, IMG submission 71540) | reverse complement strand
TCGTCCCATTGGTTTCGACCGGGTACCCCAAGGATCGAAGCGGTTCGATCGATGAAGCTCCTCCCAAACTTACAGAACCACCCGAACCGGGGGGGCCACTGGTATTGGCCGTGAGCCGAGCACCGCTGCGTTGCGACGGGCTTTGAGACGGATTTTGAAGCGAGCTTTTCGACGGAACAGCAGGCGGAGAAGGCAGAGCCGGGGACGATGCGGCTAAAGAACTCACCCCAGGCAAGGCCGGTGGACCCGCAATCGGCGAACTCGAAGGAGCCGGTCGCGATGCGGCGATCCTAGCTTGCTGCAACTGCGCAGACATATCCCCGAGCTGCTGTTGCATCAAGTCGGATCGCTCGCGGTAGGTCTGAACCTGCTGCTGGGACTGGGCAAGCTGGCTATGAAGCTGGCGGTTGTTCTCATCGAGCAATCTGGCCCGCCGCTCCAGCTCAGAAATCTGCGCCGCATATCCAAAGCCCGTCGGGTCACTGGCCGGATTGGCAGGTCCGCTCGGGAACCCGAATGCCGATGCGATCGATGAAGCACCTGCGGATGGTGTTGCTGGCTGAGATGCTGGTGCTGCTGCCTGCGTTGCTGCTGCCTGCGGGGATCCAGAGTAAGGAGCTCCAGAGTAAGGAGACCCGGAGTACGGTGCAGAGGGGCCGGACGCGGATCCCTCAGGAGGGCCAATCGGTGCGCCAGGGCTGTATGGACGCAGGTAACTCGGAGCCGATCCGAGCAAGTAGGGTTGGCTTTTCTGGCAACCGAGCCATCCCGACATGCATAGAAGGAGCATGCAAGGAAAAACCGCAACGCGAACCCGATGGGCATCAGGGCCACTTGCTATCTCGGCTCGCTTTGAATCGCACTGGTTTCTTGCCATGCACTTGCATAGCAACAATCCCAAACCCTTCGCAACCCCAATCGAAAACTCGAACGCTAGCATAACGAGTTTCGCTCTAGCGTTTCGGAACGGATTTGAGCTACAACCCGATCATAAGTCTTTTTTTCATCTGTCCCCCCACGAGCATTGATGGCAAGTCGCTGATGGAAGCTTCGACCGAACATCGAATTCGACTGCTTGCAATCGCCATCAACGGGATGGATTCGGTTGATGCTGCGCTGCTGCTCGAGTGCTTGCCCGAGTCGATCTCAACACGGGTCAATCAGTTGCTCAAAGACCTCGGGGATATTTCCCAACACGAACGCCGATTGGCGATCGAGACGATCGAAGGTTTAATGGACTCGGTGCCCGAGTCCAACCCCCCCGAGTCCGAACCACACGCGACCGCAGAAAACCAAAATCGCTCCGCCTTCACCGCTGCCGAGCTCAATACTGCCGAGCTCGATTCGAGAGAGCTTCCGCAGGAATCACCGCCCCCAAACGACGACCGACTAGCCTCCAGCGGCTCTGTTCCACGATCGATCTTGCTCGAATCCCAACCGATCGAGGTGGTTGCAAGTGTTCTCAGCGAACAACGACCCATCATCATTGCGACGGTCCTGAGGCATGTCCCGAGCCGGTTCGGGCAGTCGATCGTACAACGGCTCGAAATCGGATTGGCTAAGGCAGCCTTGGATTGGATCCCCAAGTTGTCTCCAACTCCGGAGTCGGTACTCGATGAGGTTCTCTCAGGGATCGAATCGCAAGTCCGTCAACTCCGCAGCGCCAATGAGAGTCGGCACCAAGGAGACGAGAAGATGCGCGAGTTGCTCTCGGTGCTCAAGGTCTCCGAAGAAAGTCCAACGTTGAATTTCGAAGAGCTCAACGGAGCGACCAGCACCCCTAGCATCAGCGGGATTCCTCAAGCGTATCTGGCACCATCGACCACCGGCCCGGTCTCCACGGACCCCGCAACAGCCTTCGTGATTCCACTGCATCGCAAAACGGACCGCGAGGAGTTGCTCGCTCAACTCTTGGGCCTCGACGATCTGGATTTGCTGCGAGTCCTCTACAGCCATAGCATCGACGATGTGAAGCGATTTCTCGCAGGAGCCAACAAGGCGATGCGATTGCGAATCGAAAAACTCACTCCTCCCAACGCTCTGAAACGGCTCCGGCGCGAGTTGGCTACCGTGCCGATCGTCGAAGAAAAAACCTGGCGGGAAATCGCTGGCCGAATGGAACAGACCGCCCAAGAATTGCAGCCCGAGCCATCGCTGCGGATTCCAGCCTAGCCGCACACCTATCCGTCCGCATACCCCTTTGAACCTTTTCCGCAGGACTAAAGTATTCGGCATGGCATCGATCCTCAAACCCAAATCGTTTTTCGGATCCAGAACGACGACCGCCGAAACCGACGCGATCGTTCCGGCAATCGGCTCGCAAAACGTTAGTCCCAATCCGAAGAACCCCGGGTCCGTCGCAAGCTCATCGGAACCGATGATCGCCCAAGCCCGAGCGATTCTCGAACAGTGCCAAAAGGATTGCGAGCAATTGCGTGAAACCACCCGACGGGAGGCCGTCGAGGAGGGTAGGGCGGTGATCGATCAACTGGCCAAACAGCGCGCAGAGATCCTCGTTGAAGAACGGATCTCCGATATCGTCGCACGGGTCGATTCGATCTGCTTGGCGCTCGAAAACGCGACCCAACAATGGCTTCGCGAATGGCAGCACGAGACGGTCTCTCTGGCGATCAAGATCTCAGAAAAACTGCTTGTCCGTCAGATCGAAAGCGATCCGACGATCCTGCTTCAATGGATCGAGGAGATGGTCCGATTGGTGCAGAGCCAACGCCGAATGACGATCAAACTCAGCTCGGCCGATGCGATGAAGTTATCCGAAGCCTTGCCCGCCTTGATCGAACGATTATCTCCTGGGATGGAATTCCAAATCATTGACGATCCGAACCTGGAGGACTGCAGCGTGGTTTTGCAGACTCCGGATACCACTCTGGATCGTTCGCTGCGCACGCAGCTCGAACGCTTGGAGCAGGAGCTAGCCTAAGTGACCCAAACACCCTTTGCCGAAATTGCATCGAGGCTACCGAGCCTTGCGAAAAGCTCGGATTGGAACGGTGCGATCCAGCGTTTCATTCCCTACCGAGTCCAGGGCCGTGTCTGCTTGCTCCAAGGCGGGATCATCGCAGTCGATGGATTGCCGCTCGCCATCGGATCGGTAACCCGGATCCTACGCCAGGGACACAGCCCATTGGAGGCCGAGGTCATCGGGTTCGATAAGGGGCGGACTCTCCTAGCTGTCTTGGATTCCCTCGAAGGAGTCCGCGCAGGGGATCCGGTGGAGCTCACGCAGTCCTGCCGATCGATCAAAGTCTCCGACGAATTGTGCGGCCGGGTCTTGGACGCAACAGGAACCCCGATCGACCAAGCAGGACCGATCGGCTCTGGCAGGCGGGTCTTTTGCGAAGCTCCCCCGGTAAGTCCTTTATCGAGAAAGCCCATCCGCACGGGATTACCTACGGGTGTTCGAGCCATCGATACGCTCCTGAGCATCGGCCAAGGCCAACGTTTAGGGATCTTCTCGGCTGCCGGCGTAGGCAAAAGCACGCTCCTCGGGATGCTCGCACGCGGGACCCAGGCGGACTATGTAGTCATCGGATTGATCGGTGAGCGGGGCAGGGAAGTCCGCGATTTTTTAGAAAACGATTTAGGCGCCCAAGGCCAAGCGCGTTCGATTACGGTCGTCGCTACAAGCGACCAATCGGCATCGAAACGAATCCTCGCTGCCAAGACAGCAACGGCGATCGCCGAGTCGCTTCGAGATCAAGGCAAATCGGTCCTGTTGCTCATGGACTCCCTGACACGCTTCGCCACCGCCCAACGCGAGATCGGTCTTGCCGCCGGCGAGGCACCCACGACCCGCGGGTACCCGACCAGCGTCTTCTCGTCGCTGTCGCATTTGGTCGAACGCGCTGGCAACAGCGCTCGAGGTTCGATCACGGCAATCTACACCGTTTTGGTCGAAGGGGACGACAACAACGAACCGATCAGCGATGCCGTCCGAGGATTCCTCGACGGGCATATCGTCCTTTCAAAGTCGCTTGCCGATGGTGGGCAATATCCAGCCATCGATGTTTTAAGAAGCTTGAGCCGACTCCAGCACCAGTTGCTCGAACCTCACCAAATCGCTCTGGTAAACGAACTGCGCAAATGGCTCTCGATCTACGATGAGCATCGCGAACTCATTCAGATCGGTGCCTATCGTTCTGGCTCCAACCCTCAGATCGATCGCGCGATTGCGATCAAACCACGGATCGATGGGTTCCTTGCGCAATCCCGCGATGCGATCATGCCCTGGGATGATTCGTGGGAAAGAATGCGGATCCTGGTCGGCAGTTAACCCAACTCGAATCGATGCCTCGTGAAAACCCACATTCCGGTCTGCACAAGATCCGCCGATGGCAGAGGGATCAATCCGTCGCATCGGTCCAGAGCACGCAGAGAGAAATACAAATGCTTGCTGAGCGAATCGACGCCTTGAGCGAATCGATCACCCAGTGGAGCCAAGCTCGCAGGAAACTGCAGGCTGGGGTTGTCAAGCTTGAGCAATGGCGCGAGAACGAACTCTATCGAAACGGCCTGCTCGATCAAAAGCGGACTCTTTTGGAGCAATTGGCCGTTGTCCAAGTACAACTCGAGCAGAAGCGAGCCGTTCTTTTGGAACACGAACTGGAACTCAAACAGGTCGAGAAGCTAATCGAACATGCCGAATCGGCGCTCGATGCCCATCGATTGGCCGCCGAACAAGCCTCCCTCGATGAATGGTCCGGAGTTCAGGCAAGTATCTCGCGAACCACTCGGCCGTGAACATCGGTAAGTCGAAAGTCTCGGCCCGCATACCGGTAAGTCAACTTCTCGTGATCGAAACCCATCAGGTGTAAGATCGTCGCATGGAGATCGTGGACACTCGTCGGGGACTCTTGGGCTCGAAAGCCAAACTCATCGGTCGCCCCGTGAACGCATCCGCCGCGAATTCCCCCACCGGCAAGCCATACCGAAAAACCCCAGTGGTTGTGGTCTCGCCCCGAACCCCCTTCGGATACCGGGGTGCGTCCGAACTCGCCCCCCCAAAGCACCAACGTATCCTCGAGCATGCCGAGCCGTTTGAGGTCGGTCAGAAATGCGCTGATGGGTTGGTCGATCTCGCCACAGTTGGTCCTTAAGTTTTTCTCGATGTCGCCATGATGGTCCCAGGGTTGACCAGCCCCATGCCACAGTTGCACGTAGCGCACTCCTCGTTCCAGAAGCCGTCGAGCCATCAAGGTCTGGCGTCCATGGACGGTATCGCCATAGAGCTCACGGATCTCCTTGGGCTCCTTGGAAACATCGAACGCATCGGAAGCCTGTGTCTGCATCCGGAAGGCGAGTTCGAAGGACTCGATCCGAGACTCAAGTCGCGAGTCGACCGAGGCTGCCGCATTTTGCATGGCCAGTTGCCGAAGCAATTTCAATTGACGAGCTTGAGCCTCCAAGTTCGCATGGGGACTTCGAATGTTCTCGATGAGTTTCTCGAGCTCGGTGTGCTTGGGGTCGACGAACGTGCCTTGGAACGCACCCGGTAAAAAGCCGCTCTGCCAGTTGGCGGTGTCTTTGATCGGATACCCCCCCGGACACATCGCGAGGAATCCTGGCAAGTTTTGGTTTTCAGTCCCTAGACCATACATCAACCAAGAGCCTAGGCTCGGGCGCGACTGCACGGAGTCGCCGCAGTTCATGAGCATCAGCGATGGCTCATGGTTGGGGACTTGGGCAACCATCGATCGGATCACCGCGATGTTGTCTGCATGCTCCGCGGTCTTTTGAAAAAGTTCACTGATCTCCAATCCGCTTTGCCCGTACTTCTTGAACGCAAAGGGACTCGGTAAGGCTCCTCCGGTGCGACGCTCGGTCAGGTAACTCGTCGGTAGTGGCTTACCGGCATACTCAAGAAGCTTGGGTTTCGGGTCGAAGGTATCGACATGCGAAGGCCCCCCGTTGAGAAAGAAATGGACCATCCGCTTGGCTTTCGGTGCAAAGTGCGGCGCACGAACCCGGAGCGAATTGCCGGTCGTTTGAGTTTCCGGCCCCCCCTGCAATGCCCCATTGGGTGTCGAAGGATCCTGTCCAAACGAAAATTCGTTGAGCAATGGAACCAGGCCGAGCATCCCCAATCCCATCCCTGAGGATCGGAGCAGGTCGCGTCGTGAAGCAAGCATCTGGAGAGGGGATCTGGGGTCCATAAAGGGGCCTGTGCAGGTGTGAGTCGATGTTTGAGTCGATGCCGTTTAGTCGATGTAGATCGTCTCGTTGCCGATCAAGAGGACTTGGGCCAATTGATCGCGAGGCGTGAGGACTTTCGGATCGGATTGCGGGTTTTCTTGTCGAAGGAACTCCAGGGCCAGTTCCATTTCATACGGGCTCGGTGCGCGCTGCAAAACGCGTCGGTGCAGTGCAATAATGAAATCCTCATCCCGCATGCGGGAAGAATCCGAGAGTTTCGACGCTTCCATCCCCTCGGAGCGTTCGATCAGTGCGACGAGACTTCGGGCCGCCTGGGCTGGCAACGGATGGTTGAGCAAAAACAGCGCCTGTTGGGGTACGACGGTCTCGGATCGTTTGGGGTTGTGCATATCGGGGTTGGCGAAATCGAAGTTTTGCAGAGTCATCGGCAAGTACTGGCGGTCGATGGTCGTATAGAGGGAACGTCGGGCCAAGGAGGCTTGGTCGCTCGCGAGTGGATCGACCGACTTTCCACCGATCCGAGAGCTCATCATTCCGCTCAGTGACGCAAGCGCATCGCGGGATTCCTCCCAAGTGAGCCGATGGCGGTTCATTCGCCAAAGACTTCTATTCGCAGGATCGACTTCCTGAGCTCGGGGGTTCTGGCCGAAGGATTTCCGTCGGAACGCTTCGGTCGTGACCAGTTCGCGGATCAGCCAACGGGTACTCCAACCATGCTCGATGAAGGCTAGGGCCAGCGCGTCGAGGAGCTCGGGGTGCGAGGGTGGATCGGAACGCAATCCGAAATCGCTCGCGCTCTGGACTAGTCCTTCGCCGAAGACCTCTTGCCATATACGGTTGACCCATACGCGAGCCGTAAGGGGGTTGTCGTTCGAGGCGATGCGCCGGGCCAATTCCAATCGACCGCTTCCGTTTTGAAACGGGGCAGGGGGGTCGGATTCGAAGAACTGGAAGAAGCCTCGGGGAACCGACTCGGCCTTGAGATTCGCGTTGCCCCGTCGCAGGATCCTCGCATCGCTGACCACGGAGCGGTCGCGGAGAACCCCCAGTTCGGGTGGGAACTCGTTGGCTTGCATGAGCCATTGATCGATATCGGCCTGAGCTTTCCAGATCTCGACGCAAGTTCCGTTGTCCCAGAGCCACTCGGTACTGTCGATCGGTTCGTCGGGGATGTAAAAGGCAGAATCGCGGTCCAAGAGCATAGCTCGCAAGGGCTCGAGCAATGGGTCTTGGGATCGCTCTGGATGGCTACCGAGTTGTGCCAGTTCGGCTTGTGCCAATTGAGTTTGTGCCAATTCAGCTTGCCAGCGTACCGAAGCGCTTTCGACAAGGGCACCGTAGCGATCCGCAGCTTCTCGGATACTCTTCGGCGGAGTGTCAAAGGCTTGAAGAACTTCAGGATGGCAAGCACCAGGTTGTTCTCGAAGCGTCGCGAGCAATTCCGCAGCGCGAATTGGAAAATCGGCCTCGGGAAGTTTCGACAATTCGATCCAAACGCGCATCACTGGGTGCTTGGCGATCGTTTCGAGGCCCAAGTACCATTCCCAACGGTGGACCAACGCCGGGATCAGGTCCTCTTTGGTCGAGAGCTGATTGAAATTACCTTCGGGGTATTTCTCGAGTTGGACCTGGGTCTCAAGGTAGTCGGCAAACCGTTTTTGGATCCGATCGTTCGCTTCGGTGCGATGCTTGGCGGTGACTTCTTGGAGTTTCGCTCTGCGTTGTGCAAGGCCTTCTTGATACTCGGTGGACTGCAATTGCAGGTTGCCCGGGATTTCCTCGCGAAGATCGATGCAACTTTGAAAGACGCCGGAAAACGCGTAGTAGTCTTGGGCGCTGATCGGGTCGAACTTATGGTCGTGGCAGCGGGCGCATTGGACCGTCAAGCCCATCAGTCCCCTGAAGGTCGTGTCGATCCGATCGTCGATGATATCGTATTGGATCGCCAGGAAGCGGCGTCCGAGCGTTAGGAACCCCATCGCCGCAAGGTCGCGCGAGCCGGCTGGGACGAGTTGATCGGCGGCCAGTTGCAGTTCGATGAAGCTGTTATAGGGCAGATCGGATTGGAAGGCTTCGATGAGCCAATCGCGGTAGGCGCGAGAAAAGACAAAGGTCCGTTCTTCGCGCCCGTAGACGTAGCCTTTGGTATCCGAGTAGCGAGCGATGTCCATCCAGAGGCGAGCCCATTTTTCTGCGTACTGGGGTTGGCACAGAAGCTGGTCGACGTTTCTTTCCCATGCGTCGGCAGCTTGGTCCTGTTCGTAATCCTGGACCTGTTGCCAAGTGGGGGACAGTCCGGTCGCGACACGGTGGAGTCGTCGAATCTGTGTGCGTCGATCGGCCGATGCGAGGGGTTCGAGGCCCAGGTCGACCAGCGAGGACCCCAGATAGGCATCGATCCAGTGCTGGCTTGCCGATACGTCTACGTCTTTGGAAGGCTCCTTAAGCACCGGTTGCTTGAGCACGGGTTGCTTGAAGGCCCAATGCAGCTTGGCGTTCTTTTCGATCGCCTCGTGGGAGTTTTCCGCAGGATTTCCCTGGTTGTTTTGGGGTGGAAAGTAAGCGCCTTGGAGGATCCAAGTTTTGAGAGTTTCTTTCTCGGAGGGGCTCAGGGATTGCTTCGAATCGGGGGGTGGCATCCGAAGTTCGGGGTCCTCCGAGAGGATTCGATCGAGTAAGGGGCTCGATTCGAGTTGGTTGGCAAGGATGACGGGGCCGGAGTCTCCTCCCTTTGCGAGGGCTAGAGCGGAGTCCAATCGCAGGCCCGACCATTGCTTGGCAGGACCGTGGCAGGAGAAGCACTTTTCGGCAAGGAGCGGTCGGATATGGGTTTCGAACGCATCGTTGTTTTGGGCAATCGGGCTTTGGCCCACGGCAACGGAGGCCGTAACCAAAACGGAGGCCAGTACCAACAGGTGCGAGAGTAGCGAACCACACAGGAGCAGAGCAGGGGACAGGATCCCGATGCGTAAAGCTTGCGGAGGAAGATGCTGAAGGTGGGACATGGAGCAGGGGAGGGAGGGGGTTGGGGTCCAAGAGCCAAGATTCCATTATACGCCCTAATCGGCCAGAGAACCGCTCGGCGATAAAAACGAACATCTTGGTTTCCTAGCGAGACTTCGCATGGAAATCCGGTCCTGAGCGTACTCAACCCAAAAAACGGCGGGGGAAGTCCCTGCGTTTTCATGATGAAAATCGCTGCTGGCTAAAATTTCTACAAATAATTCTGATATTGCTCGCCACATCTTGGACCTGCTTTGGCCAATGACTAAATAGCGGTAATCAGGACCGATCTTGGATCATCCCGACAACCGACGCTGTTCCCTCGAACCACCCTTGAATTTTGGGAATCACTGAAATGCCCATCGAACATGCATGCACTTGTGGAGCCAAGCTAAAAGTCAAAGACGAACTAGCTGGTAAGAAAATCAAATGCCCGAAATGCTCTCAGGTCTCCACCGTAGCAGAGCCCGCGATTCAAACCGAAATGATTCCGGTACGCTGCCAGTGCGGGAAATCGTATCAAGCAAAGATATCGATGTCAGGGAAATCATTCAAATGTTCCGGCTGCGAAAAGATGGTTACGATTCCCAATCGCAATCAACCAAAAGACGTCGATTTAGATCCGTTCGGCTCGAGTCTCCCATCGAACAATCTCGCAAGCTTATTCGATCAAAACTTTCCGGAACTAGGGATTCCGACCGCCACTCATGTACCCTATCAGGCGCCCGTCAAAGCAACCGCAGCAAAAAAGGAATCCGCAGAAAAGCGTAGTGGAATAACCCTGCAATTTAATCAGGATACTCTCGTCTTGATCACAGCCGTTCTTTGCATCCTGTTCGGATTGAGTCGACTCGTATTCCTGAACCCGATCGCAATTTTCCTAGCACCAAAAGCCATGCTTTCGGTGGGCGGCATGCTGTTCATAGCCAATTCCCTCGTCTGCATAGGCATCCTCGTGGCTGGCATCGGCTTGTGGCTCGATCAGGAATGGTCGATTGGCGTTGGGCAGATCGCAGCTTCCATGTACTTTGTTCTGCTGTTGATTGATTTCGGAATATTTTTCGCGAATATCGCTATTGCAATGGACGGGAAAACGAGTGTCACCTCCTTGACGCGAGGCCTATCGAGCTTATTAGGCACGCTCGCCGGTGCATCGGTCGCTCCTGGATTATTGCTGTATGTCACGCTGCGAAACGATTAAACGATGGCCTCGTCAGTGAAATTTGCGGGTCCGTATTGGCTTGGTCGCTAGGTGGCAGGTGCTGGGCAAAGCACTTAAACCATTACCTAACCCATAATTCCTGCGGGAGAGCAGAAAAATTAGCTTTTATCAAAGAGGACAGAGCAACGAGATGGAAACAAAAACTGAGGTCGAGATCATTCCCGAGAATGCATCGCTGTTGAAGGCCGAGCAAAAAAGGCAACGAGCAGATCGTTTCTACGATGGGCGATTTTGTTTTTTCTCGGAGGGATAGGATCGTATGGATGGTGGTTGTACCAAGACATGCGATTTATGAGGGAAGGGACCAATGCCACAGGCCGCATCACCTCATCGAATACCCAATCGAGTTCAAGTAAGGGGAAGTCGTACACGACCCAAATCATCCACTACAGTTATGAAGTCGAAGGTGGAGCATCGCAACAAGGAAAGGACTCCGTCAAAACCTGGAGGCATAAGCCCAGCAGTGCTTCTGCATTCAAACCGCAAAGCAATGACGAGATCGTCGTGGAGTATCTGAAATCCTCGCCCGAGAAATCACGCATCGTCATCCCTAATCGATACGGCGATGAGTACTTGTTTTCAATCTTGGCGATGGTTGCGGGAGGCTTGTTTTTTCTCACTAGGTTCATCAACTCTCAGTCAACCCGTTTGCGGTTGCAATGCTATGGTGGCCTACTGATGCTGATAGGTTCGGCGCTGATCGGATGGTTCGTATACGGGGTTTTCCTATCGAGCTCCGAAGGACCTCAGCCGAGCGATTTGCCAATCGTGATCATTTTTTTCTTGTTCTTGCTGGCAATC
>Ga0082207_1001455_pt1 | contig 11232 bp, 6 predicted proteins | sample LakMenEpi10Aug09_FD_71540 | JGI IMG/M metagenome (GOLD analysis project Ga0082207, IMG submission 71540) | reverse complement strand
TGCGAAACCCCGCAAGGGAAAGAAGCAGAAACCCAAATCGTGAGGTTTGGGAATCACCGTCCGTTTACGGCGGTGAGGATGTCAATATGAACCTTGAGCAGCAGGCAGCAGTGGGAATTATGAATTATGAATTATGAATTGGGGAGCTTTTTCAGTGATCAGTCAACAGTAAACAGTAATCAGTGAACTGCTCACTGCTCACTGATTGCCTCCTATTGACACAAACGTTGATAAACTGTGGCTAAAGCTTGGACATCACCGACGTTACCCGGGAAAAGAACCACAGGTAAATTAGGAAAGAGGGGATGATCCAATTCTGTGCAGACCATGGAGACACCGGGGAGAATCTGACCGAGTAAACGGGCCGATTGCAGGCTTAAACCCGTACTTAAGACATCATTAGAGGTAATTCCGCCTTTACTGATTAAAAAACTGATGTCACTGGGTAAACCCTTAACAATGTCCATTAACAGGGTGGAGACGGCAACCCCAAAATCAAGACGTTTCTGCACAGAGGCAAAGGTTAACTCTTGCCGACTGGTATAGATCACGGGGGTTTGTTTATTTTTGTGAATAAGCTTGACTTTTTCCAGAGCTTGTGCTAAGAGTTGATCTCGTTGCTCAGGACGATCGCGCAATGCCGTCACATCGATTTCGACTCCGACGGTGTTGGGTTGTTGAAGCAGTTCATCTAATTGTTGGCTAGTTTTTTTGACGTGGGAACCGACGATAATTGCCCCGGCTTCCCCCGTGGGCTTATACTTACCCATAGATTCGGGTGCGATCGGTTGAGTTCCTAAATTAGCCAAAGAAGTTAAAATACTGGCGGCACTACGGAATAAAAATTTTTTTCCTGCCCCTGCGGCGGTTAAAATATCTTCAGCAAAGCGATCGAGATCCGCTTGAGTTTCCCCATCTACCACCCCACATTGATTATTTTTGAGCTTTTGCAGTCGTTCTAAACTACCTTGACGGATATCTGTCAGTAAAAATCTCTCTACATCATCTGCTTTAATTTTACCTTGCGTTTTCTCCTCCACATAATCCGGCAGATAACTGTAATGATAGGCAAAAACCGAATCGCGAGCGAATTCCGTCTCGTGGACGGGAGTGGGAACACCATCGATGATTAAATAATGAATACTATCGCGAGTGATTCTGCCCCCCTCAAAAAAGGCTGGAATCAGGAAATGTGCATCAAAACCGCCCAATTCTTCGGCAATAACATCAGTTTCGATCGGATAATGCCCGCGCAGGGTAGAATCGGAACGACTAACCACCAAAAAATCCTCGATTCCCTCTTTAGTTAAGGCAGTTTTCAGGTTATGACAGACTTCTCGCGTGACAGACTCGGCTTTTTCGGGGGTTAAAGCGCGAGTATTCGTCAAAACAAAGAAAATTGGCGCATTATCTGCCAATCCCAAGCGGAGAGTATCTTCATCCCACCGCATCAATAACAGACAACTATGGACTGTTTGGGAACCTGTCGGGTCATCATCTAAGACTATAATTTTAGGTCTATTATTGCTCATATATTTTTTATCAGGATGGGAGGGACGGGGGAACCAAGAGAATCTGGTTAATAGTTTATCGGGTTCTGGTTCCCCATTAAAGTCGTCCCCTCCGCAAGCAACCGCTATCAATCTTGATCACAATCTGTCCAATATAGGATAAGCTATACCATGATTCATACAGTGACGAAGTTGAGCGCGGGAGACTTCCCTTTGAATACGTTAATTCACCCCACTGCGGTTATCCATCCGTCGGCAAAACTTGCTCCCAAGGTTAAAGTTGGTCCCTATGCTGTGATCGGGGCCAATGTGGAAATTGAAGCTGATACAATTATTGATGCCCATGTGGTCATTGAGGGTCCGACCAAAATTGGCAAGGGTAATCATATTTTTTCCGGGGCTGTTATTGGTAATGAACCACAGGATTTAAAGTATAAAGGTGGCGAAAGTAGGGTAGAAATTGGTGATCATAACCAAATTCGCGAGTTTGTCACAATTAATCGCGCCACGGATACGGGAGAAGTTACCCAAATTGGCAGTAATAATTTATTAATGGCCTATGTTCACGTTGCCCATAATTGTATTTTGCAAGATAACATTATTATCGCTAATAGTGTCGCTTTGGCAGGTCATGTCCAGATCGAATCAAAAGCAGTTATCGGGGGGGTTTTAGGAGTACATCAATTTGTTCATATTGGCAAAATGGCCATGTTAGGAGGAATGAGTCGTATTGATCGCGATGTTCCCCCTTTTACTTTAGTGGAAGGCAATCCCTGTCGGGTGCGAACTCTTAATTTAGTCGGTTTACAAAGAGCCGGTTTTACCGATGAAGATCTAGCTTTACTGAAAAAAGCTTTTCGGATTATCTATCGTTCTAATATAAATCTTCAGGAGGCTTTAGAACAAGTTTCTCTCTTAACCGATAACCCCCATGTTCAACATCTCTGTCAATTTTTACAATCCTCTACCACGGGAGAAAAACGCCGCGGTTTAATTCCGGGGAAATAATCCCAAGGTAGGGTGGGTTAGGCGACAATAACTGATATAATTCACCAATAACTTTACTATTCGCCGTAACCCACCGTTCTCAGAATTTCCCCATTGCCTATATTAAATAATTATCCAAATGCGTATATTTATTAGCACGGGTGAGGTATCGGGTGATTTACAGGCAGCGATGCTGATTGAATCCCTTTTTCAACTAGCTAAAACCCAGGAAATTGAGTTAGAAATTTTTGCCCTAGGTGGTGATCGCATGGAGTTAGCCGGAGCAAAAATGTTGGGTAAAACCACTCGACTGGCTGCCATGGGATTAATTGAATCTATCCCCTTTATTTGGCCAACTTTACAACTACAAAAACGAGCAAAAGAGTTTTTTAGAGATCATCCCCCTGATCTGATTATTTTAATTGATTATGTGGGGGCAAATGTGGCGATCGGTCAATCGGCTAAAAAAATTATTCCCGATGTCCCAATTATTTATTATATTGCCCCACAGGTGTGGATTTGGTCAGAAGAAAATATCCCCTCAGCTAAACTAAGGGCCACAGCAGAAAAGTTATTTAATACGGAGAAATTAATCGCCATCACCGATAAATTATTGGCAATTTTTCCTGCCGAAGCCCGTTTTTTTGAAACAAAAGGTTTACCGGTAACTTGGGTGGGACATCCTTTAGTTGATCGTATGGCAAATGCTCCCAATCGCCAAGAAATGCGGCAAAAATGGGCAATAAAAACCGAAGAAACGGTGGTCGCTTTGTTACCCGCTTCCCGTCAACAGGAGTTTAAATATCTCGTCCCGACGGTGTGCGCTGCTGCCCAAAAATTACAGGAAAAAATTCCCGATATTAAGTTTTTAATTCCCGTTCCACTAGCTTTATACGAACCCAAAATGCGACAATTAGTGAAGGAATATGGATTAAATGCGGTGATTATGGAACGAGATCAGACTTTAGAAGCAATTGCCGCAGCCGATCTGGCTGTGGCTAAGTCTGGTACAGTTAATCTCGAAATTGCTTTGTTAAATGTGCCGCAGGTGGTGGTTTACCGTTTAAGTGCAGTTACTGCTTGGATTGCCCGCAATATTATGAAGTTTTCTGTACCATTTGTCTCACCGGTAAATTTAGTTTTAATGCGAGAAATTGTTCCCGAATTATTACAAGAGGAAGCTAACCCGGAGAGAATTATGCAGGAATGTCTAGATTTATTATTAAATCAGCAACGTCGGCAAAAAATGTTAGATGAATACGCAGAAACTACAGCCGGTTTAGGAACAGTAGGCAGTTGCGATCGAGTGGCGCAAGAAGTGTTTAATTTTACAGTTCAAGTTCCGAAAAACCAGAAAAAAGCGGGGTAATTTGTAACTACCCCACCAAATATTATCAAGGAATTACGATTACTTATAAGCGTCCATACCCTCACAGGAACAAACCAGATTTCTGTCCCCGTAAGCATTATCAACCCGTCCCACTACCGGCCAGAATTTATAATCTTTTAGCCAAGAAAGCGGGTAAGCTGCCTGTTGACGGGAATAGGGACGACTCCAATCATCGGCAGTTAAAACTGCGGCTGTGTGGGGGGCATTTTTCAAGGGATTATCATGGATATCCATGCTACCATTAGCGATCGCTTGTACCTCTTGATAGATAGTTAACAAAGCTTCACAAAAACGGTCTAATTCGCCCAAAGATTCGCTTTCCGTGGGTTCCACCATCATTGTACCCGCCACGGGCCAAGAAACCGTCGGCGCGTGGAAACCGAAATCCATCAAGCGTTTTGCCACATCTTCCACCTCGATGCCGGCCTGTTTTTTCAGGGGACGTAAATCAATCACGCACTCGTGGGCGACTGTTCCCGCGCTACCCTTAAATAACACTGGATAGGCCGACTCCAGACGAAAAGCCATATAATTAGCGTTCAAAATTGCCACTTCTGTCGCTTTTTTCAAGCCTGCTGCCCCCATCATAGCGATATACATCCAAGAAATCACCAAAATGCTGGCACTACCCCAAGGCGCGGCCGAAATTGCCCCAATCGAGTCCTGATGCTTACCGTTAGCGGTTTCTGGGGATAATTTCGCCAAAACCAGGGAAACATCGGGCAGAAAAGGCACTAAATGGGATTTTACTCCGATTGGTCCCATACCCGGTCCGCCACCACCGTGGGGAATACAGAAAGTTTTATGGAGATTCAAGTGACAGACATCAGCACCAAAATCCGCCGGACGACATAAACCCACCTGAGCATTCATATTCGCGCCATCCATATAGACTTGACCACCGTATTGATGAATCAAGGCACAAATTTCGCTAATTCCCTGTTCAAAAACGCCGTGAGTGGAAGGATACGTTACCATCAAAGCCGCTAGATTATCCTGATGCTTCTCGGCCTTAGTTTTCAGGTCATCAATATCAATATTGCCCTGAGAATCGCAATTAACCGCCACTACTTTCATACCACACATAACGGCGCTGGCAGGATTAGTCCCGTGAGCGGACTCAGGAATTAAGCAAATCTGACGATGACCTTGACCGCGACTTTCATGGTAGGCTCGGATTACCTGTAAACCGGCATACTCTCCCTGAGAACCAGCGTTCGGTTGTAGGGAAATGCCATCAAACCCGGTAATTTCCCCTAACCAAGTCTCTAACTGTTGAAAGAGCAGTTGATAGCCTTCTGCTTGCTCAATCGGGGCAAAAGGGTGTAATTTGCCGAATTCTGCCCAAGTTACTGGAATCATCTCCGCTACGGCATTCAGTTTCATCGTACAGGAACCGAGGGGAATCATGGAAGTATTTAAGGCTAAATCCTTTGTTTCCAGACGGTGCAGATATCTGAGTAATTCCGTTTCCGAGTGGTAACGATTGAACACCGGTTCGGTAAGATAGGCACTGGTACGGGTTAAATTAGCGGGTAATTCTAGACTAATTTTCTCGACTAATTCGGCCGCGGTAAAGGGTAATTCCCCGGTTGGGGCAAAAATTTGCCATAAATCCCACACATCCCTGAGACTGGTGGTTTCATCGACACTAATTCCTAGATTATTCTCATCAAAATAACGCAGATTAATCTTATGGGTTTTTGCCTTCGCAAGGATGTCCTTAACTCCCGTGGATACCGTAACTTTGAGCGTATCGAAGCACGGTTCTTTCCCCACTTGATAACCCAACTGTTTTAACCCAGTTGCCAATAAAGCGGTTAATTTCTGCACTCTTTGGGCGATTTTCTTGATTCCTTCCGGTCCGTGATAGACCGCGTACATGGAAGCAATCACCGCTAGTAACACCTGTGCGGTACAAATATTACTGGTGGCTTTATCCCGGCGGATATGTTGTTCCCGGGTTTGCAAAGCTAAACGCAGTGCGGGTTTACCCTGACTATCCTTCGATACCCCGACAATGCGCCCCGGAATGCTGCGTTTATAGGCATCTTTGGTGGCAAAATAAGCGGCATGGGGACCCCCATAACCCAAGGGAACCCCAAAGCGTTGACTGCTACCCACGGCAATATCAGCCCCCAATTCGCCGGGGGGAGTCAACAGGGCTAAACTGAGAATATCGGCGGCAACGGTGACTAAAGCCCCATTTTCCTGCGCTTTGGCGATAAATTCCCGATAGTCATAAATTACGCCATCGGTGGCTGGATATTGTAATAATGCGCCAAAAATCGGCGTTTGGAAGTCAAAGAGACGATGATCCTCGATAATAATGTCAATACCTAAAGGAATCGCTCTGGTTTTAACGACTTCAATCGTTTGGGGATGGCAACTACTGGAGATAAAGAAAGCATTGGCTTTAGTTTTACACAGTCCATAACTCATGCTCATCGCTTCCGCGGCTGCTGTTCCTTCATCGAGGAGGGAAGCGTTAGCAATTTCCAGACCGGTTAAGCTAGTGATGAGAGTTTGGAAGTTTAAGAGAGCTTCTAAGCGTCCTTGGGCGATTTCCGCTTGATAGGGAGTATAGGCGGTGTACCAACCCGGATTTTCTAAGATGTTGCGGAGAATTACCGGCGGGGTGATACAGTCATGGTAGCCCATGCCAATAAAGGAGCGAAATACCTGATTTTTGGAGGCAATAGCTTTTAATTGGGCAAGAGCAGCGTATTCACTCAAGGCAGGTGCTAGATTAAGGCTTGTTTGTAAACGAATTCCTGACGGGACAGTTTTAGCGATTAACTCCTCAACGGTAGCAACACCCAAAACCGCCAGCATTTTCTCTATTTCCGTCTCCGTCGGCCCAATGTGACGGTTAACAAAGCTATCGGTACAGTCTAGCAGGTCTTGCAGGTCAGCAGGAGCGAATTCCTCGGTTTTCTCGGCCGTAATTGACCTATTTAGCATATTAATCTCGGTTTCAACAATTACAAAAGTGCTGCGTTTCATCGCTAGGGGTGATTTTAACGCAACTTGTCAAATTTTTGTAATATTTCAAGTCAGCAAGATCAAGCCTAAGCTAATTTGCTATCGACCTATGCACAAAATTAACTTCACTACTGCTTCGTCACCAAAAACCAACCGGAATCCGTCGATCCGATCACCTTTAATCCTTCTAAATCAGTAGCTTCTTTGGTTTGACGATCGATAATTAGGTAGGGTTGTCTGTGACTTTGCCAATGATTGATTAATTCTTCAGCAGCAAGGGGAAAAACCCGACGACCACTATAAAAATTTAACGAGGGGCGCTCGTAGGCAAAAGCAACATAAACAGGGTGATCGGCCGGCACATATTTCTCCACTAAACTCGCCACCGGTTTGACGGGGAAATTCTCATTTAATTCCCAGATCCACAGGGGAGAATTGACAAAAATAAACAAAGAAACCAACATTCCCCAGAGTAAAACCACGCTGAATTGTTCCGAGCGCCGAGCTAACAAAATCGCCGTTGTCACCATGGTCAGGGAAAGTGACAATAAGGTTAAAATAATTAAGGGATGGAGAGGTTCGATAGCGACAAAATTACCAGGAAAATAGGCCATTAAAGCTAATAAACCCGCCACAACGCCGATAATACCCAGAATAATTGACCAGATTGGATTATAGGGGCGATCGATGGGAAGATTACCCACCTGCGCCAAGGCATAACCGGCCGCTAAAGCCAAGGCCGGATAGATCGGCAGAATATACCAAGGCAACTTGGTCGCCATTACCGAAACCACCAACAGATAAACACCCGTCCAAACTAACAGTAACTTCGCCCAACTGTAGAGATGTTCCTGACGTGCTAAACGTAAACCCCAAACCGAGAAAATTAACCAAGGCCAACTATATTTAAGAATTTCCAGCAGATAATACCAAAACGGTCCGCGATGATCGTCCAGATCGTCACTAACTCGCTTTAACTGTTGAACAAAAAGGGAATCAAGGAACTCCCGCTCGTAGTGCCAAAATTGGGCGCTATACCAAGCAAAAGCGGGAGTTGCTCCCAATAACCAACCCGACCAAAAATAGGCAGAAGTTAATAACCGGGGGGTATCCCAGAACAGAAAAATCAAGCCGATACCCGCCAATAATAGCCCCATAATACCCTTAGTCAGACAAAGGAGGGCAAATCCTAACCCCGCCCCCAGAGACCAGCGTAAATCGCGCCGTGAGCGCAGTAAACAGACAAACATCAGGATTTCAAAACACAATACCGCTCCATCCAACATGGCTAAACGGCCATGACGCACCACCGGCAAAAGAGTTAGATAGATCAAGGCCGATAGTAAAGCTGGTAAACGAGCGGGAAAAATTTCTCGACCGAGAAGGTAGAGGAGCGGCACCGATAAAGCTGTTAAAAAAGCGGGAATTAGTCTAGTATTGACCTCATTGATGCCCCAGAAATGGTAGGTTAGACCGATCAAACTATGAATCAACGGCGGTTTATTCAGGTAGGGATCACCCCAAAGACTGGGAAATAACCAGCGCAATTGTTCCAGTGGGGTTTGGCTAATTTCCTTGGCCACCTGAGCAATGGTCGCTTCATCCCAATCCCGCAAGGGTAAATTACCTAATCCCACTAGATAGATAATTAAGGCCGCTATTAATAATCCCAGTAAACACAGAAATTCTTTAAAATTTTCTCTCTGACGCAATTTATAACTAGAATATCCCCAAGTAAATTTTTGACGGTTCATAAGCTAGGTCAGTTATCAGTAAACAGTAAACAGTAAACAGTAAACAGTAATCAGTAAACAGTAATCAGTAAACAGTAATCAGTAAGGCTCTCCTAGACTGGTTATAGCAAATTAGTAGTTTCAATGGTTCTTCGTTACTTGGTATGGTTCGATAGGGGGGCATAAATCGACTAAATCCTTATCTGGCAAGAGATTTAATTGATTAGTTCGCTCTAGATCAAAAACAATTGACAAAAATCGCTAAATGCCTTTCTATATAAGGGTTCCATCCCTTATAACCCCCGTCCATTGCATAACACAAACCGAAGAGCCATAGTTTTTTAGTTCGGTCAATTCAATTATCGCTCAAGCTTGTAATTAAAGCCTTACCCTCTATTTAGAAGATTCACGAAGAAACCGAATAAATGTTGAGAAATTATCCTGATTGGTGAAGTCGGCACGTAACTTGTCAGAGAGTAACAAGGGTATTCCATCACTGTTATTTGAACCATCGAGACTTAGCGGAATGACCCTTCTAGATGTATTTCCACTAAATTCTCTATAAAGAATAGCACCATACTCTGCTCGACACCAGTTAGAATTCATCAATTTTTCACTTAGACAGACAACAACAAACTTACTTTTTTGTAATCCTTCCTCAATCTTGTCTACTATACGATCACTAAAGACGATTTGCTCATGGTCAACCCAATATGAAATATTGGCCTTTTTAAAAGCCTCAATCACTTTTAATACTGTTTCCTTATCAGCGCTGGAATGTGAAAGAAATACACAAATTGGATGTGTTGGTTGCTCGCTCTCCTCATCTTCCTCCGGTAAAATTGGCTTCATTTTAATCTCCTCAATCTGAATTTTTTGTACTGTAACAGATGAACTGTAGAAGCGAACTACACCACAACTACCAGGAAATGGGAGTTCTGGTATAAGATAAGACATAGCATAAGTTTTGGTTTCCGTAACTACTTCTCCAATCATCTCACCGGAAAAGAACTGTAGAGAAACATGAAACTGACGATTGGGAATTGAAATGGAATGCTTTAAACCCACTAGCGATACAATCTTTCCATACTTGAATGCTGCAAGGCGAACGCTGTATAAATCGGGAGAAGTATCATCAGTTACGACGTAAAATGCAACAAATGATCGCATTTCATTTGCGCGACAAATTACTCCTGCACCATTAATAGGTCGATCTTCAGCAATACGGATGTATGCTGATACTCGTCCGTTCAGGAACGAACCAACATCTACATTGATTGCATAGGCACTTTGATAGGCACCTTCTCCTTCGCCATATCCGCTTAGGATTTTACCGATTGGAGACCATGATTTTTTATTAGGAAAAGTGTGCCAGTTGCTCATTTATCTTCTCGCGGATTTCCAAAAGCTCTTCTTGCAAATCTGGGAAACTATTTGCGAGACTATCTGCAAAAGATAAAGCTTCCCCAAGCACGTTTCTAGCAGCCCAATCGTCTATATCTCCTCTACTGTCCCATCCTTTTTTCCTCATTTCTCTGCCCTTAGACAGCTTACGGTACAACATGATTAGCCTATTTGCTTGATCTCCTCGTCCTAACCCTTGAGCAAGTTCAATCAACTGAGTGACCGTAGTGAGTGCCTCATTTTCTTCTATTTCCCTACGAAGCTGGGCAAGTTCCATTTCCTGTCGTTGACGACGTTGAATTTCAGCTTCATCCCCCCAAGACATTGCTGTAGCTCCAGCAAGTTTAGCTTCTAGTTCTTTCATTAGATTGGATTGACTTTGTAGCATTTGAAGCATTGTGGTTACATTTCCAGTATCCATTTGATTAGCCATCTCTTCATCAGAGGTGGCTGCCAGGTACTTTGTTACAACCATTTCTACACGAGGATTTTCAGGGCTTTGAACGTACTCTTGCATGGAGCCAAGAGTTAAACTAGTTTCGGTTGTTTGAACCACGTCTGTGCCATCTAACAAAGTCGCGCTAATGCTGAACTCGTTGCCATCAACTTTAGACGGATCTACCCGAAGTCTTAATGCAAAACAAAATTGGTCATTTGCCTTGATTGGTCGAATACGATAACGATCAGAGGTTTTTTGAAGACTGTTCAACTCTCGTGTAATCGAGACACCGGAAGGAAGGTTTACCTCTACTCTGGGACGTTCTAACAATACCGAAAGTGCCCCACTGAATTCTTCCTTGATAATATCTTCTATCCCAACTTCACCAATAAACCAAAAACGACCACCAGATTCATTTGCAAGAGTGGCAAGAATATCCTCTTGGAAATCAGTTCCTATTCCGATTGTAGATGTAGTAATTCCCATCTCATTTCTCGCTCGGCTTGATTCTTCGCCGAGGGTGCTTGGCTTTTGTTCGCCAGCATTGGCTTGACCGTCGGACAACAGGATAAGTCGATTAATATGCTTGTCGGTTGTATAAGTTTGCAACTCCAGAAGACCTAAGTACCAGCCTTTCGACAGATTAGTTTGCCCTCCTGAATTAAGAGCCATTATGCGCTCCTTAATTAAATTTGGAGGAGTTTGAGGATTTACGACAGTTAGAACATCGTCATCGAATGCGAGTACGGTCAGTCGATCACTTGAGTTGAGACTTTCGTATAT
>Ga0082207_1001453_pt1 | contig 11233 bp, 8 predicted proteins | sample LakMenEpi10Aug09_FD_71540 | JGI IMG/M metagenome (GOLD analysis project Ga0082207, IMG submission 71540) | reverse complement strand
CGGGGGACTCCCGGCTTCGCCCGGCGGGGTCGCGCGGCGGCCTTTCGTCCTTCCCCGTGACGTCGCCGATTGGCCGGCGCAGCTACTGCTCCGCGACGGCGAGTCGATCGCGTTGCCGTGGGTCGAGCCCGCCGGGACTGTTCCCGATCGGCTGACCGATTATTCGCTCATCGAGCTCCGAGGCGGGGCCCCTTTGGCGGTGCTGAACCAGCGGGTGAAGATTGCCGATGGGCAATTGCGGACCGAGCCGCTGGGGCACGGGAGGTACCTGCTGGTCAACCGGCGGGCGGGGCAAGCGGTCGACATTCGCGTCGCTCGCGGCGAGCCGCAAGGGGGATTCGTCATCGGTCCCGCGCAGTCGCTGGAGCTGAGCCGTGCGAAGTTCGCATCGATCGCCAAGGTCGAGTCGCGCGATGGCAAGCTGCGGGTGCAGGTCGGCGGTTCGCAGGGAAACCCCCGCGTGCACCTTTTGGCGACCGCCTTTGTCGAGGACCCGGCGCTGGTGTGGCGGCTGCGTGCGCCGCAGCCCCCGGTGTCGTGGCAACCGTTCGCCGCGGCCAGGAATTTTTATGTCGATTCGCTGAAGCTCGACGAGGAATACCAGTACATCCTGCAGCGGCAATACGCGACGCGATACCCCGGGAATTTGCTGGCCCAGCCGAGCCTACTTCTGAACCCCTGGGACACCGCGTCGACGGTCAACAGCAGCGACCAGGCGGAAGCGGGGCAGGTCCCGCCACCGATGGCGGCTGACGCGATGGGTCGTGATCCGGGGTCGATGGCGCCTTCGGCGAAGCAGGTCGCCGAAGGGGGCGCGGGGCTGCTCGGGTATGACTTCCTCGCCGACAACGCGATCCTGATGGCCAATCGGAAGCCCGACGCACAGGGGTGGGTCGAATTGCCGCTGGAGGGTTTGAAAGGGTATCAAACCGTCACCGCGGTCGTCGTCGATGGCACTTCGATGACCAGCCGCACGATCCCGTTGTCGATGACCGAGATCCCGCTGGCCGACCTTCGTCTGGCCGAGGCGTTCCCCGCAGAGAAACACCTCGCGCAGCGACAACGCGTGAAGGTGATCGAACCCAACGCGGCGACCGATCTGGGGGACGCGCGGAGCACGCGGGTGCAGCTCTACACCAGCACCGCCGATCTCTTTCGGCTTTACGGGACGCTCTTGCCCTCGGAAGAGTTAGAAAAATTCCGCGTCCTGACGCGATGGCATCGGCTCGACGCGAAGGAGAAGCAGCGGACCTACAGCGAATTGGCCTGCCACGAGTTGCACCTGTTCCTCTATTTCAAAGACCGGCCATTTTTCGATTCGGCGGTTCGCCCCTATTTGGCCAACAAGCTCCAGCCGCAATTGGTCGATGATTTTTTGGTCGGGTCCGATCCGGCGAGGTATCAGGACTTGTGGCAATTGGGGCGGCTCAACACGCTCGAGCGGATCCTGCTCGCGCAGCGCGACCCGACGATGCGTCCGGGCCTTCGCAAGTGGCTTAGGGATTATGTCGAGGCCGAGCCGATCGCACCCGAAGAGCGCTTGTCGGTTTTCCTGACGGCGCTCGCCGGCGCGTCGCTCGATGTCGATCAAGCGGGTCTGTTGGCCGAGTCGTTGTCGTTGGGGGATAACGCCGCGGACGAAAAGGGGATCGATCGGCTCCGGTCTTCGCGGTTTGGTATTGAGGCGGCTAAGCGAGACAACCGACGGCTCGCCGAACAGGAAAAGTTCGGATTGGGTTTGGAGAGAAAGAGCCAGCAGACCGACTTTTTCGATTTGCCCGAAGGGGCGGCCGCGGGGAATCGCCCGGGGCTGCAGGTCCCGGCGGCGGGGGCCGTCCCGGGGGCACCGAGCGATGGCGTCGCCTTGGGAGGAGGTATGGGCGGGATGATGGGGGGCATGGGAGGCGGGGCGTTCGGCAGTGACAAGTCGCGCGGTCTGTCGAGGCGTGCCGGCGGGCGCTCCGAGGAACGATTCTTCATGCGGCTCGATACGACCCGTGAGTGGGCCGAATCGCAATACCACCGGACGCGATTGGCGGACCAGCGGCTCGCGACGATCCCACCCGGCCCGTTTTGGAAAGGGCTTGCCGACCGTGACACGCTCGACGGGTTCCTGTCGGTCGACGCGCACCTTGCGGCGGGCACGTTGAGCGAAGCGTTGGTGGCGATCGCCCTGACCGATTTGCCGCTGGAAACGCCACAGGTGCAGTTGGCCGTCGAAGAGGGGCGGTGGAAAGTGACATCGCCTTCGCGCTGCCTCGCCTTTGTCGAGTCGATCGAGGAGACCGCAGGGGGTGGCGAGGCGAAGGTCCTGGTTGGCCAAGACATCTACCCGCTCACGCCGCGGCCTGACGGTTCGCCGCACGAGCCGTTGACCGGGAAGCCGCTGGTCCGCGGGGTGGGGTATTCCGCGACGGTCGTGGCGACCAACCCGTCGGCGATCCCGAAGGTGATTTCGGTGCTGACGCAGATCCCGGCGGGGGCGATCCCGCTGCGGTCCGGGAAGGTCGTGGCGTCGCAGTGGCTGAAGCTCGATCCCTACAGCACCCAGCAGGTTTCTTATGCGTTTTACTTCCCGCAATCGGGTGAGTTCTCGCATTATGGCGCGCAGGTCAATGACAATGACCAGCACGTCGCCGCCGCCGCTTCGCAGTCGTTGCGGGTCCTCGATCGCCCCGAGGGGGAAGCGACCGACAATTGGGATTACGTTTCGCAGTGGGGGACGAACGAAGAGGTGCTCGGCTTTTTACGCACCAAGAACCTCCGCCAGGTTTCGCTGCCGATGATCGCCTTCCGGATGCGGGACAAGGCGTTCTTCGAGCAGGCCCTGGCGGAGCTCCGGTCGCAGGGGCTCTTCGATGCCACGCTGTGGGGTTATGCGATCTTGCACGACGATCAGGAGCGGCTGAAGGAGTGGGCCGCGCATCGCGAGGATCTTGCGGCGATGGCCGGGGAGATCCTCGAGTCGCCGATCGCCAAGATCGATTCGCAAGAGCGATACGATTACGAGCAGCTCGATTATCGGCCGCTCGTCAGCGCGCGGTTGCACCAGCTCGGTCCCCAGCGGCTGATCCTGAACGACCGGTTGCTCGGGCAGTACCGCAGGTTGCTCGATCGCATCGCGCACAAGCGGGGTTCGGACGACCGCGACCGGGCCGCGCTGACGTATTACCTGCTCCTTCAAAACAGGATCGAAGAGGCGATCGCGACATTCGAATCGATCGATGGCGACGCCTTCGCGCATCGCATCCAGTACGACTACCTCGATGCGTACCTCGATTTTTTCCGGGGTCGGTATGATCGCGCCGAGGAGATCGCGGGGCGGTATGTCGATCACCCGGTATCGAGGTGGCGAGACCTGTTCGCGCAAGTCCGTTTGCAGGTCCGACAGCGGGCCGCGATGTTAGAAGGGAAGGCCCCGCCCACGTCGCTGCCGACCGACACCGACGCGACCGACCCGGTCCAGCGGATGTTGCTCGACGCGCGGCAATCGCGGCAGGCCTCGTTGGCGTCATCCGCCCCGGCGCTCGACCTGACCGTGCGTGACGGGAAGCCCGAGTGCAGCTACCGGAACCTCGACCGCTTCGAGGTGCGGTACTACCTGATGGACATCGAGCTCCTTTTCAGCCGCAACCCGTTCGTCAAGCAAGACGGCAGCGCGCTGGTGGCGATCCGGCCCAACGCCGTGGCGACGATCGAAGCGGAAGCCAACAGCGGCAAACGCGAGATCGAGATCCCGGCCGAGTTCGTTAATCGCAACGTCTTGGTCGAAGTGACCGCCGGCGGGTTGGCCGCGACCCAAGTCGTCTACGCGAACTCGATGGATTGCACCGTCGTCGACAGCTTCGGACGGTTGCAGGTCACCACCGATGGCGGCCGGCCTGTGGAGAAGTCCTACGTCAAGGTTTATGCCAGGCATCAGGGGGGTGAGGTCCGCTTCTATAAAGACGGCTACACCGACCTGCGTGGGCAGTTCGATTACGCCACCCTGTCGACCAACGACCTGGAGACGGCCGAGCGTTTCGCGATCCTCGTCATCCATCCGGAGCTGGGCGCCTTGGTCCGCGAGGCCGCGCCCCCCGCTCGGTGACGATGCCGCGTGGTGACGATGCCGCGTTATCGTCACCGACCGGCGGCTCTTCAGAACCAACGGCTGCGGACGAAATAGAACATCATCCCGGCCGGCACGGCGATGCAACTGAATAACATCAGGTACATCAGCGTGTGGCTGTGGAACGGGAGGGAATCGAAGTTCTGGCCGAAGAAGCCGGTGATGAACGTCAGCGGCAGGAAGATCGCGCTGAGGATCGTCAACTGCTTCATGATCTCGTTCGTCCGTTGCGACGCGTTCCAGAGGTGCGCGTCGCGGACGTTGCCGACAAGTTCCCTCGCCGACTCGACCGTTTCGTGGAGCCGCAGGGCATGGTCGTAGACGTCGTGAAAATAGACCGAGACGCGGTCGCCGATCATCCCCTCACCTCGCTTGGCCAAAAGCGCCAAGACGTCGCGCTGCGGCGACAGGACCTTTCGTAAGCCGATCAGCAACCGCTTGAAGTCGAGGATCTCGCCCAGCGTTACCTCCTGATGTTTCTCCAGCACGCGATCCTCCAGGTCGTCGAGCCGTTCCATCAATTCGTCGAGCACCGGAAAGTACGAATCGATCATCGCGTCGGCGATCAGGTAACAAAGCTGGTCGCTGCGGCCACCCGCCAGCCGGCCGTCCATCGACAGCCGTTGCCAAACGCCGTCCAGCGCAGGGATCGGGTGCTCGTGGACCGTCACCACCGCCTGGTTGGTGATGAAGAGGTGCAGCTCTAGCGGTGCCGATTCGTACAAGTCGTCCCACTGGACCTTGTACCCTTGGATCACCAGGAAGAGGTAACCGTCGTGGACCTCAAGCTTCGGACGCTGGTCGAAATGGAGGCAATCCTCGATCGTCAGCGGGTGAAATCGGAACCGCTCTGCCAGGATCCCCAACGATTCGGGGGTCTGTTCGCAAAGGTCGATCCAGCGAAGCGTCCCGGGTGATGCCGGGCCGACATGCTCCAGGTCGGGCGTGACCCCGACGCCCGCATCGGCCGCGATGTTCATGATTCTGTACAAAATCCACACCTCTCATGCGACAGGTCCCTGGGACGCGGTACCGCCTCGAGCCCCCTCGGAAGCGTTCCTCCGGACTCCCGTGAACGGGAACCCGACGAGGCCTACCACCGCCACGTTTTGACGGTACCTCGGGCCTTTGGCTACCCCCTCGCATCCGGCAGGCAATGCTCCCTAACCGATGGTTCGGCGGGATGCGATAGCCAAAAAGGCTCGCTGGCCCCAGCGATTGGCCGGCAAGACTCGAATCAGTCTAGCTTTTTCGAGAGATTCGGGGTCGGACGGCCCCAGGTCATCCCCCAGCTTCAACCTTCCAGGAAGATCGGCCATGGACACCCCGATCGGACTTCGGCCGCCCCCTCTCTGGCATGGTAAAACCGGAATGACCACTACAGAAACAGGGGCGATCGAGTACACTGCGTGCAATTACCGTACGTTTGGTGCAAGAATTTGCGTCGAAAGTGCCATCGAATGGCAACACTTTTCTATTTGAGTTGTCGGATTCTGCAATTTGAACTGAGATGCAAATCATCACGTCGACGTTGCCTCACCACCATCTGATCGATTGCTTGGATGGACTCAGGTCCGCTCGTGACCTACGCACCTTCGCCGAGTCGGGTTTGGAGGCGGTACGGCTGGTCGTTTCGGACGCGAATTATTATTCGATCACCAGTTTCACGTCCGACTTTCGTCAGATGGAGATTTTTCACCCCGGTGAGGGGTGGCTACCTCAGGATCACGGATTGGTTCGGAAGTTTTTGGAGCTCGCGATACGGATCCCGACGGAGCCGCCGCACCCGAGCTTGCAGGCGTTCCTGAATTCGGGTCAAAGCGACGCGTTCCTTCGAAGCCAGTTGGTCGATGACCGGCAGTGGCGTCAATCGATGCATTACCAACTGGTCGATCGTGAGATGCAGATCGAGGACATGGCATCGGTCTTTTTGGGGCCTTTCGCCGGTAGGGTAATCGCCTTTCACTGCGGTTCGAATCGGCAGTTTCAACCTAGCCTGTTGGCCGCGCTCAAACCGCTGGCGAGGGTGATCGATTGCCTCTTCCCCGAGTCGCTCAAATCGGGGCCGGTCGAGAGGATCGATGCCCCCCCGGGGGAAAAGCGGTCGGCCTTGTTAACGCGGCGCGAAATGGAGGTCATGTACTGGCTCGATCAGGGGAACCGGAACGCCGAAATCGCCAAGATCCTGGGGCTTAGCCCCGGTACCGTCCGCCGGCACCTGCAGAACATCTTTCTCAAGCTGGGGGTCAACACGCGGACCGCGGCGCTCAAGGCGGTTCGGGGCGATTTGAGGCCCCCGACCACTCCGAGCGGAAACGTTGCGGGCGAACCGATGGCCGTCGCCGCCACATCCTCGAAGCCGGTCCCGTATTAGCAAACCCCGACGCCCCCTGTCGAAGCCGCCACGCGACAATCTACAAAGGAGGGCCTACGTTTGTCGCGTCTTGCCCTTCTAACTCGGAGCCCATGTCATGCGAATCGGAATGCGAACCGGCGAAGCGCTGGTCGAAGGGGATCAGCCCTACCTTTGTGCCGAACCCGAGATCGCGATCGGGGAACTCGACGGCCCTGTCGGGACCGCGATGGCTACCCTGCTCGGCGATCAGGTCAAAGGGCACACCCGCGTCTTCGCGATCCTCAACAGCGATTATCAGGTCAAACCGGCGACGCTGATGGTCAGCAAGGTGACCGTCTCCAATAGCCGGTACACGAACATCCTGATGGGGACCGTCCAGGCGGGGATCGCCCACGGCGTCCTCGATGCCGTCCGTGCCGGGATCATCGACAAATCCAAAGCCAACGACCTGGGGATCATCTATTCCGTTTGGCTCGACCCCAGCGTCTCCGAGCTCGAATCGATCGACCACACGAAACTCTTCGAGATCAATCGTGAGGCGACGGTCAAGGTGATCAGGAAGGCGCTCGCCAATGAACCTTCGATCGACTGGTTGCTCGAAAACCAGGATAAGGTCGAGCACTTCTTTCATCAGCTTGGTGTCAACGGGGAGTTGTGATCTCCGGGAAGACCCGCCTGGGGTGAAAGCGTCCCTGCGACAGCTCCGCCACCACGCGGAGCGATCCGCGGCGATCGAGCAGCGCGTATTCCCTTCCGCCGTCGTCGGCCGGGGGCGAGTCTTCCAACGCCGCTTCGCTCGCGTCGATCTTCACCCCGTGACAGAGCCGCGTCATCGCCTCGTCATCGAGCGTCACTGTCGCCAGCGCAGTGACCCCCAACGCCAAAGGAAGGAGGGCTTGTTCGAGCCCTTCCGGATCGGCTTCGATCCGATCCAGCGTCACCGCTGACTCCAGGCCGAATCCCCCGATCCGGGTGCGAACCAAGTCGGTCATCACCGCCGTCGTCCGGCACGCTTTTGCTAGGTCGATCCCCAGCGTCCTCACGTAGGTCCCCGTCCCGCAGCGGATCGTCAATTCGACCTCGGGATAGGCATAGTTTTCGACCTTCAACAGGTCAACCCGCACCTGACGCGAAGGGACCTCCACCGCTTGCCCGCGATGTGCGAACCGATACGCCTTCCGGCCGCCGACCTTGACCGCCGAATGGGCCGGTGGGGTTTGCGTGATCAACCCGGTGAGTCCCTCGGCCGCCGTTTCGAGGGCATCGCGGGTCGGTACCGCTGCGGCCTGCAACGGCGTGACGGGGGTTTCCAAATCGCCGGATTGGCTCGATTCCCCGAGCCGAAATTTGGCCCGGTAGTCCTTGTCGAGCAGGTGCAAGTAAGGGACCAGCCTCACCCCCGCGCCGACGCCGACGAGCAAAACGCCCGCGGCGAGCGGGTCGAGCGTCCCGGCATGCCCGGCCTTCGGCAGCCGCTGCGGCTTGGGGAACCGCAACCGGAGCGACCGGACGACGCGATCGACCGCATCCCGGCTCGTCATCCCGCTCGGTTTGAAGATATTCAGCAGCCCGTGCAGGGCCGGTTCCGCTTCAATAGCCACGCTGCAACCCCGGAATGACATCCAGCCCCAGATCGGCGAATTCTCCCCTGCGTACCAATTCCCATCCGATCCCCCCCATCACCGCGTTGTCCGTACAAAGTTCCGGCGGGGCGATCACCAGTCGAAAGCCATGCCGCGTCGCCGCCTCAAGGAGCGTCGATCGCAGCGCCGGGTTCGCGGCGACACCCCCGCCGACGCAAAGGCGATTGACCCCACGCTCCCGAACGGCGCGGCACGACTTTGTCACCAGGCAATCGACTACCGCCGCTTGGAACGACGCGCACAGGTCGGCGCGGGTTTGGGGCGAAAGATCGAGTGTCTCGAAATCGACCTTCCCCGGCCCGGCGATCGCATACCGGAAGGCGGTCTTTAAACCGCTAAAGCTAAAGTCGTAGGACCGGTCATGAATCATCCCCCTGGGGAAGTCATACGCCTTGGGGTTGCCCGTCGCCGCACATCTCGATACCGCTGGTCCCCCAGGGAAACCCAACCGTAGCATCGCCGCGACCTTGTCGAACGCCTCGCCCGCCGCGTCGTCGATCGTCCCGCCGAGGTACTCCAGGTCCAGCGGGCCGCGGGCATGGTAGAGACTGGTGTGACCGCCGCTGACGATCAGCCCGATGCAAGGGTAAACGCTTTGGGCCTGAGACATCTGGCAGGCGAACAGGTGGGCATAAAGGTGATTGATGGCGACCAACGGCCTTCGCCATGCCACCGCGAGCGCCTTGGCCGCCACCACACCGACCAACAACGAACCCGCAAGCCCCGGGGTGTGCGCCACGCCGATCGCCGTTAGCCCCCGCGGCGAGATCCCGGCTTGCGAGATCGCCGTGTCGATCACCGGAAGGATCCGTTCGACATGCGCCCGCGAAGCGATCTCCGGAACCACGCCCGTGAATCGCTCGTGCAGCCGTTCTTGCGTCGCGACCGCCGAACCCAACACCCGTCCGTCGCGGTCGATCACCGCCGCCGCAGTTTCGTCGCATGTCGTTTCGATCGTTAGTAACGCCATCGCCAAGGCTACCGATCGGTTGGAGACGCGACAGACTCGGCCGCAGGCGCCGAGGAAAGGATCGGCTTGGCCCGCATCGCCTTGCGGGACCCGACGATGTACAGCCCACAAGCGGCCCAGACGCAGAGGAAGCCTAGCCAGCCCCCGCCCGCCAGTCGTTCACCCACCACCTGTGTGCCGCAAAGGAATTGCAACGTCGGCGAGATGTATTGCAACATCCCGATCGTCGACAGGGCGACGCGACGCGCGGCCAGGGCGAAGAACATCAGTGGCGGAACCGTCACCACGCCTCCCATCACTAGCAGCATGTTCGTCGCGCCGGGTGCCGACGGCCCCATCGTCCCGACCCCTCGATAGCACAGCCACGCGAGATAACCGCAGGCTGGGATCAGAAGGAGGACGTTTTCTAACAGCAGCCCGACCAACGGCGTCACCTGCGAATTCTTCTTGATCAAACCGTAGAACGCGAATGACGAGGCGAGCGTCAGAGAGATCCATGGGATCGTTCCGGTGCTCGAGGCGATGACCAATACCCCGATAGAGGCGAGCAGGATCGCCCCCCATTGCCAACGACCGAGCCGCTCGCTCAAGACCGCGACCCCCAACGCGACGCTGAAGAGTGGCGAGATGTAATACCCCAGCGACGCTTCCACGACGCGATCTTGGCCGACCGCCCAGATGAATGACAGCCAATTGATCGAAATCCCCGAAGCCGCCAGTGCCGCGTTGGTCAGGACCCCGGTCGACCAGCCGAGGGGCAATGCGGCCCGGTCGATCTCCGCGACAGGGGCACGATATCCTGCCATCTCGTCTCCGCCGATCCCGCCAAAACGCCGCAGCAGCGGAATCGCTAGGCCGAGCAGTGCGGTCGACCAGAGGATGCGGTGGCAAACGAGCTCTAAAGCCGGGACGTCGGCAAGGAGCCGCCAAAAGAGCGGAAAGACACCCCACATCCCATAGGAGGCCAGAGCGGCATAAACCCCGACTCGGTTCGTGTTATGCCGCACTCAGGTCACGCTCGCGTTGAGGCGATATCAGCCCTGGACGATGATGCCCATGCTGCGGGCCGTACCTTCGATCATCAGCGTCGCCTGCTCGATGCTCCGCGCATTGAGGTCAGCCATCTTCTTCTGAGCGATTTCCGCGCACTGGGCCTTGGTGACCGTGGCGACCTTCACCTTGTTCGGCGTGCCGCTACCCGATGCGATCCCGGCGGCCTGCTTCAACAAAGCCGCTGCCGGCGGGCTCTTGGTGATGAACTCGAAACTGCGGTCGTTGTAGACGGTGACGACAACGGGGATCGGAGTTCCGTTGAATTCCCGGGTCCGCTCGTTGAACTGCGAAACGAACTGCCCGAGGTTCACACCGAATTTACCGAGGGAGGTACCGACGGGGGGTGCCGGGGTCGCTTTGCCGCCAGGGACTTGAAACTTGGCCTGGCCGGTGACTTGCTTTGCCATGACTGATCGATCGCGGGTGATGAATGGGGGACGTTAAATGAAGGTTATCTGCTGTCGCTGATTCTGTCTGCGCTTGCTGCTTCTTTGGACGCTGGCTGCTATCAGCCAATGTCTGATTCTGTCTGCTGTCTTGTCGGATGTCGCTTGGACTAACATTTTGGCTGGCGCCACTCTCGTCGGACTTCTCCTCGTTGATGGTACCGCGTCGCACGACGAGTACCGGAGGAGAAGGGGTTAAGTTCGCCAGTGTCAGATCGCTTCGACTTGCCAGTGGTCGAGTTCCATCGGGACGCTTCGGCCAAAAATATTGATGATCACCGTCACGCGACCGTTGGCCTCGTCCACGGTATCGACTTCTCCCTCTTGGTTTTCGAAGTTCCCTTCTTTGACGCGAACGCGATCGCCGACTCGGTGCGGGGTCGTCGTCCTCCTCGGCTGGTTCTCATCATCGGTCGAAGCCGGCTTGTTGATGAATCGCTCGACGTCGGCGGGGTCCATCGGCATTGGGGTCCCGGCGGCACCGGTAAAATCACTGATCCCGGCGGTTTCGCGAACCAGGAACCACGTGTCATCATTGATCACCATGTTGACCATGATGTATCCGGGAAGGAGCTTCCGCTTGACGATCCGGCGCTTCCCGGCGCGGGTGAACTCGACGACATCTTCGGTCGGAACGACGATCGCGTTGAAGTA
>Ga0082207_1001452_pt1 | contig 11235 bp, 7 predicted proteins | sample LakMenEpi10Aug09_FD_71540 | JGI IMG/M metagenome (GOLD analysis project Ga0082207, IMG submission 71540) | reverse complement strand
GTCGGCAGGGGGAGCGGATCGGCGCGGCCCGCCGCCGCAACGCCTTCGTCGGCCGCCGAGAGGGTGAGCTGATTGCCGGTGGCATCGAGGAGGAGATTGAGACCTGCCGGTGTGTCCTGGATATCGACCGTACCCCACACCCGCCCGGCCGCCGGCCAGCGTTCGACCGTCGCCGCCTCGAAAAACCACGGCGCCATCCTGCCGACGTCGCACTGCCATTGAACGCGACCCCGGCAGCGGCCCGATGCCTCCCATGCCATCCACGACGCGCCGTCGGCCCGGCCGGGAGCGGGGGGAAGGATCGCCAGACCGCCCGTGCGGAGCGAGAGGCTCGATGTCAGCACCTCGGCCGAAGAGATATCGAGCCTGCCGCTCGAGCCGTCGATCGGCCCGGCCGCGGTGGCGACCAGACGCGGTTCGACGATCCGCCCCTCGTCGATGACGAGGTTCTCGATCTCCGCGCCGGCCCGGGTCACCTGCCACTGGCCGCCTTGGGCCGCCAGCGACGCCGACGCCTCGACCGAGCCCCCGAGGCGCGTCGATGCGGCGGCGGCGTCGCCGGCGAGCGCCACGAGTCTGGCCTGCCAGTGGGCCAGATCACCCCGCAACATCCAATCGAGCGACACCCCCGTGGAGGTCGGCGCCGGTCGCACCCACGCCCCACCGCGCCGTGGCGGGCCGACGAGCGACGGGAGGAGGGATGGATCGACCACCGCCCCACCGGCGAGCGTGATCTCGAGGAGGTCGCCGGCGGCGGCGCACTCCGACCGGGCGGCGTCGATGACCATCGTCCCGTCGGCGATCGATCCGGCCGCTGAGGCATCGATCGTGATCTCGTCGTCGATCCAGTCGGGACGCCCCGCGGCGAGCCAGCGGAATCCGCTCACACTCCCGGTGAGCGAGGCGGTCGCCGCGCCGGTGGCCGGTGCGCGTTTGAGCGTGGCACGGCCCCGCGTGGTGCCGGCAAGGTCGATGCCACGGAGATCGAGAACCTCACCGGCGTCGGCCACGAGCCGACCGAGATCGGCGGTCCACTGGAGATCGGACGACTCGGTCGTGCCCGAGGCCGAGACCTCGAAGGCCGACGTCGCCACCCGCGCCTCCTCGACGCGCAGTTGATCGCCGCGGCCGGCACCGCGGCGCGACCTCAACCAGCCGACGAACGGCTCCTGCCAGCGGAGTTGCCTGGTGCCCTGCACGACCTCGAGGTCGCGGGCCCCGGCGCGGACCTCGAGGACGCGCTCCGTCCCCTCGGCGCGTGCCGCCGCCGCGATCTGCAACTGGCCTCCGGCGACCCGGACATCGGGGCGGACCTGCAAGCCTCCGCTCACGCTGCGCGACGCCGCGGCGAGGTCGATGTCGACGGCCACCGCGAAGTCGTCACCGATGAGCGTCTCCGCCCATTCCCAGGCGGTCCCCTGCGGCAGTCCCACCCGGCCCGACGCCTCGGCACGCATGAGCGGCGACTCGATCCGGCAGTCCCGCAGCGTCACGGTCGAACCGGAGATCGAGACGTCGATCGGCGCTTCCCATCGTTCGAGGGCCACGAGCTTCTCGAGCGTATCGGATCGGCACACCGCAAGTCTCGCGCCGTCGACGCGCCCGGCCACCCTCAACCCCTCGGGGGCCGCCCCGGAGGGGAGATCGATATCGAGCCGGAGATCGGCCGTCCCGTCGAGGACGCGGGGAAGATCGAATCTCGTGGCGACGACCCGTGTCAGGTCGAGCGGCACGCTGTTCCCGGTGACCGCCAGGGAGCGCGGCGGCTGCGCGCCGGGATCGTTCGGGGCGGAGACCGACCACCCCCCCGCGCGTGCCAGAACGGCGGTGACTCCGGTCACGATCGTGGTCCGGTCGAGGCGTGCCGGTGGAGGCCCTCCCTTGGCCGCGGCAGGGGGAGGGGCGAAGGCCGCCGCGAGATCACGCTTCGGCGGGCCGGTATGCACCACCCTCCCGGCGATCGTCCATCCGGCCAGCGTCGCGCCCGGCCGGAGACTTCCCGCCGCGATCAATTCCGTGATCCGCCAGGCATCGTCGCGCGCGACATCGATCACCTCGACCGAGGCATCGACGACTTCGAGTTCGACCGCCGGGGTGGCACCGGCGCGGGTCGTCGCCGCGATCCACGGAGCGAGAACATCCTCGAGCCCGCTCCCTCCACTCCGGACCTCGACGAGAGCCTCGCCACCCACCAGACGTACCGTCCCGAGGTCGGCACGGTGGACGAGGAACCGCCACAGCCCCTGGTCGACGAGCATCCGCCGCACCGCCGCCACCGGGCGACCGGCGCGGTCGACGAGCATCACGTCGCGGTACTCGACCGTCCCGAACCAATTCCATGTCGCCGAGCGACTCGAGATCCGTCCGTCGATCCCGGCGAAGGCCGCGGCCAGCGGCCAGTCGCGGAGCGGCGTCTGCACGATCGCGACCGGCGCGAACCAGACCGCCGCCCCGATCGCCAAGAGCAGCAGCGCCCAACGGAACGGGCGGCGGCCCTGCGGGCGCCCGTCAGCCTCCTGCGCTCGGGTGTGTCGCGTCGCCATGCGGCGGAGTATAGGAGTGCCCCCCACGTTTCCCGTAGGTCAGCTTTCCCCCACGCGAGCAAGGAAATCCCCCAAGTCCTCCAGGTCCCGCGGCGTGTCGAGGTCGTGAAAGCTCCACAGCCCGGGATCGACCGGGCGGAGCGTGGCTTCCGGGATGATCCGCGCCGTACCGGCCGCCGCGAGGCGCTCGACGAGCGACCGGGGGTCGCGCCGGCCGGCCGCAAGATGAGCTTCGATCGCCGTCAGCACCGCCGGTCGGACCGCAGAGAGAAGCACCTGGAGATGCCCCGCCACTTCCGGCACCACCCACAGCGGCGATAGGGCCTGATCGTGCCTTCCGGCTCGCTCATCGACCATCGACTCCCCCGACAGGGCGTCACGCAGCAGCGCGAGGACCGCCGGGCTGACCAGCGGCACGTCACACGACACGATGAGGATCGCCGCAGCATCCGCGCGAAGCGCCCGCAGGCCGTCGGCGATCCCGGCCAGCGGACCGCAGCCGGGAAGACTGTCGCGCACCACCTCCACACCGGGCGGCAGGCCGGGGAGCGGCTGCTCCGCGGCCGCCACGACGACGGTCTGACGCGTTACGCGCCCCACCCGTTCACAGACCCTTCCGAGCAGCGTCGTGCCGGAGAGCAGGAGGCCGGCCTTGCCTCCCGGGGGAACGAGACCGGCGCTCGCCAGACGCGTCGAGCGTCCGCCGGCGAGCACGATCGCGGCTGTCGACTCCATCTTCGTCACCACTCCACCTTCCGGTCTCCGCATCGATCGCGCGGGTGAGGCGAGTCTATACTTCCCCCGCCGACGCCCCTCTGCCCATGATCCGCCGGAGAACCGTTCGTGCTCCACCCGCTCCCCCGCGCTCTGGCCGTCCTCGTGACCGCCGTCCTCGTCACCGCAACCACCTCGGGCCTGCTTTTCGCCGAGGAGATTCCGCCGACGTCGGCGCTACCGGCGATCTTCAACGGCCGGGATCTCCCCGGCGGGAAGCCCCCCGCCGAATCCCACTGGAAGGTCGTCGACGGGATTCTCGTCGGCGAGAACGACGCCGAGAAGAAAGGATCGATGCTCTACACGGAGCGAGCCTACGGAGACGTGATCCTCGAAGGGGAGGTGCGCTGGAATGGGGAGATCGACAGCGGGTTCATGCTCCGCAAGCCCGAGTTGCAACTTCAGATCGGCGTCTCGCGGAGCCTGAAGCGTGACATGACCTGCTCGTTCTACGTCGGAAACTATCCGGAAGAAGCCCAGGCGAAGCGGGCGGCGGAGCTCCTCAAGGCCGGGGACTGGAACCGGATCCGGATCCGGGCCGAGGGGGACACGTTCACCGTCTGGCTCAACGGCGAGCAGGTCTCTCAGTACACGGCGCCGAAACATGCCGAGCCGGCCCCGATCGGGCTCCAGATCCACGGTGGGCTGGCGATGAAGGTGGAGTTCCGCGACCTGCGTGCGCTCGCGCTCGAGTGATCGCGATGGCACCGGAGTGTCGGGCCATCCTTTCGACGCGACCGTGGCTTCGGGGTCGCCCCGGCCCGGCTACGCCCCCACGAAGCGGGCGATCCGGTCGAGGCCGCGCTCGAGCTTCTCCTCGCTCGAGGCGAAACTCATCCGTACGTGCCCCTCGGTGCCGAAGGCGCTGCCGGCCACGAGGGCGACATGCTCCTTCTCCAGGAGCGCTTCGCACCAGGCAGCGCTTGTCGTGATGCCGTCGGTGCCGCGGGCGAGGATCGGGCTGATGTCGAAGAATGCGTAGAAGGCGCCGCCGATGTCGGGGATGCGGACGCCGGGGATTCCCCGGAGACGCGCCGCGACGAGGTCCCTCCGCACCTGGAACGCCGCGTTCATCGTGGCGACGCACTCCTGCGGGCCGGTGAGCGCCGCCAGGGCGGCGTGCTGGCTGACGCTGCAGGGATTGCTCGTCTCCTGGCTTTGGAGATTGCCGATCGCCTTGGAGAGCCCTTCCGGGGCGATCGTCCACCCGATCCGCCAGCCGGTCATGGAATACGTCTTGCTGACACCGGCGACGACGATCGTGCGGTCGGCGAGGCCCGGACGGAGGGTGGGGAACGAGACCGCCTGACGGCCGTCGAACACGAGCTGATCGTAGATCTCATCAGCGACGACCGAGAGATTGGCGTCGATCGCCACGTCGGCCAGGCTGCCGAGCTCCTCGGGAGAATAGACCACGCCGGTGGGATTGCTCGGCGAGCAGAGGAGGAGCATCCGCGTGGCCGGGGTGAGCGCGGCACGGAGGGCCTGGGGACGGAGCTTGAAGTCGTCCTCGAGGCGTGTCGGCAGGATCACCGGCTTGGCCCCGGTGAGCTTGATGAGCTCGGCGTAGCTCACCCAGAACGGAGCGGGGACGATCACCTCGTCCCCCTCGTCGAGCAGCGCGGTGAAGACGTTGTGGAGCGAGTGCTTCGCCCCGTTGGAGACGACCACCTGCGCCGCCGTCACGGGCAGGCCGCTGCGCCGCGTGTAGTCCGCGGCCACCGCCTTGCGCAGATCGGGAATGCCGGCCGCCGGGGTGTACTTCGTCTTCCCGGCACGGATCGCCGCCTCGGCCGCCCGGCAGACATGGTCAGGCGTGGGGAAGTCGGGCTCACCGACCGACAGATCGATGACGTCGACGCCTGACGCAGCCAAGGCTCCGGCCCGTGCGGCCATGGCGAGCGTGGCGGAGGGCTCGAGCGACGCCATGCGCCGCGCGGTGGTGAGGCTATGCGACTTTTCCATCGTCTCCATGATCGCCGGTGATCGCCGGCATTCGCTCCCTGCGGTTCCTTGACGCCCGTCGTCAGCGGCTGAATGATACCAGCCCGGCTGCGGTTTCCCTATCGCCGCGGCGTTCGCCCTCTGGAGACTTCCCGTGCCCGAAAGCCGCCCCGGCCGCCGCATCGGCCTCTGGCTCGTCGGCGCCAAGGGGGGCGTGGCCACGACGCTGCTCGTCGGGCTGGCGGCCCTCCAGCGCCGGGCCATCGAACCGATCGGCCTGCTCACCGAGCTCGAGCCCTTCACGCGCCTCGATCTCGTCGACTTCGCCGACATCGTCGTCGGCGGCCACGACATCCGCGCCGGCCGGCTCGCGGACGAGGCGCGGCGGATGTGGACGGAGAGCCGCGCGATCGCCCCCGAGCTGATCGCCGCCGCCGACGACTTCCTCACCGCGGTCGAGCGCCGGCTCCGCCCGGGCACGGTGCTGGCTTCCGGCGAGCGGATTCATAGCCTGGCCGACGACGCGGCGGCCGTGCGGGTGGAGACGCCGCGGCAGGCGATCGCCCGCGTGCAGGCGGACATCGAGGCCTTCGCCGTAGCCGAACGTCTCGACCGCGTGGTGGTGGTCAACGTGGCCTCGACGGAGCCGCCGCCGCAGCGTGCCATCCCGCCCGACTTCGCCGCGGTCGAACCGCTGCTCGACGATCCGAACGCCTGCCCGCTGCCCACCAGCAGCCTCTACTTTCTGGCGGCGGCGGGGGCGGGGGCCGCCTACGTGAACTTCACGCCCTCCACCGGCGCCACGCCCGCGTGCCTCCAGGATGTGGCCCGCGACCGCGGCATCGCCCACGCCGGCTGCGACGGCAAGACCGGAGAGACGCTCCTCAAGAGCGTGCTCGCCCCGATGTTCGCGGCCCGCCACCTCAAGGTCATGAGCTGGGTCGGGCACAACATCTTCGGCAACATGGACGGCCGCGTGCTCGACGACCCGCGCAACAAGGCCGCCAAGGTCCGCAGCAAGGACCACCTTCTGGCCGCGATCCTCGGCTACCCGCCGCAGACCCACGTCTCGATCGAGTTCATCGAGAGCCTCGGCGATTGGAAGACGGCCTGGGACCACATCCATTTCCAGGGGTTCCTCGGCACGCCGATGACGATGCAGTTCACCTGGCAGGGATGTGATTCCATCCTCGCGGCGCCGCTGGTGCTCGATCTCGTGCGGCTCGTGGAACGGGCGGCACGGGCTGGCGAAACCGGCGCACTCGAGTGGCTGGCCTGCTTCTTCAAGAGCCCGCTCGGCGTCGCCGAGCAGGCCTTCGCCACTCAAGTCGCGCTGCTCGACGACTGGGCACGACGGCAGTCGTAGCGCGTCGTCATCGACGCGCTGCTGATGCACGGTGCCGGAAAAGTCAGCCGCGCGACGGAAGAATTCCGGAAAAAAATCCAGAATTTCTCTTGACAGTTTTTGCCTTCATCCTTCACAACTCTCCAATCGTCCGCAGAAGCCCGTGCGCGAGCACGAGCGACGACGGACGAAACGTCGTCCCTTTCCCGTCCCCGAGCATCCAGGGGAAGGGGCGTGAGATGCGTGTCCGGATGCTCACGGTAAGGAGCCATTTCCATGGCGAAGAAGAAGAAGAAGGCTGCCAAGAAGGTCGCCAAGAAGAAGAAGGGCCACGGCTGAGCCATCCGTTGAGAGGGTGTTCGGCCGATGCTCTTCGGGGTGTCGTCGGGACCTTTTCAACACGGCGAAACCACGTGTTTCGCCAAGGATGCTCCGCCCGGGATTCCATGCGTGGGATCCCGCAGTCCGTTTCGACGGCCTGCCCTTCGTCCTCTCCCGGTGCCGCTGCGGCGGCACAGCGTGAGGACGTCAGCGTTCAGACGAGAAAGGCCGGCCCGGGCCCTTGGGCGCCCGGGCCGGCCTGATTTTTGCGCCGCGGGTCGTGGGTAGTATCTGTTCCATGCCCGACACCCACCCGCCTGCGATTGCCGGTTTCTCCCGCGCCGCCTCACCGGCCCCCGGCGCCCCCGTGGACCGGGGCGGCTTCATCCTGGCCGCCTGCCACCGCGGCGCCGAAGAAGAACTGTTTCGGCGGCAGGCTGAAATCGTGCCGGCGCTGCGCCGCGGCGCGTGGCGGCCCGGCGCCGTGACGTTTCGACTCCCCGAGGGCGACGACCCGCCCGACGATTTTTTTCCCGACCTGGTGTTCGCCCGCACCGTCATCCGCTCGCTCGGCCAGGTCACGGCGGCCACGCCTGCGGACCTCGTCGCCGCGGCGCTGGCCCGCGTCGGACCTGCCGACTGGCGGAACGTGCACGTCTGGTCTCGCGACCTCCAGGCCGAAGCCGACGCCACCGCGATCCGCGCGGCGTTGCTCGCGGCGCTCGGCATGGCCGCCGACACCGCCGCGTGCGCCACGCCCGGCGACCTCGTGCTCGACTGTGTGATCGACACCGCCGATCGCTGGTGGGTCGGCTGGCATCGCGCCGCGTCGCCGGCGAGCTGCTGGCCGGGCGGGATCTATCCCGGCGCGCTGCCGGCCGACAAGGTGTCGCGGGCCTGGCTCAAGCTCGACGAGGCGATCGCGACCTTCGCCATTCCCTTCGCGCCGGGCCAGCGGGCCTGCGAGCTCGGCGCGGCGCCCGGCGGCTCGTGCCAGCGGCTCCTCGAGGCCGGCCTCGACGTGGTCGGCATCGATCCGGCGGTCATCGATCCGCGGGTCGCGGGCCACCCGCGGTTCACGCACTGGCGGAAGCGGTCGCGGGACGTGAAGCTCCGCGAGTTTCGCGGCTTCGACTGGGTCGTCTCCGACATGAACATCGACCCCGTGAGCACGCTCGAGTCGATCGGGCGGATCGTCGCCGCCGCGGCCGCGCGGCCGCGGGGCATCGTGGCCACGCTCAAGCTGCCCACCTGGTCGCGGGCCGAGGCCCTGCCCGAGTGGCTGAAGACGTTTCGGGACTGGGGCTACGTTCCACAGGTGCGACAGCTGTCGACCGGCGGCCGCGAAGTCTGCTGCTATGCCACCCGGGCCGGCCGCGGCGTCAGCCGTCCCCGCGCCACACGGCGGCCGGATCGGTGAGGCTGCCGGAGGCGAACCGCATCCTTCCGGCCGCCGTGTCGAGCACCAGGGCACCGTCGGCGGCGATGCCCCGGCAGATGCCCTGATGCCGCTCGGCGCCGACGTGGATCGTCACAGGCTCGTCGCGAAGCCCGCACAGCGGATGATAGCGATCCGCCAACAGCGCCGGATCGGCCGCCAGGTCCGCGAGGAGCCGGAAGAACCGCGGCAGGAACGCGACCAGCAGACGCTCCCGAGGCAGCATGGTGCCGACCACATCGGGCAGCGTCGCCACCCGCGCGGCGAGGCCAGCGGGCGCGGCGGTAGCCGTGCCGGTCGTGTTGACGCCGATGCCGAAGATGACACGGCCCGCCGTGACGGTCTCGACGAGAATGCCCGCCAGCTTGCGGCCATCGACCTCGATGTCATTCGGCCAGCGGACGACGGCGGCGACGGCCGGCTCGAGCGCCCGCAGGGTTTCGGCAAGGGCGACGCCGCAGGCGAGCGACCAGGCCGGTGCCGGGCCCGCCGCAGCCTCGAGCACGATGCTCGTCGCCAGGCTCCCCGGCGGCTGCCACCAGCCGGCCCCGCGCCGGCCCCGCCCCTGCGTCTGCCGGTCCGCGATCACGATCGCCGGCATCCGCGCGGCGGCATCGGCCGCCAAGTCCCGCGCCATCAGCATCGTCGATTCCGTCTCGGCCAGCAGCTCGACGGTCGCGCATCCTGCGGCCCGCAGCCCGGCCGGATCAATGGGATCGTTCAAGAAGCCGCTCGCCATGAGGTGCACCAAATGCGGTAGATACTACCGGGAGCATCCAATCGTTGACACCGTGCGGGCACCCTCACCCCAGCCCTCTCCCAGAGGGAGAGGGAGTGATTATTCGGTGACATCGTGCGAGCGCCCTGATGCGACCTGTCGCCTCTCCCCATGGGAGAGGCCGGCCGCAGGCCGGGTGAGGGTGCCTCCGATCACGCAACGGCCACCACCGCAACCGCCGCACTTCACGCTCCTGCCCACTTCGCCCGGTCCCCCGGCATGTGCGGCCCCATGTTCCCTTGACCGGGCTCTCCGCTGCGCGGTACCCCCTCCCGCTCCTGCGGTCGGTAAACGACAGGTGACCTCCATGCGGAACATCGCGGCGTCCGCGCCGGTGCTGGCCGCGCTCCTCTGGTGCGCCCCGTGGGCCGCTGCGCAGACGGTGCAGCTGCCACCACCGGCCGCTTCGTCGCTCGATCGACTCGCCCAGGCCGGCGCACTCTCGCCGCCACCGCCGACCTGGGACGCCTACGCGCCGCCCGGCTCGCAGGTCTTCCCGGCAAGTCCACCCCCTTCCACCTGGGCGCCCTCCGCGATCAGCGGCCAGCCGGGGTATCCGGGCTACTCAACCGCCGCGCCCTCGCTGATGGCGCCGCCGGGCCAGCCGCCGGGCCAGCCCACATCGCTCTTCCCGGCTGGCTACCCCGCGCAGGGGTCGTCGTTCCAGCAGTCCTACCAGCAGACGATGCACGTCTACCAGGGCGCCCGCGGCAGCTGGGCCTACCTGCTCGGCGACGGGCAGGGCACGCGGGTCGGCGTCAACGAGCTCGACACGACCGTCACCTTCGCCCTGCCGTTCTTCCACAACTCGCCGGCCAACCTCAACCACGCGCCGTTGCTCATCACCCCCGGCTTCGGCCTCCAGCTCTGGGACGGCCCGGAGACGACCGCCACGATGCTCGCCGACCTGCCGCCCAACACCTACGACGTGTTCCTCGACGGTGCCTGGAACCCGCAGTTCACGCCGCTGTTCGGCGCCGAACTCGGCCTGCGGGTCGGCATCTACACCAACTGGGACGTGTTCGTGTGGCAGAGCTGGCGGATCATGGGCCGGGCCATCGGCACGCTCCAGCTCACGCCCACGATGCAGGGCAAGGCGGGCATCGTGTACCTCGACCGCAACCTCGTGAAGCTCCTCCCGGCCGTCGGCCTGACCTGGACACCCGACGCCAACTCGCGCTACGACATCTTCTTCCCGGCGCCGAAGGCGGCGAAGCGGTTCACCAACACCGGCCGGCACGCCTGGTGGGGCTACGTCTCCGGCGAATACGGCGGCGGCGCCTGGACCTTCCGCCGCAACTCCCCGGGCTACGACGGCATCTCACCCTTCGACTACAACGACATCCGCGTCGCCCTGGGGACGGAGTTCGTGCCGCTGACGGCGACCGGCTTGGCGGGCAACATGGAGATCGGCTACGTCTTCTACCGCCAGCTCTTCTACGTGGACGGCCCGCCGCAATACCAGGATCTTCCCAGCACGATCATGTTTCGGCTCGGGTTGGCGTATTGACTATCGCGCCTGCGGGGCCATCCATGGCCCCCGCAGGCTTACGCCCGTCGCGGGGAACGCCAAGGGTTCCCCGGACGGGCCGCCGGCCTTCCCGGCCGGCGTTCAACTTGGTTCATCCTGCGGGACCTCGGCCCCCGCAGGCTTACGCCCGTCGCGGGGAATGATGTGCAAACCTGGGATGCAAACAACGCCGCACGATGCGGCGATCATCGCCCCAGGAAACCCTCGGCGTTTCCTGCGGGCGATCAAAGCGGAAAAAGGCCAGGGACGGCTTTTTCCATTCGGCACGCATGCACTCCCGAGAACGGCGTCCCCTTTCCTACGCCTCTCCCTCTGGGAGAGGCCGGCCGCAGGCCGGGTGAGGGTGCCTCCGTGGCCGCACATCAACCCTGCGCCTTCTCTCCGTTCCTGTAGCGGCAGTCTCTGACCGCCGATTCCCCACGACGCGCCAGGCTCCTGACACCGTGCTTTCCATCCCCCGCCCTTGCGGCCAAGCCATCGCGATCCTGACGGCTCTCGCGGTCATGGCTTGCGCCCCCCCCCCCCCGCCCCCGGCGCCGCCCGCCGCCGCCCCGGCGCCGC
>Ga0082207_1001449_pt1 | contig 11238 bp, 13 predicted proteins | sample LakMenEpi10Aug09_FD_71540 | JGI IMG/M metagenome (GOLD analysis project Ga0082207, IMG submission 71540) | reverse complement strand
CTCCGTGCCTAGGCGCCGCCGTAACGGCCCCCGTCCTCGCCGATCAGCAGCCCGCGGTCGTCGGCCGCGAGCGCCTCCCGCAATCCCTGCCGCACCGCCTCGCGGTACGTGATCCGGGTCATGTCTGCGGCTCCGGGCTCGACGGGGCGACCACGTCGCGGAGCAGGTCGGCGACCGGCTCGACGGCGGCGGCCTGCGCCGCGGCGACGGCGGCGTCGATCTCGGCGGCGACCTCGGCCTCGACCGCGGCCAGGGCGGCATCATCGAGCCGCCCCCCGTCCTGGAGCCGGGCGATGAACAGCGGCAGCGGATCCCGCTGCTTCCAACGCTCGACCTCCTCCCGCGGGCGGTAGAGCTCGGCGTCGTACATCGAGTGGGCCCGGAAGCGATACGTCCGCGCCTCGAGGAGGAACGGCCGCCCCGTGCCGCGGACCTGGTCCACCGCCCGCCGCACCGCCGCCTCGACGGCGAGCACGTCCATCCCGTCCACGACGGCGTGCGGCATGGCGTAGGCGTCGCCCTTGCGGTGGATGTCGGTCATCGCCTGGTGCCGGTCGAGCCGCGTGCCCATGGCATACAGGTTGTTCTCGCAGAGAAAGAGCACGGGCAGCCCCCACAGCGCCGCCAGGTTGACCGCCTCGTGAAACACTCCCTCGGCCACCGCGCCGTCGCCGAAGAAGCAGGCCGTGACGTGCGGCCGACCGAGCATCCGGTCGGCGAGCGCCAGCCCGCAGGCCAGTGGGAGGCCGCCGGCGACGATGGCATTGCCGCCATACAGACGGTGCGACGCATCGAAGAGATGCATCGAGCCGCCGCGGCCGCGGCAGCAGCCGGTCGCCTTGCCGAACATCTCCGCCATCACGCTGGCCGCGGGCACGCCCCGGGCGAGGGCGTGGCCGTGCTCGCGATACGCGGCCACGATCCGGTCGTCGGGCTCGAGCGCCGCGACCGCGCCCACGGCCACCGCCTCCTGGCCAATGCCGAGATGCAGGAAGCCGCGGATCAGCCCCTGCTGGTAGCACTCGGCCGCCCGCTCCTCGAACCGGCGGACCAGCAGCATCTGCCGCAGGAGCCCGAGGCAGCGGTCCCGCGGCGGCAATGCCGTGACTTCCGCAGGGGCGGTGATCGTCGCGTCGCTCATGGCGTCGTGGCCCGCGGCTCCGGGCTCTCCAGCGTCGAGAGATCTCCCTCCGGCAGCCCGAGCTCGCGGGCCTTGAGCAGCCGGCGCATGATCTTGCCGCTGCGGGTGCGCGGCAGGGCCGCAAGAAACTGGATCTCCTTGGGGGCGACCGCCGCGCCGAGCCGGCGCCGCGCGAGGGCGAGGATCCCGCGCCGCAGGGCCTCGTCGCCGGTGAAGCCGGGCTTGAGGGCCACGAACGCCTTCACGATCTCGAAGGCCGCCGGGTCGGGCCGGCCGATGACGCCCGCCTCGGCCACCGCCTCGTGCTCGAGCAGCACGCTCTCCACCTCGAAGGGCCCGATGAGGTGGCCCGACGACTTGATGACGTCGTCGGCGCGGCCGACGAACCAGAAGTAGCCGTCCTCGTCGCGCCGCGCGAGGTCGCCCGTCAGGTACCAGCCGTCGGCGAAGCAGGCCCGGTAGCGGGCGGGATCGCCGAGATAGCCGCGAAACATCGACGGCCATCCCGGCCTGAGCGCGATCTCCCCCTGCAGGCCGGCGTCGAGCACACGGACGTCGCCGCCCGGCGTCCGCTCCACGACGGCCGCCTCGATCCCGGGCAACGGCAGCCCCATCGATCCCGGGCGAATCTCGGTGGCGGGAAAGTTGGCGATCATGATCCCGCCGGTCTCGGTCTGCCACCAGTTGTCGTGGATCGGCAGCCCGAAGGCCTTGCTACCCCAGGCCACGGCCTCGGGAGCGAGCGGCTCGCCGACGCTGGCCAGAAACCGCAGCCGGCGGGTGTCGTCCCGTCGGGCGACCGCGGCGCCGAGCCGCATCATCATCCGGATCGCCGTGGGCGCGGTGTACCACACGCTCACGCCCTCGCCGGCCACGATCCGATACCAGCGTTCGGCGTCGAAGTCGCCCTCGTCGAGAATGCTCGTCACGCCGCACGTCAGCGGGGCCACGATCCCGTAGGAGGTGCCGGTCACCCAGCCGGGATCGGCCGTGCACCAGAAGACGTCGTCGGGATGCAGGTCGAGCGCCATCAGGCCCGTGGCGTGGTGGGCCACGACCGCCTCGTGCACGTGCACGGCCGCCTTCGGCCGCCCGGTGGTGCCGCTCGTGAAGTGCAGCAGGGCGGCGTCCTCGGGAGCGGTGGGGCCGATCTCGAAGGCCCGCGACGACTCGCGCAGGGCCGCGTGAAAGTCGAGCGTGCCCGCGGGCAGCTCCTCCCGCTCGTCGCGGACGAGGATCACGTGCTCGAGCCCTGCCAGGTCGCCGCGGATCGCGGCCACCTTCTGCCGGTAGAGGCTCTGTGCGGTGACGAGCACCTTCGGCCTGCCGATCGCCACCCGGGCCCGCAGCGGCTCGGGCCCGAACGCCGAGAACAGCGGCGCGAACACGGCCCGGGCCTTGAGCGTGCCGAGCGCCGCGATGACGAGCTCCGGCACCCGTCCCAGGCAGGCGAAGACACGGTCGCCGGGGGTCACGCCGAGCCGGCCGAGCAGGTTCGCGAACCGGTTCGTGGCCCGCGCGAGCGCGGCGAACGTGATCTCCTGCCGCCCGCCCGAGACCGCCAGGCACCGCAGCGCCACCCGGCCGCCCCGTCCGGCCCGCACGTGCCGATCGACCGCCTCGTGGGCGATGTTCAATCCGCGTCCGCCGGGCAGGCCGTCGAGTGCCGCGCGGGCCGCGTCCCAGGAAAACTCCCGCCGTGCCCGCTCGTAGTCGGGCATGTTCGGAGCGACGGCCGGCGCGAGCGCCGCAGCGGCATCGAGAGCCATGGACGGCAAACCTCCCACGGCCCGTCCATGCCGACATCAAACCAGGGGCTTCCGATTATTCGCGCCCCACAGCGGCGAGAAAAGCCAGCCTGGGATGATGTTCGCTTCGATGCTTCCGTCGGTGCCAAGTGTCGGGAGGGGGTGCCCCCTGCCGTTGAGCCGGCGTATCTGACCAGCGGAGCCAAGGATGGCGGAGCGCAGGCAGATCCGAGTGAGCGGAGGCCCGGGCACCGATCTGCCGCAGGCAGATTGGTCGTGCCGGAGTGAACGTCCGGCGAAATGGCAGGGGGCACTCCCTCCCCCACGGCCGTCACGACACGTCGCCAGAATCGCAGAGAAAGCCGCGGCTGGCGGCGGCGGCGAGCCAGACCACGGCGAGTCCGCCGTAAGCCGGCGCGAGGTGCCAGCCGTCGACGTAGCCCACCGCGTGGTGCACGACGATCGTCACTCCGTAGCCGATGCTGCCGGCGACGACGAACATCCACCACAGCCAGGCCGCGCCCCGGCGGAAGCCCCACAGGGATGCCAGGAGCATCGTCAGGCCGGCCACCATCAGCATCCCGCCGAACGTGCCCCGGTCATGGGCCACGAGCGGCACGAGGCCGGGAACGGCGGCGAGGTCGGACGCGCACAGTTCGAGATAGGCGAGATCCTCGGGCACGAAGACCGTCGTCATGCCGACGATCGAGATCACGACGCCCGCGACGAGCACGGCGGCGCCGTGGGCGATGAAGCCGAGCTGGCCCCACTGCGCGTGTCGCCAGGCGGCGTCGTTGACGCGATCGGGGCTCCCGCAGGCGGCGAGGCGGCTCGGTCGGCCCACGATCGCCAGGAGCGTGAACTGGAAGAGGATCGCCGACACGAAGGCATGCAGCGGGTCGAAGTAGCCGAAGCCGAGGAACGAAAAGAACGACAGGAAGCCGACGCCGGCCGGCACGATCACCGCCCGTTCGGCCCAGTGCTGGCCGCGCCGCACTCCATACCATGCCAGCCCCGCGAACAGGATGCCGACGCCGAGCATCGCCCCGGCGAGCGTCACGCGGTCGTGGGTCATGAACGGCAGCAGCCGGGGGCTGACGGCGGCGATCGCCGCCCGGGTGAGCCCCGACATCGCCTCGTCGTAGGGCATGATCACGCGGGTGCACGCGATCACCAGCGCCATCAGGCCGCCCACGATCATGCTCGCGCCGAGCACCAGGGTCCAGGGCCACTTCTCGCGGGCCACGCCCGCGTCGGCATCGCCGCCGGCGGCCGCCCCCACGCCGGCCAAGGCCCGCGCGAGCAACAGCTCGTTGCACCGCTTCGCCAGTCCTGGCCCCGTGAACACCAGGCCGCTGTCGATCGCGACGAGATCGGCCCCCGCGTCCACGAGCCGCTCCGCGTCGCCCGGCGTGTGGATGCCCGCGGCCGCGATCAGGTAGGCCTCGGCACCGCACTCAGCCCGCAATCGTCGCGTCCAAGAGTCGGCGGCGTCGAGCCACGTCGCCCCCATCTCGGCGCGATCGGCAAACTCGGCGTGGCCGACGATCGCCCCGGCGGCGCCGGCTTCCCGCGCGGCGGCGACGACGCCGATTGCCTCCGCCGCCGCGTTCACGGGCACCACGACGAGCACTGGCCGCCCGGCGGCCCGCTCGACCAGGCGTCGCACCCGGGCAAGCCACTCAGGAGCGGCGGTGGCAGCGACACCGGTCGGCAGCGGAATCGAGAACGCGGCGGCGTGCGGTGCCAGGCCGTCAACCACGGCCTGGTCGTCTGCGGCCGTGCCGGAGACGGCAAGCCGCACGACGATCGCGGGCCGCGGTGCCTGCAACCGGCCGAGTGCGTTGGCGACACCCGCGAGCCCGGGACTCGCGTCCGGGGGCGCGAGGCTGATCGTCTCCACGGTGTCGTCCCGCACGGTTCGCCGTTCGGGGACCGGCGTGACCGAGACCGGCCCGACCTCGACGAACCCGAATCCGAATCGACACAGCCCGGAAAGCCCGAGCAGCTGCGGGTCGATGCCCGGCGCGAGCCCCACCGGCGCGTCGATCTCCACCGGCCCCAGCCGCCGGCGCAGCGGCCGTGCCGGCCGCATGTGGCCCATGAACTCGATCAGCCGCGGTCCCCACGGCAGCCGCGCGATCGAGCCGATCGCGCCGGTCGCCAGATCACGCCCTACGGCGGTCGGCAGGCGAAAGAGCGCGGGCCGAAAGACGGTGCGGTAAGTCCAGTCCGGCATCGGGCGACGTTCCTGTCGATACAACCGCGGTCCGCCGCAGAGTGTAACGGAAGGGCATTACCGGCTCACCCGCAGACCCCATGGAACGGAGCAGCCCACGACACGCCATCGAACGGTATAGTTGAGGAGAGCCCGGCCTTCATGGGACGTTTCTCCATGGCCACCGCCATCTCGGATCTGCGTCTGTCTCCGCACGAGCGGGATGGGATACGTCGGGCCGTGGAGTCCACCTGCGCTGCGACCGGGATAAAGTGGCGTCGCATCGTCGTCTTCGGATCGCGAACCGATCCGGCTCGTCGCGGCGGTGACATCGACCTGCTCGTGGTGATCGACCCGACGCACGGCGTCGATTACGAGCGGCTCAAGCGGCAACTGCGGCTGGCGCTTGAAGACGAAATCGGCGAGCAGAGAGTGGACATCGTTTTCGATGACGGGGTGGAAAGCGGGGCATTCCCGTCCCTGGCGCGAATGCGTGGAGTCGAGCTGTGGTCGAACACCTGACACGCCTCTTGAAGGACCAGTTGGTGCTGATGCAGGCGGCTGCGCAGGTGTTGGAGGAGTCCCGGAGCCGCGTGGCGGCTTTTGCCCATCGACTCGGATCCGAGCTATCTGTTCAAGAGCGCGAGTCATGCGAGGCTCTGACCTCGCGGTTCGCCAGGCTCAACGACTTCCTCGTGCAACGCCTCTTTCGCACGCTCGACCAGTTCGAATTGGCCGACGAGGGCACGGCCCTCGATCGTCTGCAAAGGGCCGAGGCCCGCGGGCTCATCGACTCGGCTCATCGCTGGCGGGAAATGCGGCTCCTGCGAAATGCGATCGCCCACGACTACCTCATCGAGAGCGCCGACACGGTGCTGGCCGATGCCCTGGCCGCGGCCCCTGAAATTCTCGAAACCGTTCGGCGGGTTCTCCGCTACGTCGAAACGAAGCAGTACTGACCCAGGCGCGACTACCAGATATCGGCGAGACGAACACGCAGCCCGCCAGTGACCGAATTGGATTTGGGCGTAACTCGCAAATCTCGCGCTGCAGTTTCGCCAGACTGCCTCACCTGCCCGAAAGCGGGTGTCTGGTTTGTCGGGTTTGGCGATCCCGTTCCTTGAAGCCCGAGGCGTGAGCCGAGGGAATACGGAGCGGTTTCCGGTGCAGCGACGCGTATTCCCTCAGCTCACGCTTCGGGCTTCCCGGCAGCGGCGCTGGCGTGGCGGTATCGATCACCGCGACGGTTCTCCAACGCCGAGAGGATCAGACACGACTTCACAGCATGCTGGCTGGGCCTGTGACGCTGGAAAAGCGGGGCATCGCGACAGCCTTGCTGACGGCGTCTCGCGAGATTTGCGAGTTACGCCCCTTTAAATACACGAGCCAACTGCTCATAACCAGCTTCGATCTCAGGGGCTTCCTCGTCGCTTCCGAAGATATCGAGAAAGTTGTTTGATGCGACGATGAAGTCGGCGGTTCCGGCCCAGGCTTTTTCAGCGGCAGGATCATCGGACATTCCTTCCGCGAGTTCCAAGTCGAAATCCCGCATGAAGATGTTCATGTCGTAGATATAGCCTGACACGTAGTACTGACATCCTGCCACTTCCATGACGCGATCGCCGAATTGCCGGAGCTGATTTGCTATGCGTGCTTTCTGACTGGCATCCATTCGGACTCCTCTACAAAAGGGCTAACGACTGCATTGAGCCGCTCGCAGCCAACCCGCCCATCTATACCGCTGGACGCTATCGCGAGTCGGCTCTAATGCTTGGTTAGCCGCCTCATGCGTGGCCAGGGAGGGCAAGCAGCATTACGACGCGACTTTCCACGAGACCCAATAGCTCTTCCGAAAGATCGCCAAGCTTTCGCATCAGCTTCACGGTTGGATACGTTCCGATGCCCTGCACATCAAACGCGCCATTCTTCAGCCACCCAACACTCGTCGGAATCTCAAACCGCGTTCCTCGTACGCTTGTTGTATGAGGAATGACCGTAGTCAATGCACGTTCATCGTCGAGGACCGGACCGCTGAGAACTAAAGCCGGACGCACCTTCGCGGCGTACCCCATGTCTACGAGCCAGACCTCACCCCTTTTGGGCTTCGCCATCACCAGCCTCCTCCGCGTCATACATGGCGAAGACTGACTCACCGGCCGCCGTAAGTTCCTCATCCGAGAGCGGGCCGGCGTTTGCCTCGGAGATTCGAGCTAACTCGAGAAGAACTGCGTACTGGTCGCTACGCGACAAGGCGGAAAACGTCTGGATTAGTTCGACGGCGGCATCGCACATGGATTGGTCCTCACGCGACCAATTATATCGCACACAGTGACGGCACGCACACGGACTCGGCTTTCAGGCGGCTAAAGAATCCATGCATGTCGTGGGGTACCGTGAACACGGAGCCCTTTTTCCAGGAGACATGCCGTCGACACGAACACCATTCTCACGCTCGACCTTGGGCGATTCAACAGCGTTTTGTGTTGGTACGACCCGGTCACGCGTGCTGCCGAGTACGCCACTGTCCGGACCATGCCGGAAGACATCGAACGTGCCCTTCTTCGTCATCCTGTGGCGTTGGTCGTCTTCGAAGCGTGCTGCCAAGCGGGATGGGTTCACGATCTGTCTGAGGGATCGGGACTGCCTGCGCTCGTTGCCAGCACGGCAGGGGATGCCTGGCAATGGAAGCGAGTGAAGCGCAAGACCGACCGTGACGACGCCCTGAAGTTGGCACGGCTCGCCGCAGTCGGGGAGATTGATCCGGTCACCATTCCTGATCGCGCCACGAGGCAATGGAAGAGCATCATCTTCCTCCGAAAGCGACTCGTCTCCGAGCGGGTACGAACCCAGAACCATATCCGTGCCATCCTCGTGTGCCAGGGACTTTCGTCGCCACGAGGAGTCCGGGCCTGGACGGAATCAGGGCTGAGTGGGCTTGCCACGGAACGTGTCAATGACTTTGAGACACCTGCGGAACGAATTTACTGTCGCGCGGTAGCTCCAGTGTGCGGACTAGCGGCTTGTTTTCGGGTGGGTTGATCCAGACCTCGGCAGCCGGCTTGAGCGGCAGTGGAAGTCCTCTGACGAACCGCTCGGGGTGGCGGGCGTGGGCGGCGGCCAGCACCGAGGCGCGCGATGCGATGGCTGCCAGTGCCTGACCGGCGTGGACGACGGCCGGCGTCAGGAGCCCGATGCCCCAGTGGCGGTGCACTTCGTTATGCCAGTTGAAGAACCGGCGGCAGAAGTCGAGGCCCTGATCGAAGGTGGCGAACCGGTCCGGGAAGTCGGGGCGGTACTTGAGGGTCTTGAACTGGCTCTCGGAGAAGGGGTTGTCGTCACTGACGTGGGGTCTGCTGTGCGACTTGGTCACGCCGAGCGTGGCCAGTAGCTGGGCCACGGCCTGGGATCGCATGGCTGGGCCGCGGTCGCTGTGGATCGTGAGCTGGTCACGGAGAATGCCTTCCTTGACGAGCGTCTCCCGAATCAATCGTTCGGCCAGGTGCTGGGATTCGCGGTGCGCGAGCATCCATCCCACGACGTACCGGCTGTAGATGTCGAGGATCACGTAGAGGTAGTAGTAGGTCCACTTGGCCGGTCCCAGGAGCTTCGTGATGTCCCAGGTCCAGACCTGATTCGGAGCCGTGGCCACAAGCTGCGGCTTGGCGTAGGCGGGGTGGCGCAGCTGATTGCGGCGTTCCCGGACCTCCTGATTGGCCTCGAGGACGCGGTACATCGTGCGGATGGAGCAGAGATAGGTGCCCTGGTCCAGGAGTTTTGCGTAGGTTTCGGCCGGGGCCTGGTCGGCGAACGACTCGCTGTGGAGGACGTCCAGCACTTGCTTGCGTTCCTCCCCGCTCAGGGCGCGAGGGGGTGCCGGCCGTGGCTTGGGGGCCGCGGGAGCTTTGGGCTGGCGATGCCGGTAGACCGTCGCCCTCGGCACGCCGACGGCCGCGCACGCGACGGATGTCCCCACGGCGGGGGCGAGCTCCTCGACCGCTTTCATGGCTCTTTCACGTAGTCGTTTGGCGGCAGTTCGATCCCCAGGATCTCGGAGAGTTTTTTTTGGACTTCGAGAATGGCCTCCGTCCGGCGCAGCTTCCGCGTGAGCTTCGCGTTCTCCCGAACGAGCCGCTGGTTCTCGGCCACGAGCACCGCGTTCGGATCGGGCTTCCGGCCTCGCCGCTTGGGCCCGAGGCCGGCAATCGCCGCTTCGTCCCGCTGCTTTCGCCACACGGACAGGTGCGATGAGTAAAGACCTTCCCGCCGCAGCAGGGCACCAAGCTGCCCGGGCTCGGTGACCTGGTCCGCCTCTCGGAGGATGCGGGCCTTGTATTCGGCGTCAAACCGTCGCCGCACGGGCTTCTCCAGCACCGCCGGATCGGGCCGCCCTTGCCCGTTGACACCTGTTCTCGGGCCACTCCCTCTCGCCGCCTCGGCGGCCGCGGTGTTGTTCGGAACTCCAGTCGGGCCAGGCCCTCCTTCCGTTCCGAACACCACCGCTCCTTCGGTACCCAACATCCTGTGGTTCTCCATCTCCTGTCCTCCTGGCCCTCTACTCTAATAGGGGAAGGGCAGGTGTCTCACCTATCATTGGCACAGAGGGCCATGTAGGAACTCCCACATAGTGGCGGTTGGATCATGGTCGGCAGGGCTGGCTGCGAGGGCGATGTAGGCGATCCGCCCCCGTGTTCCACATATTATTTGGTGTGTCTACGGAACAACCTGTCATGACTACCGTCCAGATCACGATTCCTGACGACCTCGCCAAGGAGGCCGCCGCCGAAGGCCTGCTTGAGCCCGGCTCGATCGAAGCGATCCTGCGCGAACGGCTCGCCGCAGCCCGTGTCGCCAAGATGCAGGTGACGCGGCAGAAACTCTCTGCAACCGGAACGCCTCCCATGACGGCTGAAGAGATCGAGGCCGAGATCCAGGCGTATCGTACAGAGCGGGGCCGTACGGCTGGTGCTTGACACTCAGGCCGGGAAGACGCAGGCCCGCCATAGTGGTTCCGCGAATGGCTCAGGCAGAGCCGTGCCGCTCCACTCCATCCAAGAGATTGGGAATGGTCGTCTTGCGAATCGTTTCGATGACGGCTTGCGACGACTTCCACGACTCGCCGGACAGCCGCGAGACTAGTTCGCCCCACACTCGACCGAACGCCTTCACGGCGTCGGCGTCGTCGAACCGAACGCCGGGCGGCAGAAGAGGTGTGACGTCTTCCGTCAGGCTGCGCGTGAGCTTCTGCAGCATCCGCTCCTCGGCGTTTGCCCGGCTGATGAGGTGCCCTTCGAGGGCGAGGTAATGATGAAAGCAGTCGAGCAATCGCTCGGCGTCGAGCAGGCGTGACATCAGCCCCTCGTTGAGATCGAACAAATCGCGATTCTTGTTTCGTTGGAGAAAGGCACGCAGCTTGGTGCCAAAGATTTCATCCGGCTCGAACGAGATGATCTCGGCGCTGGCCTGATGCCAGTCGCTCTCAACGGTGAACGGGTACGCTTGGAGGCCATACCGGCTTTGATGCTCCCGCGTATTGACTTCGATCTTCAGCTTGAGTGGCTCCCCGCTTCCTGTTTCGGGGGAGAACTTGAACACGAGATGAATCGAGTGCTGGGTCTGCGTTCGGCTGCATTTGCCCAGCCACGACAGCGCGTCCCGGATTCCGTCGATGATGTCGCCGATGGGCTCTGCCCGCGTCTGCACCAGATCGATGTCCTCGGAGTATCGCAGCGGCCGCAGGAAAAGCAGTTTGTGGATCGCGGTACCGCCGCGGAAGGCGATCCGGTCGCGAAGGGCCGGGCTCGTGAACAGGTCGCACAATGCGCGAGAGATAATAAGATCCTGCTCCACCTGCCGAAGATCGGCCCAGGGGGCCGAGGCGGTCCATTGCTGGATGAAGGCCAGGGGAATCATTCGTCGATCTCCACGGCCGTGTTCACGATCAGTTTCCAATCAGGAATCCGCTCGTTCGCCATGGCCTTCTGCGGCAGCAGGTGCTTGACCGATGGGTCGAGCGCCGTGAATGACTTGGCTTTGACGGCGAAAGGGCGCAGGGCTCTGGCTTGGCGGGCATGGCCGAACGGCTCGGGCAGGAAGCCGAGCCGGCGACCCGCCCGGTTTTGGTAGGGGCCCGC
>Ga0082207_1001447_pt1 | contig 11256 bp, 5 predicted proteins | sample LakMenEpi10Aug09_FD_71540 | JGI IMG/M metagenome (GOLD analysis project Ga0082207, IMG submission 71540) | reverse complement strand
CCGGGAGCACGAAACCCTCACCGCCCGGCCCCCCACCGAAGGTCAGGTGGGCGCCATTCACGGAGTCCAGGAAGCCCCCGCGCCCGCGGTGGTCGACCCCTCCCCCGCCACTGATTCCCCCCTGGTAATCGGAAGACTGTCGGAAAACGACGCCACCCCAATTCCCTGGCTCAGCCCCGACGAAGTCGTTGGAGTCGCTCCGGCCACCGATGGCATCGTTCGCCAGCGATGTGAACTGCACCTGATTACCGGGCGTTCCCAGGACCTGCAGAGCGGCGCCGCTGCGGTCGATGTTCGGAACCGATTTGCCCACATCAATGATCGCAGACCGGAGCTTCAGAATCGCTCCGGCGTCAATCATCACAGTGACCTCACCTGGCACGATGAAGTCTGAGCCATCCTCTGCAGCCGCACCCGTCGAGTCGAAACCAATCAGGTAGGGAAGATTGTCACCGGTGCTTGCGGCATCGCCGTCTCCACCCGAATTCCCGACGATGCGGACGATCTGCCCGGGGGTGGCGGCCGCCAAGGCGGTGGCGATGTTCGAATAGGGGTTGGCGAGTGAACCATCCTGCGCCACGTCGAATTGATTCGCCTTGTCAACAAAAATGGTGTTGGCAGACTTGAACCAGAACTCGAAACTCCCCCCCGTCCTGTAGTCGAGGTCTCCATCCAGGGCGATGCCTCGCAGGTCGTTCAGGGTTTCGCCAGCCTGCGCGGCGGGCTCGAAACTGAGATCGAGCCGGTAATCCCCATCCGTCCGACCGCCGTAACCTGTGTCGGAGACCGTCGGATCGAAACCGGTATTCCCGGTACTGCTGACCGCCACGAAATACCGCCCCTTGGTCAGCGGCAGACTGACCAGGGAATCCCGGCCGCGATAGTCATCGTTGCGAGAAATCAGCGTACGGTTGGTGCTCCCACCGGTCAGTCGGATGGGAGAGTAATTGACGGCCGGAGCTGCGATGTTGGTGGTGCCAACTCCCGACTCCAACTCGGCAAGCACCAAGGCCGAAGCGGCAGCGTTGTTGTTAATCGCAGTGACTAACTGCTGAGCGGTCGTATTGCTGTTCAGGGTCGTGTTGAGGACCACATTGATCGTCGTCCCCGAAACACTGACTTGGGGCTGGGCTCCCGCCCCCAATGGAGCCTTTGTGACCGCGATGGCGATCGAATTCCCACCGACACCAGTCTGCTTTGCAGTGAAAGTGAGCTTGACCTGGCTGGGGCTCAGAGTGCCAAAGAAGGACGAAACCTTCGCAGTCGTGTAGGTCTCTTGGTAGAGGGACACAACTGGATCAAGCAAGCTGGGGTCGGGCAGACCGGTCGCAGTCTGCAACTCCTGGGCGATGGCCCGGGCCGTCAGAGTTCCCGACTGATCAAGGTCGAACTGATACAAGTTCACATCGGTGCTGAGCACCGGCATGAGATTCCGCGCAGGGACCATGTTGACGTCGCCAGGGTAGACCAGTTCCACTCCGGTCAGTCCCGCCCCTACGTTGCCCGTATCCTCAAAGCCTTCCCCCATCACTCCAGGGGCGTCGTAGCTGTGAGCCAAGCCGAGTGCGTGCCCAATCTCGTGAAAGGCAATGTTGAACCAGCTTCCGCCGTAGGGGCTGGTTCCATAATCGTTGATGCCATTGATTACGACGAGATCGTCCATAGAGCCATAGATGCCACCCACGGCATCGACGGGCACTGCCGGTGAAACAGCGCGTGGATCACCGGTTGCAATGGTCAACCCTTGATCGTCAGTCTCAACGAACTCCATGCCGATGTACCGGCCGAAAATCTCAAAGATTTCCCGCGCCCGATCCTTCTGCGCCTCGGTGATGGCGTTGAAAAGCAGGTTCTCTTGTGGATCGACCCCGTAAATCGTTTTGAAGTTATAAAACTTTGTTGGGATTGGCGACGGGGCGACCGGTGTGGTCCCTTCCGGCGCATCGTTGGATTCTCCGTCCAATGGCAACTCGCGGTGACCAGGTTCGTCGTTCATACCTGGCAGCGGCGGATAAAGCGGGCTGTTCGAGGGGACAGAGATCGTACCGTCGATTGTGAAGCCACCCCGGCCCAAGGTCCCCAGCCCCGTGGCTGTCGCGAAGCTCGAGGTGTTGTCGTTCTGGGTGAGATTCCCTCCGCCCGAAATACGGACTAGGTACGTGCCCGTGCCGGTTCCGTTGGCCAAGCCCGCCTCGGTGATGGGGTTGTAGCCAGCGTTCCCCGCCGCCGAAATCCCGATGTAAAACAGAGTCGATCCGGTGAGGCCGGTCAAATTCAGGGTGTTGATGCCGGTCGCGATTTGGACGCCAGCGGCTGTGAATGCGCGCAGTTGCACTCCGCTGGTAAAGCTCGGGTCCCGATCGGTAACTGTCACGGTGGCCGTGGTTCCAACCGGACCGGTCCGGAAGGCGTAGAGATCGACATCCTGCCGATTGTCGCTCACACCACCCTTATCACCCAAGTAACCGATGTCTTCAAAGTCACCTGTGTTGGAATACAGCGTCCCCACGTTCAGTGCCCGGGCCAGAACGTCGTTGGCGACCTGCGGTGCCCCGACCTGCAATCGGTAGGTCGCAACTGGCAAATCGGCTGAGAACAGCAGAACGGCGTTATTCCCAGACGCGTCGTAGCTGACCGAGTTGGGCAGGAACAGGCGCCCGGTCGCCACATCATTCAGCTGGTAGAAGGCTGGATTCTGGACGGAATCGGGGTCGAGCTCATTCTGGTTGAAATGAACAACGACGGCGTTCTTGGATTGGCCCAATCCACCATCGGTGGCTGCCAGGAATCCCTGGTTCGCCAGTTGCAGATTGACCCGAGGCGTGAAGGCTGGACTGGTCAGCAGCAAGCCTCCCGGAGTCTGGCTGACGGTCACTCGCCGAGCCGCCGGGGTGGCAGGAGAACCCAGCTTCGACGCATTGAACGCCGCGGCAAACGACGCCGCCAGATCCTGAGCGGTCGCTCCGGGAACGAAATTCACAGGGATGCTGCCCGGCCGAACAGTTCCCGTCCCTGTCACATCCAGGAACTCGAAGGTGACGGCGCCGGCCCCGGCATCAATGGTCACCCGGTCTCCGCTGGACACCAGATTGGTGTCCCCGACCACGATGTTGATGCCCCGAGTGACTGGCTGCGGGACGACCGAAACCACCTGACCGCCAAAATCGACTCGAAAGTCGATGTTTGTGGTGACTCCGCTGTTGTAACGGTCTCCATTGGAGTCCCTCAGGTCGCCATCGATACTGACTCGGTAGAGATCGTCAGCGAGTGCGTCGGCGAAGCGATACGTGACCTGATTGGAGAGCGGACCCAGCCCGGCAAAACCTGCGGCCTGGATGATGTCATCGGAGGTTCCCAATCGGCCATCTGCACCAGCCCTGGAAACGCTGATCCCAGCGTCAATCGTGGTGGCGTCAATCGTGGCGCCAGGGCTGAATGTGAAGACGAGTTCGCGTGGGGCGTCGGTCCGCAATTGACCACTGGCCAGAAAGCCACCGGTGTTCGGGGCGATCGTCACCAGTGACGGCCCTGCGAGGAGAGCCCGGCTCTCCAGCGATTCGGCAGCTGAGGCGAACTGTCCCGCCGGGACCTGCCGGCGCCCCCCACCTGCCCCACGCAACCGCTTGGGCGAAACCACCGTCAACCACCCGGGACGGCCCGTATTCAAAACCACGTTGCGGATGTAGTCGGAGAGCGGAGCGAGACGCATGACGCAGAACTCCAAGATCGGAACGAATGCCTAAACGCCTGAGGCGATGCGACTTCCCTCGACTGGCGGACCGAGACTGAAAGGTCCCAGCTCTCCCCGGCCAGTGGACGCCACAATCCTCACTCGAACATCAACCTCCCGAGAGGACCAGTACTCCCGGGATCAGTCACCGACACACCAAGAACCCAGACGTCCCATCCTGACTGATCTCTGGACTCGTTCCTCCGTGAGCCCGCCCCTGAGGAGCACCAATCGCAGGCAACCGAACCCGCGCCCGTTCCCATTCGAGCTAAACTCCAAGCATCCATCTGAAGCACCACTGCTACCCTTGGGGTAGCGTAACGGTGTCACAATCTGGAGACTTGAGGCAAATGCGAATGAGCCCGACGACTTTGACGCCCGTAGGAATCCTGCGACCCCTCGGATCATCCAAGTTGGCCAAGCTGGTCAAACCCCACGAGATCGACGCACTCCCAGGAGCGGACAATCGTAAGGGAGAGTCCAACAGGGGTGTATCCCTGAAATCACAGTTTTTTCAGGTGAGATCCTGAATTCGACCGCCAGCTGGAACGGGGAGTTGATCCCCGATTCAGAGGCGATCGCAGGAGGTGCGCTGCCAGAGACTCCTGATTGGAACCAAGTTCCCCAATGGCAGCTTCTGGAACTCTCCTCCTCGATCGGCCGGTCTCCTCAGGGAAAAGCAACACTTCTCGGAGGACCGCTGCAACCGGTTCCGAGGTCAAAATCGATCGCAAGATTGCCAGGGCGAGACTGGCAAGATCTGCGGTCTATTCCGTCTGTAGCACGGAATGATCCCAGAAACCGTTGAATCCGCTTCATTCGGCGCGGTTGGTTTACGCGCTGTTCCCGGATTCGTCCGATTTCATGAACCAGTCTGTCTGTTCGTCTCAGTCCATCCTCAGGGAAGGGGATTAGCCGTGACCAAGCGCATTTTTGTTCATTTTCGAATCGGGCTTACACTGGCCCTGTTCTCGACCTGCCTGGGAATTAACCCAGGTGCCCTCCAAGCTCAGGACGAATACTGCGATACCAACTGCGAAGAGGATTGCGGGGGTCAGCGGTGCAGCCTCGGCTACTCAATTGCTAGACACCTGAAACTCCAGAGTGTCTATGCATTCCGTAAGATCTGCCGACCGTATCGTCGGATGGCCGGAACACCGGAGCAGCTTGCTCCCTGGGTCGAGCCTGCTCTTCCTTATAATACGGACCCATTCGGAGCATCCGCTCCTGCCGGGGGTGGCTTCGGCGGTGGGATCGGTGCGGGAACACCCGGCGCAGGTCCTGGAATTCCCGCCAGCTACGGAAGCTGGGCCGGAAATTCCGGATACGACAGTTTCGGGAGTTCGTACCGGTACACTCCCTCTGGACCGGCCATCCGTTATAATTCCGCTCCCTGATGCGGGCTGAACTTCCCGCCGGGCTTTTCGGATCCCAGTGGAAACAACGGAGTACTAACTGTCATGTCAACCCGCGGCGACGCCCCCGCCTCCAACCAGCCTCCCATCCAGCCCACCATCGAGCCCGCTGACCTGGAGCCGATCTACACCAATTTCGCACGGGTGACAGGATCTCCCGAGGAGTTGGTCCTGGACTTTGGCCTGAACACCGAACCGATGGGGAACCCCACGCACCCGGTGAAGGTCGACCAGCGGCTGGTGATGAATTACTTCACCGCCAAGCGGTTGTGGATGACCCTGGGGGCCTCTTTGGCCCGACACGAGGCTGCATTTGGGAAGCTGGAGATCGACATCATGAAGCGGGTTCGCCCGCAAACCTCTGGAGACGCTCCCGCTCAGGGCTAGTGGATAAGCCGGCACTGCCGGTCAATCCTCAACTGTCACGATTTTCCCGGGTTCGCTTCATAGTTGGCGAACCCGGGTTTTTTTTACCTGAAGCCGGGCCGGAAACACGTTCCGACTTCAACGGATGTTCCCCGCGCGTCTCCTGGACCTGAACATGTGGAACCCGCTGCAGCCCCTGACCGACCGATTGGTCCCTAATGGCTGGGTCTCAACCACTGGTCTCATTGACCGGATCCTGCGCGATTCCGAAGCCCTGAGAGAGGTCTCGGACGAAGACCTGAGGTTGAAGGGGGTCGAACTGAAGTGGACAGCCCGCTCGGGAAGCGACCTGCTGCAGCTGCTTCCAAGTGCATTCTCCCTGATGCGAGAAGCGTGTCGCCGAAGTTTGGGCAAGGCCCACTATCCGGTGCAATTGGCCGGGGCGATCGCGATTGCCCGGGGCGGATTGGCCGAAATGCAGACCGGTGAGGGGAAAACCCTGACAGCGGTGTTGCCCGCCTACCTGCGAGCACTGGTGGGACGGGGGGTGCATGTCATCACTGTCAACGACTATCTGGCTGAACGCGACGCCAACGAAAACCGGCCTGCATTCGACCTGTTGAGCATGACGGTAGGATGCATCTTGACGCCCCAGTCAACGGAAGAGCGACGTGTGCAGTACAGTCGGGATGTCACTTACGGAACTGCCAAGGAACTCGGATTCGACTTTCTGCGCGACCGGCTGCGGATGGATGAACCGGGGGGTGAGTCTCCCGTGCAGCGGGGTCACTACTTCGCCCTGGTCGACGAGGCCGACAGCGTCTTGATCGACGATGCTCGGACCCCCCTGATCATTTCCACCGAAGAAACCACCCCGCCTCCCCTGCTGGCACTGTATCGCTGGGCGAACACGCTCGCCCCAGAGTTGATTCGCGACGAGCACTTCGAATACGACCCGCACAAGCGCGATGCTGTTCTGACCGAAGCGGGCTGTCGTCGGGTGCTGCTGGCTCCCAGGCCACTGCTGGTGAACCGCCACGAACCTGAAGTGATGTATCGACAGGTGGAGCGCGCCCTGACGGCCCACTACGCGTTTCAGCTCGACCGCGACTACGTGATCAACCAGGAGCAGGAAATCCAGATCATCGACGAGTCGACCGGACGCATGATGGAAGGCCGGAAGTGGCAGCAGGGGCTGCATCAGGCCATCGAGGCCAAGGAACAGGTCCCGATTACCGACAAGACGATGTCTGCAGCTCAGGTAACCGTTCAGCGGTTTTTCCGGCAATATGCTCACCTGGGAGGGATGACAGGAACAGCTTCGTCGGTCCGAGGCGAAGTTCGCAAGACCTATCGGATGTCGGTCTCTGTCATCCCGACCCATCGACCCTGCATTCGAGCGGGGCTTCCAACCCGTGTTTTCGTCACTTGGCGCGACAAAGGACAGGCGGTGGTTGAAGAAGTGGAGCGGCTGGTCGCCGCCGGTCGCGCTATCCTGATTGGCACGCCGTCCGTTGTCGCCTCAGAGCGCCTCAGCGCCATGCTGCAGGACCGCGATGTCCATCATCAGCTGCTCAATGCCCGCAAGCTCAAGGAGGAAGCCGATATCATTTCCCAAGCCGGGAGGCGGGGCAAGGTGACAATCGCGACCAACATGGCCGGTCGAGGAACCGACATTCTGCTGGATGACGATGTGCGGGCCCATGGAGGACTGCATGTCATCGCCACAGAACTCCACAGTTCGGCCCGCATTGACCGACAGCTGGTTGGAAGATCGGCCCGACAGGGCGATCCCGGTTCGTTCCAGTTCTTCGTCTCACTGGAAGATGAGCTGCTGAGCTGTCTGACTCCCCGGGAACTCGCCGCGCATCAACGTCGTGGCCGGGCGTGGAATCGGACTGAACTCCCAGCCAACCGGTTTATTTCCCTGTTCGAGAACGCCCAGCGCCGTCTCGAAAAACTGCATCGCAAAAGTCGGAAGCTGATGCTCAAGCAGGAAGACCAGCGGTTCCGCAGTCACGTCGGCATGGGGCTGGACCCGTTTCTGGAATTGATCGACGATCCCGAGGGATGATCCAATCGCCTGAGGCAGGCCCCGGGATGATTCCTGTTCGCGCTGGGTCTGAACTGAGCCTCAAACGCTGCCTTCCGCGGAACGAACCGCGCCCAGTGAACTCGTAGTGAAGTGTATTGGGTCAACCGAATACCGCGCCTCTCGCCGCGAGCTCACGAACTGTAATCGATGAACTCGCTGATCCGTTCAGCTTTCCGCGTGCGGTGGCCTGTCTCCTGCCAACTCGGCCAAGGCATTCTCAGCGGCCCGCTGCTCTGCTTCTTTTTTACTCCCCCCCCACGCGGGAGCAAACTCCCGCTCAGCAACGCGGGCGGCGACACGAAAACATTTGAGGTGATCTGGCCCGCGCTCATCAACAAGCCGGTAAACCGGGGTAGCTCCCCCTTCTTTCTGCACCTGCTGCTGCAACTGACTCTTGTAATTGCGACCGGCCTCCAACTCTGCGGCCTGCTCGATTTCGGTCTGAACCAATCGCTGCACCACATTGCGAGCCGCAAGCCACCCGCCGTCCAAAAACACTCCGGCCACCAGTGACTCAAAAACCGCCGCAGAGACCGACGTAGGAACCTGTTCGTTGACTGCCAATCCTTTTCCAAGCTGCATGCAGCCCGGCAAGCCGAGTGAATCGCTGATTCGAGCACAGGTGCTCCGACTGACAACGATCGACTTGATGCGGGTCAACTCCCCTTCCGGATGTTCAGGGTAGCTCTGGTACAGCGCTTCGCAGACCACCAGCCCCAGAACCGAATCGCCGAGAAACTCGAGACGCTCGTTGGAGGCCAGCCGGTGATTTGCGATGGAGGCGTGAGTCAGGCATGTCTGTAGCAGTCCGCGGTCTGCGAACCGGTAGCCCAGGGCCTGTTCACAGCGATCCAGAGCCATGAGTAATTCGGGAGGAAGACCGGTTCGATCCAGCGTCATAGAGAGCGCAGGCCGCAGCCCAAGAAGAGCCCCGCCCTCCAGACCTCTCCCCAGGCGGTGGAAATATTCTTTCTATGTAATCCGAGACTGTGGCGTTGTCAACTCAGTCGCGAGTCCTTCGATAGGCCCCTGTACTCCAACCCGACAATCCCGCACTCGGAACCACTCCCTGCAATTCATACTCGAATGGGCCCACCCGTTGCTTGGGCGGAAAGGCGCCTTCGAGCTCAGTCCGCTGATCGAGCCGCCAGTCCGCTGGGGGAAGTCGAGCCTGCTCGGGAGGAATCAACGCCAGACGGGGCGGTCCGTCGATGCGTTTCGAGCCAAGCCAAACCTCAAAACGGAACACCTGATCACAAAGAATTTCTATCCGGGGGTTTTCGCTTGATGATCCTGACACGAGCAGATTCCGGACGGCGTCGGGATCTCCCCGCCCCTGTTCCATGAGGCGTACGACATGTCGCCCCTGGCAGACCAGCATGGCCCAGAAAGCGCACCCGGCCACGATCCGCCATCCCCCTCCGCGCGACCAGAGTTCGCCACAGGCCAGGCCGATCAGCACCAACGCACAGGTCACGCCCGGAAGAAAATACCGGGGATAGACCTCGGCTCGTGCCTCGGCGACAAGAATGGCCCAGGGGGCCAGCACCCCAGTGACCAAGGCGTATTTGACCAGAGGCTTCTCTCTCGTCCACACCAGCAGAACAGCTGCCGCACAAATCCCGGCTCCTGTTGCCGCCCCCCATTTCAAGGAGACGCCAGCCAAGGGTCCTCCCCAAAGGAGCGACATGGTCTGCATGACAATCAGCCTGGGAGAGTAGATGTTTCCTCCGGCATTGAACGCTCGACTCAGATCGACGGCGTACAGCCAACCCAGCCAGATGCCAGCAGGGACCGTAGTCCACAGGGCTCGGGCTCCCTGTTGACGCTCGCGGGAGTTACCCCACACAACAGCCGTGGCGGCCAGCGTCACAACTCCCGCCAGATGACACACGAATACGGGCTGAGCCGCCAGGCCCCAGCACTCCACCACGGCAATCGCGATCACCACGCCCCACCCGGGCTGAGCGGTGAGTCGCTCGCGAAGCAACCAGGCTCCAACCAGACAGACCACCGCCAGGGAGTAGCCGCGCGCCTCCGATCCGTAGTGCACCATCAGGTAAGAGCCTCCGAGCAACGCCGCTACAAAGACTGCGGCTGGAAACGATCGCTTGTGGCCCAAGCGCCACCCACACCATGTGGTCAAGACCCCGGCGATCACACTGGGAATTCGGTACCACCATGCCGGCCGCTCGGGACCGAGACACCAAGCCCAGAGAGTGTTCCAGTAATGGTTGTTCTCGTGGTGAATCCCGGTGAAGACGTCACTCACCGAGTTCACCTTACCCAAGATCTGGGGGCCGAGTGTCCAGGCTTCATCAAGCCACAGTGCCCCGCCGGCTGCTGCCAAACGGGTCGCCCCGGCAATAATCAGCAACAGGATCAGCAGAGCTGTGCCCCGAACCCGATTGCCCCCACCGGAAACCGCGGTCTCACCTGGGGAAACCCCCGCCACGGAACGACTGACTACCGCCTGGGAGGAAAGGTGGCCCAGGGGAAGATTGTCGCCCGCTGGTCCATGACCCGCGGGCGGCTCGGGTTGGCTCGGGATCATCGACCAGTTCACTCCTGCCCTGGGGGGCGATTCCGGGTTTTACGAGCCCCCGGTTCACTGCACCACTCCGATCTCGCCGGCTGCTGTACCCCGGCAGCTTCATTCGACGGACGGAACGACCCAAGGGTTCTACCAATCTGTCCATCTGGAAAGTAGATTGTTGAGAATGCCACTGCGTGTCACAAACATCCGGCTGCCAGTTGAGCAGCCCGAGGAGAGCCTGCCCGGGGTCATCGCCCGGCAACTGGGGGTTTTGCCAGCCGACCTGGGGTCTTGGCGAATCCTTCGAAAGAGCCTGGACGCTCGCTCCCGAGACGACCTGGAATTCGTCTACAGCACACAGATCGAACTCCCGGGGGGAATTCCGGCTCCCGCGAAGCTCGCAACGGGAGTTCAGGTTGAGCCCTTCGATCCTCCCGCCTTTCTCGATCCCGACCCGGGTCAGCAGCCACTTCCCGAACGCCCCGTGGTGGTCGGATCTGGCCCGGCGGGACTCCTGGCCGCCTGGTATCTTGCCCTGCGGGGATATCGCCCGCTGGTTCTTGAGCGTGGGGATGCGGTCAAGGAACGGGTTCCCGCGATCCGGCAGTTCGACTCGGGAGGTGGGTTCGATTCCGAGAACAACTACCTGTTTGGTGAGGGAGGGGCCGGAGCTTTCAGCGATGGGAAGCTGACCTGTCGGATGACCGGGGCCGACGTGGACTGGGTCTTGCGACAGTTTGTGCTGTGTGGGGGCAAGCCCGAGATTGCCTACGAGCATCGACCCCATCTGGGCAGCAACCGACTGCCCCTGCTGGTGCGGAACCTGCGACGTCAGATCGAGGCCCACGGAGGGGAATATCGCTTTCGCTGCCGCGTCGATGATCTGGACGTGCAGGAGGGTCAGGTGCGGGGCCTGCGGACCAACCAGGGGTATCTCCCGGCACAGGCCGTGGTGTTGGCGATTGGACACAGTGCCCGGGACACCTACGAACGACTGCTGGCCCGCGGCCTGCCGCTGCAGGCCAAGCCGTTCCAGATGGGACTGCGCATCGAACAGCCCCAAGAGAACGTCAACCGACATAAGTATGGCCGCCGACAGTATCTCGAACTGCTC
>Ga0082207_1001446_pt1 | contig 11260 bp, 20 predicted proteins | sample LakMenEpi10Aug09_FD_71540 | JGI IMG/M metagenome (GOLD analysis project Ga0082207, IMG submission 71540) | reverse complement strand
CGCCGGCGATGCAGCCGAGGCGGGTGCGATCCGGCTGGCATTCGGCGAGCCCGCCGACACCATTCCCGTGAGCTCGACGAAGAGCATGTCGGGGCATCTCGTGAGCGGGGCCGCCGCGTTCGAGGCGGTCGCCTGCCTGGCCGCGATAGAGCGCGAGGCCGTGCCGCCCACCGTGAATCTCGACGCCGTCGATCCGGCCTGCACGCTCGACCACGTGCCACACGTTGCGCGGCCGCATCGTGTGGCCATCGCCGCCAGCAACTCATTCGGCTTTGGCGGTGCGAACCTCTGCCTCGTACTGCGCAAGGCCGCCTGACAATTCATCCGTTTTCACTCTCCGAGGAGACGCTTCCGATGCCTACGTCCACAGCCCCGATGACCACCACCGCGATCGACGCCCTGCTCGAGCGGCTCGTCGCCCATTGGCACAAGGTGGAGCCCGCGCACGCCGAGACCGGCCTCGCCGGCAAGATCTGCGATCTCCACAAGTTCAACTTCCAGCTCTGGCACGAGGAAGACATCGCCCGCTCGCCCGATGTCACCGACGCGAAGATCGCGCAGGTGAAGCGGGCGATCGACAAATACAACCAGGCCCGCAACGACGCGATCGAAAAGGTCGACGACTTCCTGATCGAGGAGCTGGCCCGGCGCGGCGTCGAAGCCGCCCCGAACGCGCCGGCAGCCACGGAGACGCCGGGCGCCGCGATTGACCGGCTGTCGATTCTCGAGCTCCGCCGCTTCCACATGCTCGAGCAGATCGAGCGGGCCGACGCGAGCCCCGAGCACCGCGAGAAGGCAGCCGCGCGGATGGTGGTGCTCGACACGCAGCGCAAGCACTTGATCGAGGCCCTCGATCGGCTGCTCGGCGAGATCTTTTCGGGCCAGCGCCCGCTCCGCGTGTTCCGCCAGATGAAGATGTACAACGACCCGACGATGAACCCCTATCTCTACAAGGCCCAGCAGGGGCAGCCGGCCACGAAGGCGGCGTAGAGAGCACGGGCCCGGCGGACGGACGCGTCAGACGAAGGTCACGTCCTGGACGGAGACGCCGTACGTGTTGGTGCCCGACACGTTCACCGAGAGCACGTTGTTCACGATGCGGATCGGGCAGTTGATCACCACGTTCTGCCACTGCAGGCCGATCTGGCCCATGCCGCCGTCGAGGAACTGGCCGCCCGAGAGCGTCGCCGAGTTGCTCGCCGTGTTGAAGGCGCCTCCCGAGGTGGCGGCCACGGCTCGCCCGGCGAGACGCGCCGGGCTGGCGGAGGGCGTCAGATAGAGATTGTCGGCGTTGGAGCCCGATGCCGCCCAGCCGCTGTCGAACCGGATGCCCGAGACGGTGATCGGGCCGGTGCCGTTGGCATCGCCGTCCACGTTGATCGAGCAGGAGTTGTGCTCGATTCGCACGGAGCCGTTGACCGTGACGTTGTTCCACTGCAGGCCGATGTCGCCCATGCCGCCATCGAGAAACTGATTGCCGGCGAGGATCGCGCCGCTGTTGGTGGCGGAATTCGTCCGGGCGGCCTGCGAGGGGCTGCCGCCTGAGGTCATCAATCGCTGCGCTCCCATCCTGGCAGACGCGCGAGCGAACGACGGTGGTCCGGAGTCCGCGGTTGGCACGGAGCCCGGGAAGTAGATGTTGCCGAGCGTGATGCTGCCCGCCACCCCGCCGGCCTGCGTGCCGGCCGTGCCCTGGTTGCTGACCTGGAGCACGTTGTTCACGATCACAAAACCGCTGCCATTCTGCGTGATGGTCGTCCACTGGAGCGACGTGGCCGAGGCCGGCACATTCACAAACTGCTGGTTGGTTCGATTCACGCGGTTCTGGTAGCGCCTGAAGGCGGGATTCGGCACGTAGGGGCTCGGTGCGGCTGGCCCCACGGTGAGGCTGTCGAGCTTCGCCGACGCGAGCCGGGGATCGCTCGCAGTGCCGTTCGCAGCTCCGAACGTGACGTTTTGCACCGAGATGCCCGCGAGGGCCGAGCCTTCGGGCTGGATGGACAGCGAGTTGTGCACCACCTGCACGCTGCCATTGACCGTCACCTTCGACCACTGCATGCCGATGTCGCCGAAGCCGCCGTCGGCAAACTGGCTGTTCGCCACGAGCCCGCTGTTGGTGGCCGAGTTGGATTGAGACGGCGTCGCGCCGGGCTTCGTGGGCGCGGGCAGCTTGGGCGTGGGAGACGTCCCGTTCGTGATCACGGGCGGAGTGGCGGGCAAGAGGCCGCCGCTCGCCGGCGTGGATGGGGCGAACGCCGGTGGCGCCGCCGTGAACGACACGTCGGCGACGGTGATCAGGCCCTGCCCGGCATTCTCCGGCTGGATGGAGAGGGAGTTGTGCGTCACCTCGACGTTGCCGCTCACATTCACGTGCTGCCACTGCATGCCGATGTCGCCGAAGCCACCGTCCGCGAACTGGCTGGCCACGATCCGCCCGCTGTTGGTGGCGTCAGTGGTCGAAGCGGTCGTAGTGGACGCCGTGGGTGTGCCGCCGGGAGCGACGGGCGCGACTGGCCCGGCAGGGGGCGTCGTCGCGAAGCCGGGCTGCGACAACTGGCCGAACTGTTTCTGACCGGTCGTGATCGAGCCCACGTTGGCGAGCTGCGGCTGGATCTCGAGGCCGCTGTGCTGCGTGGCCACCCGCCCTCCGACGGTCACGTTTTCCCACTGCATTCCGATGTCGCCAAACCCGCCATCGGCCACCTGGCTCGACATGATCGAGCCGGTGTTCGTGCCCGTGTCCTGGGTGGAGAAGTACAACGGCCGGGCGCCGGTCGCCTTTGGCAGCTTCGAGAGCACGATCTGGTATCCATTCGCCGCGACCGACTGGATCACGGTATTGGGAGGGATGCCTTCGCCGAACACGGCCATGCGCGGGTAGAGCGCGCTCGTCGTCGGCGCCGCGCCGCGCGCGGCCTTGGCGAAGGTCACCACGCGCGTCTTCGCGTTGAGCGTGCCCACGAGGGACGGAGGACCGAAATTACCCTGGCCGTTGGTCGGCTGGATGACGAACTTTTCCGCCCCGATGTCGATCGACCCGCCCACCTTCACCGAGCGGAGTTGGAGCCCGGTGTCGCCGAAGCCGCCGTCGTTGAACTGGCTCGAGGCGATGGTGCCGGCGTTGGCCTGCATGCCCGGCAGCTGCGGGGCGAAAGGCACGCTCGGTGGCGTCACGGGCACGTTGGGCGACCCGAGCGTGGTGCGCGACACGATCGACAGATCGCCGCCGACGGTGAGTCCGCTGGCCTGGATGCCGAGCGGCCCGAAGCCGCCGTCATTGAACTGGCTGGAGGAGATGATTCCGGCGTTCGTGGGGAGTATGGACACGTTGGGAGGCAAAAGCGCAGGCACCGTGTTGGCGCCGCCCACGGGCACCGGCTGGGTGCCGCCCGCGCCCGGCTTGCCGATTCCCTCGTCAAAAATATCGACGCGCAGGGCACCATTCGGAATCGCCACGTTCTGCATCTGCAGGCCGAGCGTGGTGAAGCCGCCCACGTTCACCTGGCTGCCGCTGATCCGTCCTGAATTCACGGCCGACTGGGGATAGACATAGCCGGTCGGCGGAGTGGGCGGCGAGCCGACGTTGTTGGGCGCGGTGAGCTGGATCGACTGCCCCCTGCCGGCGCGAACGCCCAGCAGTTGCAGGCCCAGAAGCGAATAGCCGTAGGGCTGGAACTGGCTTTTGATGATTGAGCCCGCGTTGGGGTTCACGGGAGTGGCGGAGAGCGCCAGCCGCTGTTCCAACCGCTCGGCCTGGGCGAGCCGATGGCGGTTCGCGCGCGGACTGCGTCGGGCTCGATGGCCAGCTTTCAATGCACACCTCCGGTCTTCGTGCATTCTAAGGCCAATCCTTGTTGCCCCGCTCCCCCACCCGTAAGATGCCACTGCGAAACCCCTTGTTTTCAAGGGCCAAGCGCCGTTCGCCCCCGTAGCTCAGTTGGATAGAGCGGAGCTTTCCTAAAGCTCAGGTCACAGGTTCGATCCCTGTCGGGGGTAGTGAGATTAAAGGGGATTAAAGGGGGCGCAGCTCTTATTCCCGGCGCGAAAGCCACCGCCGGCATGACCCAGATCGTGGCCAGCCGACACGCCGATGAAGCAGCTGCCAAACACCCGCAGGCCGAAGGCCGCAAACGGGATCAGCCCGGCGACAAGTTCCACGCCGCGGGAGAGCTTCGGCAGCGACGGGCTGACGGGTAGCCAGCCCTCCTCGCTCATTCACGTTGAAGAACGAATGCGGTCGATCCAGTAAAGCGGACGACGCCTTCCATGAGCAATTGCGACGACGGTTATGGAGTCACCATGGATCCAATACACGACGACATAGGGAAACCGCTGAAGGCAATACCGGCGTACCTCCCACGCTGAGGACCAATACTCAAGTGATGAAGAGAGTCGCGGTGCCGACTTGATCAGCTCAAAGGCATATTCAATGGCCGCAATGAACTCCGCGCCGAGGCCGTCCCTCGCATCGTCATACCAGGCTGCCGCTTCAAAGAGTTCAAGAAGGGCGGCAGGTTCGACCTGCAGATTCAAGATGCGGCTCGCTCGGCCCGACGGCGTTCAAGGTGCTCGCGAGCCTGACGCAGAGCGATGTCGGCGGGAAGCGGCTTCACGAGGCCCTTGTCGATCATCTCGATCCTTCGAGCCACTTCGTCGGCCCACGCCTTGGCGACCTCCGGACTCGCGAACCCCGAGTCGTGATCAATCGTCTCATCGATTCTTTCCGCGATGAATTCGCGGTCAGACGCCGGCAACGCCAGCACCTTGGCGAGAAGCTCGTCACGAGCTGGGTTGGGCTGAGTGCCGGTGTTCATGCATTCATTCTCCACGAATCCGGAAGTATACGCCCGTACATTTCCCTGTCAACCCCTCCGAGACCAATGTTGCCCCTCAGTTTCCACTGCCCCGGGTATCTTGCTGATGAGGACGCGCCCGAGATCGAGCTTGTTGCCCGCATTGTCGATGTCGATTCCCACGACCCTTCCATCCGCGTCGTAGTCCACCACGACGCCCTCAGAAATCTCCCGGCTGTCAACGCTTGGCCGCTCGGAAAACTCGAGTAGAGCGAGTCGGTGTCTGGGTGGTAGTTCAGCTTCATGTCCGGAACCCTCGATCGGGAAACGCGTTATGGATGGTGATGTTATCGACCGGCGTGACAACCCTCAGATAGCGGCCGTTCAAGTCGGCAATCGGGCCCCAGACCCGCCAGCGGTTCCCGTCTTGGGATTCGGAGCGAACAGCGTTTTCGATCGTATACACGCACCGCGATCCGCGTCTTCGAAAAGAGCTGCGTCCCCTTTTACTCGCCTCAACTCCGGACAGGTGCCTATGAAGCAGTTGTCTTCATTGGACGACAAGACGAGTTTGGCGTATCGGTCTGCTTTGTTCATCAAAGCACAATCACCGCCTATTGATGATGCTCATGGGGACGGGCGTGCTTGGGGGCTGATGGCCGAACGCCTCGACGCCGGAGCTCCGCGAAGCAGGCCCTCGACACTCACATCTTCGTCGATTTCCGGCCAGTGGATTCCGTATCCCGCTCCGGCGATCTGGAAGCGACTCAGTTGTTCGGGCGTGGCGTGCAAGAGCCGGGGAAACCATGCAAGTGGAGCGCAGATCGTGCGGCCGTCGGCCAGTGCGGCGCAAACGGAGTCTTGCGTGCACGACACCTTCACGATTCGTTGACCCGCCGTTGCCATGTTCACGTGCCTTAATCCGTATCAACGAGCTGGTAGACCTTGCCCTTTGTTGTGAGCCAGGCGATGTCGCCCTCGCTGGTGGGCTTCTGCGGGGTCATTCTGAAACCTATTCGAACCGGTTCTTGATGGGTTCACTTCGCCGCGACAGGCCGGAGGCCGAACTGCTTCAGCCGCACTCGGCCCTGTGGGAACCGCACGGTAAGTTCCAGTTCACCGCCCATGGCGTTCATCACCTTGTGGAGCGTCGAAATCATCATGTCGGATTGGCCTTCGAGCTTGGCCCAGCTCGGCTGTTTCATGCCGGCGGCCTTCGCCATCTGGCTCTGGGTCTTGCCGAGAGCCTCGCGGATCTCGCTGAGCACCATCTCCGCAAGCAGTTCCCGGGTGCGCCGCGCCGCGATCCGCCGCGTCTTGGCGGTGCCCGTTCGTGCCACGAGTTCCCGAAACGATTTCGCCACGTCTTTGGCCTCAATCTCCGCCCGTTCCTCGTCGCCTAGCGCCTGAAACCACTCATCGAAGACATCGGTTGTCGCAACCATCCACATGAGTCTTTATAGCCTACAGGCTATTCTGTGCCGAGGCAAGGCCGTGGATGCCGGCTTCCTGTCGGGTAATGGGCTGCTCAAGGCACCCGGCAGCGCAACATCAACCAGTCTCTTTCCGGCGCTGCTTCGGTTTCCGAGCCAGCTTTGCGATTCGTCGATCGGAAGCCTTCAGCCGCTCATCCGCCTCGCGAATGTAGCGCTTCAGGTCGCCACCCGCGTCCTCGAGCAACTTCGCTCGAGTCGCGTGAAGCTCGTCGAGAATCTCATTCCTGGCCATCGTCGAGCCCTCCGAGGAATTTCGCGATCCGCGTCTTCGACAAGAGCTGCGTCCCCTTTTGCTCGCTCATGTTTCGATCTGAAGGGAATTTCTAGTCCCCGTTCACGCGGGCGCGGTGGCTGGCGTGGAGGATGGTCAGCCCGATCACCTCGTCGCCCCGGTAGCGCACGATGATGTCATCGGGCCCAAGCTCGCTATCGGTTGCCTCGACGCCCGGCTCGAAGTTGACGTACATCACGTCCGCGGGTTCGTCATACGTGCAGTGCATCGAACGATGCGGAGCCTGGAGCATCGCGGGGATCAGGTCGAGAATATCGCTTGGCTGAAACGGGGTCATGGCCGTCGCCTTCCTCACGCGGCATCGACGAGCTGGTAGACCTTGCCCTTGGTCTTGAGCCAGGCGATATCGCCTTCGACAGCGTGTTCATGCACTTCGCGGAGTAGTTCGACCGTCTCCGACTCGAGGCATGGTTCGCTCGGGTCAGATTCCGGGATCACCATCTCGACCTCGACGGCCACGATCAAACGATCAGTCTGGATCAGCCGCTTGCGTGTCACTCGTCGTCCGGGGATTCGCATCGTTCTATCCAGAGTGCGGTTATGTCGCAGAACCCCGTGCCACGAGTTCACAGTGCGCTGCTGTCGCCAGCCGGTCGAGAGCATCGGAAGGCAACTGGCCTCCGGCCATGAAATCGGCCAGGTCCTGAAATGGGATGCCCGTCGCCTGAGAGACATGTTCGTAGGGCTGCCTCATCGCGGTCACGGCACGCCGCAGCCGCCCGCTGACCGTGTCTTCCGATGCCGCCGCGTCGCGGGCCTTTGCTCGGTCGAGCAGCCATGGAAGCTCGGCCCGTATGGCCGCCTCTATGTCGGCGTCGCTGGTGGGCTTCTGCGGGGTCATTCTGGAACCTCGTAGGCGGTGATGGGTTGCACGGTGGCCTGATCGATCCAGCGATACACGACGATAACAAAGCGACCGTCGGCCAGATGCCCGAAGGCGACCGGCAAGCTAGTGGAGCGGCTGGTGTCCTGTCCCTCCGGAGTGGCGATGATCGCTTCGATGTCGTCGGTCGATAAGTCCCTTTCCGCCAGTTTCTCCACGACCGAATCGACCCAGATGAAATCGAAAAACGCCATCGGATCGGCTCGATCAATAAATCATACGCGGCTGCCGACGCACGCTCCAAACGCGAGCATCAATCGCAGAGAGTGTACGCCTGTACCGTATTGCGTCACCCCCACGCGGGACCAAGGTTGTCCCCCCGCTTTGGTAGGCTGCCCGCCATGCCCGGCCCGCGTCTCAACGCCGCATTCTACGCCGACTCGGTCGCCGCGTTCGTCCGCGCCTCCGACGACGAGGTCTACGCGCCGCTCGCGAGCCCGCATGGCTACACGCTCGCCCCCGAGCAGCTCTCCGCGTGGCGGCTGCAGCTGCCCGTGCTCCGCGCGGCCCTCGCCGATTTCGCGGTCCGGGCCGTAGCAGATCCCGCCGTCCCCGCCCCCTGGATCCACCTCGAGTTCGACATCCCGCGGCTCGGCCGGCGGGTGGATGCCGTGCTCGTCACGTCCACGGCCGTGATCCCGATCGAGTTCAAGGTGGGGGCGAAGAAGTTTCAGCAGGCCGACTACGAGCAGGCCTGGGACTACGGCCTCGACCTCAAAAACTTCCACGCCCCGAGCCACGCCGCGGCGATCTTCCCGATCCTCTGTGCCACCGACGCCCCGAAGAGCGACCGCCGCTGGAAGCCGCCCCACGCCGACGGCGTCCGCCCGCCGTTTTGCTCGAGCGCCGCCGGCCTCGGCACCGCGATCGCCCTGGCCTTGGATGAGGTAGGCAGCGCCCCCGCCCCCATCACCCCATCCACCTGGGGCGCGGGCTCCTATTCCCCCACGCCCACGATCATCGAGGCGGCCCGGTCGCTCTACGCCCGCCACACGGTGCACGACATCACCCGCAGCGACGCGGGGGCCGTGAACCTCGCGGTCACGAGCGCTGCGGTGGAGCGGATCATCGCCGGAGCCCGCGAGCGGCGGCGGAAGGCGAACGTGTTTGTGACGGGCGTGCCCGGGGCCGGCGAAACGCTCGTGGGCCTGAACGTGACCACGCGTCACGATGAGGGTCAGGTCACGCATCGCGCGGTGATCTGAGCCGCTTGTGAATCCAGTCCGGATCGCGGCGGCAGTCGAGGACTGCCGAAATCCTTACGACGTTTCCAACGACCTCGTAAAAGATCGCGTACGGAAACCGCTTCGACAGCATCCGCTGATAGCCATCGACGGATTCATGGATCCCGGCGAACTGTCTGAGCGCGTCGATGTCGGCGAAGATGCACTCGAGGAAGTAACGCCCCAGCCCTGCCGCCTGCTCCTCGTAGAACCGATAGCCGTCGTGCAGGTCGCCGCGGGCCTCCTCACGGATCTCGACGATCATGAGGCTCGCCACCTTGGTTGTCCGCCATCTCCAGCAGTGACGCCTTGACCTGCTCCCAGTCGAGCCACGTCGCCGGTGACTCACGGCGGGTCTTCAGCACTTCGCGGTGCCAATCGGGGACGGGCACCTGGCTCGGAGTCCGCGAAAGGTCTGCCCAGATCGCCTCCATGGCCTCGAGCTTCTCAGCGAGTGACATCTTGTCGAGTGGGATCGAGATCATGAGACACCTCGTGTGATCGGCCTGATGTCATGGTACAGCCGTCGCGTGCCGGTGGCCGGAAGTATACGGGCGTACATTCCTGCGTCAAGCCCCAGGGCTGGTATTTCGTTGGGCATCGCTCCCCCGGGACCAAGGTTGTCCCCCCGGTTTGGTAGGCTCCTCCGCCATGACTTCCGCCCCGGGCCAGCCCGGCCCGCGTCTCAACGCCGCCTTCTACGCCGACTCGGTCGCCGCGTTCCTCCGCGCCTCCGACGACGAGGTCTACGCGCCGCTCCGGGGACTGGCTCGTGTTCCGCAGGAACAGGTGCCTGTCCCCGTTGGTTCACAGCTGCCCATGCTCCGCGCGGCCGTCCGGGGACTGGCTCGTGTTCCGCAGGAACAGGTGCCTGTCCCCGTTGGTTCACCCGTTGGTTCACAGCTGCCCATGCTCCGACGCGGGGCCCGGCAGTGGATGGTGATCTTCGTGCCGCCGGGGGCGAAGCGCGACAAAACGCTGAGCCCGGGATTCTATGGAGGCGTGAGCGAGTACCTCACCGACTTCGGCGTGCCGCAGGTTTAAGTCGACTTCTCGAGCTCAGCGGCTCGGCGATCAGCTGCTTCCTTTTCGCGCTGGAGCCGCTGCGCATCGCGTTCGCGAATGTACTGCATGAAGCCCTCGATGCCGCCGTGCTTTTCGAGCAGTTGCCGACGGATTTCATGCACTTCCGCGACGATCGGATCGTCGGCATCGTGATTCAATGGTTCTTGTTTCATGTGTCACGCGCCACAAGTTCGCAGTGTGCAGCGGTCGCCAGCCGATCGAGGGCATCGGATGGCAAATGGCCGCCGGCCATGAAGTCGGCCAGGTCTTGAAACGGGATACCGGTCGCCTGGCAGACCTGCTCGTAGGGCTGCTTCATGGCGGCTACGGCACGCCTTAGCCGCCCGCTCACCGTGTCCTCGGATGCGGCCGCGTCGCGGACCCGCGACCGCTCGAGCAGCCATGGGAGCTCGGCTCTCACTGCGGCTTCGATGTCGGCGTCACTGACCGGCTTCTGCGGCGTCATTTCGGAACCTCGTTCTCAAGCCGCGTCGACGAGTTGGTAGACCTTGCCCCTGGTCTTGAGCCAGACGATATCGCCTTCGACCGCGTGTTTATGCACTTCGCGCGTTTTCCGGCTCTACGCATTGGGCAGCCCTTTTCAAAAAGGTCTTTGTCAAGCTGCCGGCTTGTCCGCGTCAGCCGCCAATGTGGTCTTCTGTGAGCCGTGTGACCTGCCACAGGATTCAGCACATGCGCCGGGGGAGATGATTCTGGCACGTACTTCCTCGCGCCCCGCGTTCAGCTGGGCGATGAGTTTGCGAACATCGTGCCCCGCTGCGGCTGACATCGCGTTGCGAACCTTTCGCACCTCGCTGAGGCTACTCATCGTCGATTCCCTCTTTCAGGAGTTCCAGGGGCGTAACGAGCACCGGGCAGCCTATACCGAGCATTGTATTGATGCGGCGAATGTGCCCGAACTTGTTGGCATTTGCGAGATGCTCGCAGTTCCACGTTACCAAAAAATCACACCGGTGATACGACGCAGCGGCAAGGTGCAGCGCGTCGCCGGCAGGATCTCTCGGCATCAGTCGGTGGGCAATGTAGGCATCGACGACCTCGGCAACCGCTTCGTCAAGATCGACGAGGGCGAGGCCGCCGATCAAGGCCATCGCTTCCTGCCGTGACGGATAATCCCCGTTCCGTAACTCCGCTTCCACGGCCAGGCTGGTCACGAGCTCGTCGCCGGATTGCCGTGCGGCATCAAACCACCGTCGGGTCCAGTTGCGTCGTGCCAGCATTTCCGCCGCCGAGCGGACGTCGAAGTAGAAGCTCGGGATCGTGGTTTCGACGTATATTCGTGCCATGGATGCTTTTGCCGCGACCACCACTGGGAATAAAGTATACGCCCGTACATTCCAGCGTCAACTCCGCCGGGACCAAGGTTGTCCCCTCCCGTTTTGTAGTCTGCCCGCCATGACTCCAGCGACCGCCGCTCCGGGGACTGGCTCGTGTTCCGCAGGAACAGGTGCCTGTCCCCGTTGGTTCACAGCTGCCCATGCTCCGAC